>Ga0310696_10000951_pt1 | contig 42695 bp, 35 predicted proteins | sample AusTroGonzalo_MG_4_FD_203885 | JGI IMG/M metagenome (GOLD analysis project Ga0310696, IMG submission 203885) | Bovine rumen microbial communities from tropical cattle in Woodstock, Queensland, Australia - Gonzalo_02 (v2) (version 2) | ecosystem: Host-associated > Mammals > Digestive system >... | reverse complement strand
TTCCTGCGACCTATGCGAAGCCCGACGAGGCTGAGACGATTGTGGTGACGCTGGAGGATTCCCATTGTGACATCGCCGTGGAGCTTACGTATACGATGTTTACGAAGCTTAACGTTGTCACGAGAAGCGCCCGCGTCGTCAACCGCGGCTACCACGATATCCGCATCCAGCGTCTGCTTTCGGGCTGCGTGGAATGGGATCACAGCAATTTTGATATGATCACCTTAAACGGTGCATGGGCGAGAGAGCGTGCCGTGGAGCGGTGCCGCCTGCACAGCGGAAAGCAGTCCGTGGAGAGCACGAGAGGGATTTCCTCCCACCAGCACAATCCGTTTGCCGCACTGGTGTCGCGCGACGCTTCCGAGGAGGTCGGAGAGGCGTACGGATTCAACCTTGTGTACAGCGGCAACTTCCTTGCGGAGACCGAGGTTTCCACCAACGGGTTCACCCGTTTCGTGATGGGTATCAATCCCTATGATTTTTCGTGGCTGCTGCGCCCCGAGGAGGACTTCACGGCACCCGAGCTTGTGATGGTTTACTCCGGTGCCGGTATCGGCGGCATGTCCCGCACGTTCCATGATCTCTACCGAGCACACCTGATCCGCGGACAGTGGAAGGAGAAGATGCGCCCTGTTCTCATCAACAACTGGGAAGGCACATACTTTAACTTCGACGAAGAGAAGATTTACAATATCGCAAAGGCTGCTTCCGAGCAGGGGATTGAGATGCTCGTCCTCGATGACGGATGGTTCGGCAAGCGAAATTACGATGACTGTTCCCTCGGCGACTGGGTGGTCAATGAGGAGAAACTGAAGGGCGGCCTGAAACCACTGGTTGACCGCATCAACGCCCTCGGCATGAAGTTCGGCCTCTGGTTCGAGCCCGAGATGGTGAGTCCCGACAGCGACCTGTACCGTGCCCATCCCGAGTGGGCGATCCAGATTATCGGCCGGAATATGACGCAGGCAAGAGAGCAGTATGTTCTCGATTATTCGAACCCTGAGGTACGCGAGTTTATTTACAGTGAGATCCGCGCGATCCTCGATTCCGCCAACGTGGAATACATCAAATGGGACATGAACCGCGCCCTCTCGGAGGTCGGCTCGACTTCCTTGCCGAGAAGGCGTCAGCGCGAGCTGTGGCATCGCTATGTTCTCGGCGTCTATGAGCTGATGAACCGCCTGACCACGGATTATCCGTACCTTCTTTTAGAGAACTGCAGCAGCGGCGGAGCACGCTTTGACGCGGGTATGCTGTATTTTTCGCCGCAGATCTGGACCTCGGACGACACCGACGCCATTGAGCGTCTGAAGATCCAGTACGGCACCAGCATCTGCTATCCGGCATCGACGATGGGAGCCCATGTTTCGGACTGCCCGAACCATGCCATCGGCCGCACGACGCCCTTTGCAACCCGCGGGGATGTTGCCCTGATGGGAACCTTCGGATACGAGCTTGACGTGACCCGCATCTCCGAGGAGGACCGCAAGGCGATCCCGGGACAGATTGCAAAGTTTAAGAAATTCAATCCGATCATCCGCACCGGCGATATGTACCGCCTCGGCAACCTGTTCGAGGATGAGTCCTTCGACGCGTGGATGTTTGTGGCAAAGGACCGTTCGGAGGCGTTCTTCACCTTCGTTCAGGTGTTGAATCACCCTTCGATGCCTGCGCGCAGAATCCTTCTGCGGGGACTCGATCCTGATCGATCGTACCGCAACGAGGACACCGGGGAGATCCGCCTCGGAGCCACCTGGATGCGCGGCGGCGTGATCGTCGGGGCATTCGGGGATTTCGTCAGCAAGACTATGCATTTCACGGCAGTATAATACTGCGTCGTGCCTGTGCAGACTGCAGCGGAATACTGTTTTTTGAGGAGTAAATCATGGATGTAATTAAACCCTACAAAAGAGGTTGCGGTTATTCCTACGCACTGGGTGCTTTCCCCACGTTTGAACTGTTGCGGAAACGTCCGGAGCGCGCCATCGGCGTGTTTGTTCACAGCACGTTTCCAGAGCGGGAGAAAGTGGCGGAGCTGTGTGCGCAGAACGGGATTCCGGTCTGGGACAATGACAAGGCGATCGCCCGCTTAAGCGATAAGGAAAATGTCTTCGTCATCGGCGTGTTCCGCACTTACGAGGATAAACTCGACACGGAAGTACCCCACCTTATGCTTGTGAATCCCTCCAATATGGGCAATATGGGAACGATCCTTCGATCCTGCCTTGCTTTTGGAATTCACGACGTGGCGGTGATCGCACCGGGGGTCGACTGGATGAACCCCAAGGTGGTAAGGGCATCCATGGGAGCGATGTTCTCTATGCGCATCGCTATGTATAATTCCTTTGAGGAGTATGTGTGCTTTGCTTCCGGGGTGGGACGGGAGTATTTTCCGTTTATGCTGAACGGCGGAACGGAGCTGTCGCCCGTGTCGTGCCCGAAGCCGAAGCTGTACACGTTGATCTTCGGAAATGAGGCTGCCGGCCTTCCGGCGGAGTATGCGGAGGTCGGAACGGCAATAAAAATCCCGCAGTCGGAGGAAGTGGATTCCCTGAACCTCACGATTGCGGTGGGAATCGGATTGTTCTGCTTTCGGGGGTGAAACACAGGCTGAAATGGTATGAGGAGGTAAGTTATGGGAAGAATCGCATGTTTATTCGGCAAACACACCTGGATAACTGACAGACAGTGCACCTGCAGGTATTGTAATGTAACGAACCATGTGTTGGATAAAGACTGCAGATGTGCATATTGCGGGCAGACATTTCATGAGTGGGCCTACAAAAGTTCCTACCGCACCGAACCGGAATACAGCTATGAGTCAGGCAATCAGTTCCTTTTAGGCGGGGGTGAGGAAATCGTTACTTATCAGTGCAAAAAGTGTGGAGCCGAGAAGGAAGAAAACAAAGGATTTGTACCGGATTGTTTATAAGTAAAATTTTTGTTGACAATTCCCCTTCCCCCGTGTATACTTGCGAAGGTGTTAAGAAAAATGCTTTACACCCTCGACGGCAGGGTGCGGAGGTTTTTTGCATGAGTACGGGAAATGAAAGCAAAATCTGCGCGAAGAAAGCGGATGCGAAGGACTGGCTTGCGGAAGCGGCCCACCTTTCGGTTTATTTTTCGTATTACGGCGAGCTTTTAGGGGAGAAGACGAAACGGATTTTCGAGGACTATGTCGCCAATGACATGTCGCTTTCGGAGATTGCGCGCGAGTACGGCTTAAGCCGGCAGGGCGTGTATGATGTGGTGAAGCGCTGCGGCGCGAAACTGTACGAATATGAGGAGTGTCTTCATCTTGCGGAGCGGTTCCGCGCGATGGAGGAGCAGGCGGAGCGGATCCGCAGCGAGGCTGCGGAGCTGGCGAAGGAACTTGACGGTGCACCGGAAGGCGAGCGTGCGAAGAAGATCGCACAATCGGCAGAGGAGCTTGTCGGAAGCCTGCAGTAAGGAGCTTACAGTGGCATTTGAGAATTTATCGGATAAACTGCAAAACGTCTTTAAGCGCCTGCGCGGCAAGGGCCGTCTGACGGAAAATGATGTTAAGGACGCCATGCGCGAGGTCAAGCTTGCGCTTTTGGAAGCCGACGTTAACTTTAAGGTCGTAAAGCAGTTCATCGCTTCGGTGACGGAGCGTGCGGTTGGGCAGGATGTTTTGAACAGTCTGACGCCCGGCCAGATGGTCATCAAGATCGTTAATGAAGAGATGATTGCCCTGATGGGCGACACCACCACGGAGATCACTATGGTTTCCGGTGGCCCCACGGTCATTATGATGTGCGGTCTTCAGGGTGCCGGCAAGACGACGATGTCCGCAAAACTTGCGGGCAAGTTCAAGAGTCAGGGAAAGCGGCCGCTTCTTGTGGCCTGCGACATATATCGTCCGGCGGCCATTGACCAGTTGAAGGTCAACGGTGACAAGGTCGGGGTTCCCGTATTTTCCATGGGAACGAACAACAGCGTTGTGAACATCGCGAAGGCTGCGATGGAGCACGCGAAGAAGGAAGGCAACAACGTCGTCATCATCGATACCGCGGGTCGTCTCCACATCGACGAGCAGCTGATGCAGGAGCTTGCAGATATCAAGAAGGCGATCGAGGTTCACTATACGGTCCTCACCGTCGACGCCATGACCGGTCAGGACGTTCTGAATGTTGCTACGACATTTGAAGAGAAACTCGGGATTACCGGCGTGATCCTCACGAAGCTCGATGGTGACACCAGAGGCGGTGCAGCACTCTCGCTGCGCGCGGTTACCGGCAAGCCGATCCTGTATGTCGGTACCGGCGAGAAGCTCACGGATATCGAACAGTTTTATCCGGATCGTATGGCTTCCCGTATCCTCGGCATGGGCGATGTGCTGTCGCTGATCGATAAGGTGCAGGCCGAGGTGAGCGAGGAGCAGGCCAAGGAGCTTGAGAAGAAGTTCCGCCGTGCGGAATTCAACTTCGAGGATTTCTACGAGCAGATCCAGCAGATGAAGAAGATGGGCGGCATCAAGAGTCTGCTCGGAATGCTTCCCGGCATGGGGCAGTTAAAGGATCTGCAGATTGACGACGATGCGTTCAAGCAGACCGAGGCGATGATCAATTCGATGACGAAGAAAGAGCGCCTCAATCCCGACATCATCAACCCGCCGAGAAAACGCAGGATTGCTGCGGGCGCCGGCGTTGACATCTCGGAAGTGAACAAACTGATGAAGCAGTTTGAGCAGTCGAAGAAGATGATGAAGCAGATGTCCGGTATGATGAACGGCAAGAAGGGCCGCGGCGGATTCAAGCTGCCGTTCGGGTTCTAAACATTTTCCAAAGCTATCTGTGACCGAAGGTCATTGATATAGAGCAGTGATATGGATTACATTAAGGAGGTGAATATACCATGGCAGTAAAGATTCGTTTGAGAAGAATGGGTCAGACGCACGCTCCGTTCTACAGAGTAATTGTAGCGGATGAGAGATCTCCGAGAGACGGAAGATTTATCGATGAGATCGGTATCTACGATCCCACGAAGGATCCGATGGAGTTCCGCGTTGACGAGGAAGCCGCTAAGAAGTGGCTTGCTAACGGCGCACAGCCTACGGAGACCGTTGCCAGATTGTTCAAGCAGGCCGGGATTCAGAAGTAATCGGGGGGGAGAGCAATGAAAGAGTTAGTGGAAGTCATCGCTAAGTCCCTGGTTACTTGTCCCGATCAGGTTGAAGTAACGGAAGATGTCAACGGAAACAACGTTGTCATCTCGCTCAAGGTCGCGCCCGAGGATATGGGTAAGGTGATCGGAAAGCAGGGCCGTATTGCTAAGGCAATCCGCACTGTTGTGAAGGTTGCGGCGATCAAAGAGGACAAAAAGGTGGTTGTGGACATACTGCAATGACAACGACCGGGGCTGTTGCGATGAGCAACAGCCTTGCTTTTATGAGTGAATGTTCGAAAGCCGCGGAAGCTTTCGGGAACGGAGGAACTATGGACTGGCACGACAACATGTTTCGCGTGGGAATCTACACCAACACCCACGGGGTACACGGAGAGATCAAACTGCTGCCGACGACGGATGACCCGTCGCGGTTTCACAAGGATTTGCCGCTTGTGCTGGACACGGGCAAAGAGCCCATCCCGGTGACGGTATCCTCCGTCAAATTCTTCAAGAACATGGTGATCCTGGGCTTCCGGGAGTTTCCGAGCATCAATGACATCGAGCGGTACAAAGGCTGCGACGTTCTGGTGTCCCGGGAGCATGCGATCCCTCTTGAGGAGGGTGAGTACTATGTGAGCGACCTCATCGGCTGTGAGGTCGTAGAGGAGGACGGAAAATCCGTCGGAACGCTCACCGAAGTCTTGCAGACCGGCGCTAACGATGTGTATGTCGTGAAGACTCCGGCCGGCCGCGAGGTGCTTCTTCCGGTGATACCGGACTGTGTGAAAAATGTGGATATCGAATCCAAAAAAGTCACGGTGTTTCTCATGCCGGGACTCCTGTGAGGTACCCTATGAAATTTCATGTGATGACGCTTTTTCCCGAGATGGTGGAGCAGGGGCTTCACACCAGCATTCTCGGCCGGGCAATGGATGCGGGGATCATCAGTGTTGACGCCGTCAATATCCGGGATTTCTCGGAGGACAAGCACCGCCACGTTGACGACTACCCGTACGGCGGCGGAGCCGGTATGGTGATGGCTCCCGAACCGATCTTTAAGTGTTATGAATCCCTCACGGCAGGGAGCACATCGGCAGAGGAACCCGTTCCCGCAGGACGTCCCCGCGTGATTTATCTTACCCCCTGGGGAAGGGTGTTCAACCAGGAGATGGCGAAGGAGTTCGCGAAGGAGGAGGAACTCATTTTCCTCTGTGGTCACTACGAGGGCGTGGACGAGCGCGTCCTTGAGGAGATTGTCACGGACTATGTCTCCATCGGCGATTATGTGCTCTCCGGCGGCGAGCTGCCGTCGATGGTCATGATCGACGCGATCGCACGTATGGTTCCCGGCGTTCTCACAAATGAGGAGAGCGGCGAGACCGAGAGCTTCATGAACGGGCTTCTCGAGTATCCGCAGTACACGCGCCCCGAGGAATGGCACGGGCAGAAGGTGCCGGAGGTGCTTTTGAGCGGTCATCACGCAAAGGTTGCGGAGTGGCGAATGCAGCGGTCCATCGACCGCACGGTGCAGTACCGGCCGGAACTGATGGACGGCGTGGAACTGGATAAGAAAAGCGCCAAATACTACAGGGACCTGCTGAATTCGGAAAAGGAATAAAACAACAAAGACGAAGGGACGCTCGAGAGGGCGTCCTTTTTTGTTGTGAAAGGATGTTCTTGGTTGATGACTCAAAAACGGAATACATGGAATAATCTGACAAGATATCGCACGTAGAAATATTGATAGACAATAATCAGGCAATACTCTATAATTATCTTATTAACTACCGGATTGACGGGGAAAGGAAGAGAATATGAGGAAAGCAGTTGTTATGATCTTATGTGCATTGGCAATGGCTGTCGCGTGCTGCGGCTGCGGTGGAAACAATACCTCGAAGAAAAAGTCTTCCTATCAACCGGTAGATAAGGAAAAGCTGAAGGCGGAAGGGTATTTCGAGAGCGCTATCGGCCTGATCCGTCTGCAATCCGACGGATTCAGCACGGATTTTACGGTAACTTCGACTGCAGATTTTGAAATTTCACATACGACTTCCGCCGTGCTTATGGTGAGTGACGAACAGTATCTTTATCTTGCATACAGGAACAAGAATGGCTGGTGCGGATTGTACCGCATAGACAACCGGCTGGAATCTATCGAGATGATCGATCGCGGACTGTTTTCGTATCTGACGCTCCGTGACGGTATTTTGTATTATCTAGAGGAAGAGAATGGGATTTACAATTATCTGGACACCTCCGACCTAAGCGGCGGTACATTGACGCAGGAGAATTACATGGCTATGCGGGAGCGGTATCATCTTGATACCGGCAACAAATATCCGTTTCCCACCGGAGTAGTCTATTGGGTTGTGAGCGGGGATAAGTCCTATTTTATCAATCGTCTGGCGAGAGAGGAGCTGTACGCCGGAGAGGTCTTCCCGGACAACGGAATCTGCTATTCCCTTTCGTATATCAATCAGACAGACGGCACGTTGATCAATCAGAGAAACCGCTGGCAGAGCGAGCTCAATATGAAGAGCATAATCCTGCCTTACGGGAATCAATTACTATACACGAGGATGATCCGGTATGAGGATGACAGGGGATTCAGCCATTATAGGTTTCTTCCGTGTTTTTACGATCCGGCAACCCAAAAAGAGACGGTGCTGTTACGATCAAGAACCAGCACAACGCTTAATCACGACTGTTATGTGATCGGGGCCACAGCTGATTATTTACTGTATTCTGATGAAGACAATGAATTTCACAGAGGAGCAAATTGGTGTTTGGAAAAAATCAACAATTCGTTCGGGAAACAGGTTTTTGTAAACGAATTTGTTAAGGAAGCGACTGTCAATGATTCCTGTTCAACACAGGCTCTTGGAAGAAAGAAATATCTATACGGTGATGAGCCGTATGGGCCGGAAGAAAGTTCCATTTCATTGTCTGCACCGGCTGATCGTTCTGCGGCATTTCGTCTCGTTCGCATGGATGGCACGACGGAATTTATGTTCCTGCTGAAACCGGGGGAAAGCCGGCTGATGCATTTTCCGTATGGAAGATATGTTTTGAAGATTGCGTATGGGGAACAGTGGATCTCCGATGACGAGGCGTTCGGAGAGAACGGAGACTATAACACCACCGATGTATACCGTTTTGAAAAGAATAAACTATACTATATCACGGTCAGCCAGCAGGGCGGGATACACAAGGATAACAGAAACGGATTCACAAAGTAAATGAGACTGAAACCAGTCGACTCGGAAAGGAGATGAGAAGAATGTTCTATTTTGACAAATATACCAGTGGTTATTATTTTCTCGATCCTGATTATGAAGAGTATTTTAAGGTTGAAGATCATGGCTTTACTTCGGTTACGCAGTATGTGGAATACAGTAAGGCGAAGCTGTTCGGAGATCTTGAGACCGCTCATTCCATCCTGACCACGAGCGATCCGGCAGAACAGCGTAGAAAGGCGAAACAGACAAAAGGATTCAACGAAATCCGGTGGCGCGGTCAACTTGGGGCGATTTTATATCGCGGCCTGCTGGCGAGATACGAACAACGTCCGAAGGAGGTTGTGAAGCTGCTGGAAACCGGAGAGGACATACTGGTGTACTGCTACTCCGCGGACACAGATCTCGGTATCCGGGAGAGCGAGGGCAATCCGAACGCAGAGAATATGGAAACTTGGACCGGAATGAACCTTCTGGGGTTTGCCCTGATGGAGGTGCGGGAACATTTTCGGAAAATGACACCGGAGGAATCGGCTTCGGAGGAAAACGGGTACGGTAAGAACCCTTCCAAATACCCTGCGTGGGGGTTCCCGTCGTATATCGGTATGGAGCCTTACGTTTACCTGAGCTTTGCTTACCGCGATACGGAAGCAGCGCAGAAACTCGGCGGGATCATGAAAAATCTTGGGTATCATGTGTGGTACGACACGAAATTAGGCGAGGGAAGAATCTGGACCGGGGAACGGTCCAAAGCGATCGAAGACAGCATCGCGGTTGTAGAACTGAGTCCGCGGTTGGAGAGTACATTCCTTGAGATTACCGCACGGGAGTTTGCAGATCTGCTCGGGATTGATGTTGTTACGGTTGACACCCGGTATGTGAAGTATCCGGACGAAAACGGGACGATCCACTGCAGTCTGGAGGATGAGACGCTGCCGGAGAGACTGCAGAGGGAGCTTCTCCGGGTGAAAAACCGGTATGATCAGAAGGAGAGGAAGAACAACATAACCTACCATGATCTGCAGATCTGTTATAAAACCGGACGGGCATACAGTAATTTTGCGCTTCTGCGGGACACATTCCCGGTTTATTGCTGCAATCTTCGCACGAGGGAAGTGTACACGAAAGACGGAAAACGTGTCATGAATGAGGAGAAGGAGGAGGTGATCCACGGGAGATGGACCACGGTTTCCGGAGGCCCCAGGTTTGCCTCCGAGGAAGATGTGTACCGGGCGATCCTGTGGCAGAGTGAGGAATACCGGCTGGTGCCGAGGAGCACAGATTCGGATTATCGCGGGTACCCTCAGGACTGGGAGTTTGCGAGGAGACTCGCCGACGACGAGGAGGCAGTCAACGAGGAGATCAGCAAGGTGTTCCGGGAGTTTAACAAGCGTGCGGAGCAGGCGAAGAGGGATTACCCGTATATGGATGAGTTTGAGTACCTGAACTCCGGCGGAGAAGATGACTAGTGGAAACAGGAAAGGAGGCAGCAGTATGAAAATTGTGAAAGCGTTGGGATATTATTTAGAGTTGGCATGTATCGTCGCATTTGCTGTCAGCGCGGGGTGCTTCTGGTTTTCCCTGCGTCCGGATTTGCGCCTTAGGAATCTGGGCATCTGGCTATTTGTGATTTCTGTGGCGCTTGGAATTTTGAGCTTTGTTTTCACACGAATTTCCAAAGATCCGGCGGCTGAAGAGGGAATTTCCAAAGATCCGGCGGCTGAAGAGGAGGTACAGCCTTCCTGTGACACCTGTGAGCGTGCAGCTGATGGTGATTGGTATATGTGCAGTTTCTGCGGCGTCGATTATTCGCAGTACGTCAGCAATGAAAAACACGAATGATCTGATTGAAAAAAGTTCTTGCATTTTCCGAATGGGTGTGGTAAACTCATACCCCGTGAGACGCGATGTTCCGCTGTGCCCAAAAGTGAGGCAGTATGAAGACCGCACAATATTGAAGGAGGTCATTGACATGACAGAGAAAGAGTACATGGCTTCTCTTGAAAAAGAGAACATGAAGGAGACGGTTGATTCCTTCAACGTAGGCGACACGGTCCGCGTGCTGTCCAAGGTAAAGGAAGGTAACCGCGAGCGTACACAGGCTTTTGAGGGCGTTGTGACGAAGAGACAGAACGGCGGCGTTCATGAGACGTTCACCGTACGCAAGAACTCCAACGGATGCGGCGTTGAGAAGACCTGGCCGCTGCATTCCCCGATCCTGGAGAGCATCACCGTTATTCGCCGCGGTAAAGTTCGCCGCGCAAGACTTACCTATCTCCGTGAGAGAACCGGTAAGGCTGCAAAGGTTAAGGAAGTATTGAGATAATACAACCGCAGAAGAGATTTCAGAGCGTGTCGGATTTCCGATGCGCTCTTTTCTTATGTGCCGATTTCGCTTGAATAATACGGCGCATTTTGGTATACTTTGCTATGAGTGGGATTTTATGGTTTTGCGGATTTCGTGGCACATTTTCCGATGCCTGAAACCGCTTCGGAAGGAATCCCGCAGGAGGTGTATTTCAGTGGCGGAACGGTATGATTTTACCCATGCGGAACGGAAAGAAAAAATCATAAAAATCTGTATCAGCATCGGCATATGGATTGTGTCCGTCGCGGCTGTGATCGCCTTGGCATGGCTGATCGTTTGGGTGTCGATCGAGAAGACAACCATGGTTGACGCCTCGATGGAGCCGACGCTCCATCAGGATGACAAGATCGTGATCGATAAGCTGACTTACCGGATCCGTGAGCCGAAGCGCAATGAGATCGTGGTGTTCCGGCAGGGTGACAACGAACACAGCTTTTATAACATCAAGCGTATCATCGGTCTTCCCGGTGAGAGAATCCGCATTTCCGACGGCGTTGTATTGATCAACGATGAGCCGCTTCAGGAGTTTGCCAATGTGGAGCCCATGCTTCTTCCGGGGCTTGCAAACTATGAGATCACCCTTGGGGAGGACGAGTATTTTGTGCTGGGCGATTCCAGGAACAACTCCGAGGACAGCCGGTACGCTACTGTCAGCAATGTGAAGCGAGATGAGATCATCGGGCGGGCCTGGATCCGCACGAATAAGTTCGGCTTTGTCAACAGCCTGAACAAGCGGGTCGAAGAGGAGTCCAAGTAGGTGCTGATCCTGCTGATCCGACGATGTGATTTTGGTTTTTTAAGGCGTATATTTCATGAATGAGAGTAAAACAAACAATATCAACTGGTATCCCGGCCATATGGCGAAAGCCAAGCGGCTGATGCAGGAGGACATGAAGATCATCGATGTCGTGGTTGAGCTTGTGGACGCACGAATCCCCTACAGCAGCAAAAACCCCGATATCGATACATTGGCGCAGGGCAAATCGCGGGTCATTCTCCTGAATAAGGCGGACATGGCCGACGCGGCGGTGACTGCCCTTTGGAAGACGTACTACGAGGAAAAAGGGTTTACGGTTGCAGCCATCAACGCAAGAAGCGGAAACGGTCTTTCCGCCGTCACGGACTGCATTACGACGGCATGCAAAGAGAAGCTGGAACGGGACCGGAAGCGCGGCATTATGAACCGGCCGCTTCGTGCAATGATCGTCGGTATCCCCAATGTGGGCAAATCCACCTTCATCAACAGTTTTTCCGGGAAAGCGGTCGCCAAGACCGGCAACAAGCCCGGCGTGACCAAGGGAAAGCAGTGGATCCGGCTCAACAAATCCGTTGAGCTTCTGGATACTCCGGGTATCCTCTGGCCGAAATTCGAGAGTCAGGCCATCGGGCAGAGGATCGCGTGGATCGGTTCCATCAACGACCAGATCCTGGTAACCACGGACATGGCAGAAAAGCTTCTTTGCTTCCTTGCTGACAGATATCCGGGGATCATAGCGGAGCACTACGGGATCGAGGAGAACACGGAAGGGTCGGAACACCCCGGCGCGGAGCTTCTCTCACGGATCGCAACCCGGCGGGGCTGTCTCAAAAAGGGCGGCGAGCTTGATCTGGAACGCGCGGCGGCACTTACGGTGGACGAGTTCCGCAATGTGAAGATCGGCCGGATCAGTCTGGAGAAACCCTCCGATATCGGTTGAACACAACCGGGGAGAATGCATTTTCCGAATAACAATTTATTACCGGTGAGGACTTAGAGTATGGAATCCATAGGAGCCATCCGTGAGAAACTGAAAAACTGTTCCGAGACGGAGCTGCCGGAGCTGCTCGGCGTTTATGAGGCAGACGGGCGTGCAGGCGTGCAAAGCCTTGTACAGTCGGGACGAAAGCGTCTGGCGGCGTATGAGAAGGAACTGGCGCGGACGGAGGAGATGTGGCATTATGAACGGCTCTATTCCGACAGGGCTTACGTCGGCGGTATCGACGAAGTCGGAAGGGGCCCGCTTGCAGGGCCTGTGGTGGCTGCCTGCGTCATTCTTCCGAAGGATTGCAAACTTTTGTATATCAATGACTCCAAACAGCTCTCGGAGAAGAAGCGTGAGGAGCTGTATGACCGTATTTTGGAGGAGGCGGTATCCGTCGGGATCGGCGTGGTATCCCATCAGGTGATCGATAAGATAAATATTTTGCAGGCGACATTTCAGGCGATGCGCGAAGCCATCTCCATGATGAGCGTCACGCCGGACCAGCTGCTGGTGGATGCCGTGCATATCCCGCAGATCACCATTCCGCAGCGGGGGATCATCAAAGGAGATGCGAAATCCATAAGCATCGCGGCGGCCAGCATTGTCGCCAAGGTGACGAGAGACCGGATGATGGTCGAGATGGATGCAAAGTACCCCGGGTACGGATTTGCCGGAAACAAAGGCTACGGCTCAGCCGAGCACATACAGGCAATCCGGGAGAAGGGACCCTGCGAGATCCATCGCAGGACGTTTATCCGGGGGTTCGTTGAGGAGTAGGTACGTACGGGGGAGACAAATGAACAGGAGAACGGTAGGCAATGAGGCGGAGGAGGCCGTTGTGCGGTTCCTGCGGGAGCGCGGATACCGGATCCTCGAGCGGAACTACCGGTGCCGCCTCGGAGAGATCGACATTGTCGCCGAGGACGGCGGATATCTGGTGTTTGCGGAGGTAAAATACCGCAGGACCGGAGACTTCGGGCTTCCGGAGGAGGCGGTGGACGCACGGAAGGCGCAGCGGATCCGCAACACCGCCCTGTGGTATATGAAGGAGCACCGGCTTGCTCCGGATACGGCAATCCGGTTTGATGTGGCGGCGATGGACGCCGACGGGATACGTCTGTATCCCGCAGCGTTCTGAGGAATCTGTTTACGGAAAGTCGAAAAGGAAGACTATGGACGGATATAAGATAATCGAACCTGCGGACAACGGGGTGGCTGTGGTGCAGTTCCCGATCTTTGAGGCATTTTCCGAACTGCGATGCGGTTATTCCACCAGACGCGGCGGCGTCAGCGAGGGGATTTTCCATTCGATGAATCTTGGATTCGGACGGGGAGATGCGTCGGAAAATGTCCGCGAAAACTTCCGCAGGATCTTCGATGCGCTGGGAATTCCCGAGGGCGCGGAGGTGTTCACAAAACAGACCCACACCGTAAATGTCCGGGTTGCGACCGCGGATGACCGGGGGATCGGCCTTCACCGGGCGGTGCCCTACGATGACGTGGACGGACTGGTGACGGATGTCCCGGGGCTGGCGCTCACGGTGTTTACCTCGGACTGTGTCCCCGTGTTTTTGTATGATCCGAAGCGGAAGGCCATCGGCGTGTGCCATGCGGGATGGCGGGGAACCGTCGGAGGGATTGCGGAGAAGACGGTTCTTTTGATGCAGGAGACGTACGGGTGTAACCCCGAGGATATCCTGGCTGCGATCGGTCCTTCCATCGGACCGGAGTGCTTTGAAGTCGGAAGCGAGGTTGCCGATGAGTTCCGGATCGCTTTCGGGGAATCGGTGATCTATTCCCACGGCGGATCGAAACCTCACGTGGATCTGTGGCAGGCCAACGGGATTTCCCTGACGCGGGCAGGCCTTGTTCCGGAGCATATCGCGGTTTCGGGGCTGTGTACCATGTGCCATCCGGACCTCTTTTTCTCGCACCGTGCCACATCGGGACAGCGCGGAAGCAATGCTGGATTTCTGATGATCGCAGAGTAACGATAATGACGCCTGCCGGGAGAGCGGTTATGAATCATGAACATACAATTTTGGATGTCATCGACGGAAGTCCTGCACAGAAGGCGGGGCTGCGACGGGGCGACCGGCTTGTGAGCATGAACGGCCGGGAGATCATCGATGTGCTCGATTTCCGGTTCGAGGAGGAAGAGACGAGCCTGACCATCGGTTTTCTCCGGGACGGGGAAGTGCGGGAAGTACAGGTCCGCAAGGGCGAGTACGAGGAACTCGGACTTGTCTTCGCAGAGTCGCTGATGGACGACTACCGGTCGTGCCGCAACGATTGCGTGTTCTGCTTTATCAGCCAGATGCCGCCGGGCATGCGCGAGACATTGTATTTTAAGGATGACGACACGAGACTCTCGTTTCTGCAGGGTAACTATGTGACCCTCACAAACGTCTCCGACGAGGAGCTGGAGCGCATCTGTTTTTACAAGCTTTCGCCGATGAATGTTTCGGTTCACACCACGAATCCGGAGCTTCGGTGTAAGATGCTGCACAACCGGTTCGCCGGGACGATCGTTGATAAGCTTCGCAGACTGAAAGCGGCGGATATCACCATGAACGGGCAGATTGTGCTTGTTCCGGAGTACAACGACGGCGCGGAACTTGAGAGAACCATACACGACCTCACGGAGTTTCTTCCGAATCTCCAGAGCCTGAGCGTCGTTCCCGTGGGGTTGACGAAATACCGGGAGAACCTGCCGAAGCTTCGCACCTTTACCCCGGAGGAGGCGAGGGACGTCATCGGGATCATCCGAAAATGGCAGCAGATCTGCCTGCAGTATTTCGACACCCGGTTCGTGTACGCGTCCGACGAGTGGTTCCTGACGGCGGGGATACCGATCCCATCCGAGGAGGAGTACGAGGGATACCCGCAGATTGAGAACGGCGTGGGTATGATCCGCTCCCTGGTCCAGGAGGTCGAGGAGGAGATCGAATACCGGGACGGCGATGAGGAGCTTCACGAGGCGACGATCGCCACGGGTACTTTGGCCGCGCCTGTGATCGCGGAGCTGTGTGAAAAAGTCCGCTCGATCTACCCGAATCTCCGGGTGGAGGTCATTCCGATCATCAACCGGTTCTTCGGGGAAACCATCACGGTTTCCGGGCTTTTGACAGGGAAAGATATCATCGAACAGCTTCGCGGAAGAGACCTCCGCGGGAAGCTGATCCTGCCGGAAAATCTCCTTCGGAGCGGGGAGACGGTTTTGCTCGATGATATGACGGTTTCCGACATTGAAAATGCTTTACAAACCAAGGTCCGTATTGTACAATCAACGGGATTGGATTTTGTGGATTCGCTGATAGAAGAAGGAGTTTGAAAGAGTTATGAGTAAGCCGATTGTGGCGATCGTCGGTCGCCCGAATGTGGGAAAATCGACGCTGTTTAACGCCATTGCCGGAGAACAGATCAGCATCGTGCAGGACAACCCAGGCGTGACGAGAGACCGCATCTATGCGGACACGTCGTGGCTGACCCATCCGTTTACGATGGTGGACACCGGCGGTATTGAACCGGACACGAAGGATGCGATGCTCGCGCATATGCGGGAGCAGGCGGAGATCGCCATCGCGTCCGCGGATGTGATCGTGTTTGTGACCGATGTGAGGGAAGGTCTGGTGGATTCGGACAACAAGGTGGCGGATATGCTGCGCCGGTCCGGTAAGCCGATCGTCCTGTGCGTCAACAAAGTGGATAATTTCGACCGCCTGATGGCGGATGTTTATGAGTTTTATAATCTCGGACTCGGGGATCCGTTCCCGGTGTCCGCTGCTTCCCGTCTCGGATTCGGTGAGCTCCTCGATGAGGTCGTGAAACATTTTCCGACGGGAGAAGGCACGGAAGAGGAGGATACCAGACCGAAGATCGCCATCGTCGGTAAGCCCAATGTCGGCAAATCCTCCATCGTCAACCGTCTCTTAGGAGAGAACCGCGTGATCGTTTCGGACATCGCGGGAACCACGAGAGACGCTATCGACACCGCCGTCACTTACAATCACAAAGAGTACGTGTTTATCGATACGGCAGGCCTGCGCCGAAAGGCGAGGATCACCGAGGAGATCGAGCGGTACAGCGTAATCCGCACGGTTGCAGCCGTGGAGCGGTGCGACGTCGCCGTTGTCGTCATCGACGCGGCGGAGGGTGTTACGGAGCAGGATGCAAAGATTGCCGGCATCGCCCATGAGCGCGGCAAGGGAATCATCATTGCGGTCAACAAATGGGACTCCATTGAGAAGAATGACAAGACCATCTACGAGCACCGGAACAGGATCCGGGAGATCCTGTCCTTCATTCCCTATGCGGAGATCGTCTTCATCTCGGCTGTTACCGGACAGCGTCTCACGAAGCTGTACGAGGAGATCGACAAGGTCATCGAGAATCAGAACAAGCGCATCGGAACGGGCATCCTCAACGAGATCATGATGGAAGCCACGGTGCTGCAGCAGCCGCCGACGGACAAGGGACGGCGTCTCAAGCTGTTCTATGTCACGCAGGTTTCGGTGAAGCCGCCGACCTTCGTGATCTTTGTCAACGACAAGAAGCTGATGCATTTTTCGTACACGAGATATATCGAGAACAAGTTCCGCGAGGCGTTCGGCTTTGACGGCACGTCCGTGAAGTTTATCATACGCGAGCGCAACGAGGAAAAAAACTGACAGGATTCGGGAGGTAATCGGCTATGCCGGTTAAGATAGTGTTGTGCTTCCTTGCAGGTTATGCATTCGGAAATCTGCAGACTGCATTTTTCATCGGAAAGGCACATGGAATTGATATCCGGAATTACGGGAGCGGAAATGCGGGAACCACCAACGCAATGCGCACCCTCGGAAGAAAGAGCGGAAGTCTTGTATTCATAGGAGACCTTTTGAAGGTGCTGATCCCGGGATTGATCCTGCGGTACGCGATCTTTCCGGGAGAGCCCTATGTGATCCTGCTTTGCGAGATCCTCGGCTTCGGCGCGGTGTTGGGACACTGCTATCCGTTCTGGATGCAGTTCCACGGCGGCAAGGGGATCGCCGTGACGGCAGGCGCGATGGTGTGCGTCGACTGGAGGCTGCTCGCGTTTGTTCCGGTGTTTGCCGCCATTGTGTATCTGACCAAATATGTGTCGGTGGGCTCGCTTTTTGTGGTGGTGTTGTTCCCGACTTATATTGCCATCGTCTATCACGGACATCCGTACTACCTGTGGATGGTAGCGGTAGGGTTACTCTACACGGTATCCGGATTCTATATGCACCGTGCGAACATTGTCCGGCTTCTGCACGGTACGGAAAATAAAGTCGGACATCACAAAGCGCTGGTGGAGACAGAGAAAACCATGAGCGAAAGCATTCAGGAGGATAAGACCAATGAGTAAGATCAGTGTGCTCGGTGCAGGAACCTGGGGAACCGCCCTTGCCATCGAGCTGGCAAACAAAGGACAGGAGGTAACCTTGTGGTCCGCACCGGAAGTGGCCCGCGAGATCGAAGCCCTCAGGGAGGACCGGAAGAATATCCGGAACCTGCCCGGAGCCGTGCTTCCGGATTCCGTTATCCTGACTACGGATCTCGCGTATGCGTGCGACGATGAGGAGATTATTGTCTGCGCCGTGGCCTCCCCGTTTGTTCGGAGCACTGCGGCCAAGATCAAGCAGTACTGCCACGAGGGACAGATCATTGTCAACGTGAGCAAAGGCATCGAGGAGAAGACGCTTCTCACCATGACGCAGATCATTGCGGAGGAGATCCCCGGGGCAAAGGTAGCCGTATTGTCCGGCCCGAGCCATGCGGAGGAGGTCAGCCGCGGCATCCCCACGGCAGTTGTTGTGGGAGCGGAGGATACGGAGATCGCGAAAACCGTGCAGGAGGCATTTTTCTCCGACATGTTCCGCGTTTATACCAGCGACGACGTGCTCGGTATCGAGCTCGGCGGATCTTTGAAGAACGTCATCGCCCTTGCAGCCGGCATGGTTGACGGACTCGGCTACGGCGATAACACAAAGGCAGCCCTTATGACCCGCGGCATCGCGGAGATCAGCCGTCTGGGCGTTACCATGGGAGGCCGGGAGACGACATTTTACGGTCTTTCGGGTATCGGCGATCTGATCGTTACCTGTACCAGTAACCACAGCCGGAACCATAACGCCGGATACCTGATCGGTCAGGGAATGTCCTATGAGGATGCAATGAAGGAGGTCGGACAGGTTGTCGAGGGTGTAAACTGCGCGAAGGCGGCACTTGCACTGGGGACAAAGTACGGCGTGAGCCTGCCGATCGTTGAGGAGATCAATGATGTGTTGTTCCACGGAGAGTCCGTGCGGGATTCCCTGATGGATCTGCTGCGAAGAAATCCTACGGAAGAGTACCACAAAAACTAAACTACCATGACGAAAAATCAGATTCTGACAATCGAGATCGTCGTGATCGCGCTTTTGGTTTTGCTGCTGGCACTGAAACTTCAGCACAAATCCGAGCGCAACGAATGGCTCGAGGAAGGGGAACACGGGGTTGTCGAGGTGCTGACGGACCCGACGAGGATCAAGACGCCTGACGGCAGGATCATCCTTGTCGACGATGCCACCCCCGGTCTGACAGGGCCCGTGGAACCGACCCCGACCCCGGGTGAGGGCTTCATGACGGATGAGGAGCGCAAGGTTGCGGCGTTGTCGCCGGACGACCTTGCCAGGTATCGTGCGGCCACGGACTACCAGATTCCCGAGGGAATTGCGTTCGCAAAGGTCCAGGAATCCCTCAGCGTGCGGGAGAAAGCGAACGGCGATTCAAAGACGGTCGGAACCCTGGGACCCTACAATTACTGCATCGTGGAGTCCGTGGAAGGCGAGTGGGCGAAGATTACCTCCGGCAAGGTCAGCGGCTACTGCCGTGCGTCCTATCTGATCACCGGGGAGGAGGCCGTTGCCTACGCACAGGAAAATGTGCAGTGCAGGGCGAAGGCGGTCGACAGTGCGAATATCCGTTCCGCGCCGACGACGAAGCTCGACAACGTGGTGGGTTCGGCGAAGAAGGATTCGACCTATAAAGTTACAAAGGCAGCCGTTTTGAGCGACGATCCGGATGCCCCGCTTTTTGTTGAGATTGAATACGGTGATTCCGTTGCCTATATTGCGATGGGCAAAGTGTCGGTCAGCTACAGCTGGACGGCAGGCAAAGCCGTGAAATGAGGTGTATTATGAGTTTTGAGACAATATGGCTGAAGAAAGCTGCACTGCCGGGGGAACCCGGCATTTCGTCGTATGTTCCCGGCGTTGGGATCAAGGATTCCATCGAGCGGGAACTGCGCATTTTACGAGGACTCCGGGAGGATTTTGTCTTCTCCGTGATGGTGACCGGCTCGCTTCCCGAGGAGGGATATGAGCTTTTGGTCGGAGACGGTAAGGTAGACATTCTCGGCGGTTCGGATGAAGGGGTTTTATACGGTATTTTCGATGCTATGCGCCAGCTGATCCTGACGGATACCGTTGTCTCCACGTCCGAGTGCCCTGCCTGCCCACTGCGTATGCTGAACCACTGGGACAACGCTGACGGATCCATCGAGAGAGGATATTCCGGACAGTCCTTCTTCTTCCGTGACGGAGAGTTGATCGTGGACGACCGCACTCTTTTTTACGCGCGCCTGTGCGCGAGCGTGGGGATCAACGCAACGGTTATCAACAATGTCAACGTCAAGGATAAGGCGACGCTTCTGATCACGGACGAGTACCTTGCGAAGGTTCGCGAACTCGCGGACTGCCTCGGCTCGTACGGCGTAAAATTATATCTGTGCGTCAACTATGCGGCCTCCATGGAGCTCGGCGGATGTGCCGTGGCCGACCCGCTGGATGAGGATGTGATCGCGTACTGGAAGAAGGCTGCGGATCACATTTATGAGGCAGTGCCGAACTTCGGAGGCTTTCTGGTGAAAGCCGACTCCGAGGGACGCCCCGGCCCGTTCACCTACGGAAGAACCCAGGCGGACGGTGCCAACATGCTTGCACGGGCACTTGCTCCCCACGGCGGAAAGCTGATCTGGAGATGCTTCGTGTACAACTGCTCGCAGGACTGGAGGGACACCGAAACCGACCGCGCCTGCGCGCAGTACAACAGCTTCTATATGCTCGACGGACAGTTCGATGACAACGTCATCCTGCAGGTGAAAAACGGTCCCGTGGACTTCCAGGTACGGGAGCCCGTCTCGCCTCTGTTCTGTGCCATGAAGAACACAAACCTGATGCTTGAGGTGCAGGCGGCTCAGGAGTACACCGGACAGCAGAGACATGTCTGTTATCTCATCCCGATGTGGAAGGATGTTCTTCGGTTCCACACTTACGCCTATGAGAACAACGACCGTGTCCGCGACATAATCGGCGGTGCACACCGTCCCGGAGGAAACTGCGGTATCGCGGCCGTCACCAACACCGGCGACGATGAGAACTGGACGGGATCGGATTTTGCAGCGGCCAACTGGTACGGCTTCGGCCGTCTCGCATGGAATCCGTCGCTTTCCGCGGAGACCATAGCGGAGGAGTGGGCAGGACTGACCTTCGGCGACGACAAGGATGTGGTTGCGGTTGTGGTGAAGGTGTTGCTGGCTTCCTACGGGATCTATGAGGACTATACGGCGCCTCTCGGCATCGGCTGGATGTGCAACCCGAACTACCATTACGGACCGAATGTGGACGGTTATGAGTACGACCGCTGGGGTACCTACCACCGCGCCTCCTGCAAGGCCGTCGGCGTGGACCGCAGTTCCCGCGGAACGGGATACTCACAGCAGTACTCCGAGCCTTTGGCGAAGATGTACGACGATCCGGCGACAACGCCCCAGGAGCTTCTGTTGTTCTTCCACAGGCTGCCGTATACCTACGTGCTCCCGAGCGGAAAGACGCTGATCCAGCACATCTACGACACGCACTTTGAGGGCGTTGAGAAACTCCGCGAGCTGATCGAGGCGGTGATCACCGTTCAGGGTATGATCCCCGAGAAGGAATACACCAGGATCATGGAGCGCTTTGCGATGCAGCTGGCCAACGCCAAGGAATGGCGCGACCGCATCAACACGTATTTCTGCCGCATGAGCGGCATCGGCGACGCCAAGCACCGGAAAATCTACGCGGTGAGCGAGGAGGATCTCACGTACCCGGAGAACGAAGACGGTACGATGTAATAACCAAGAGTTTTGCGCCTTACGGCGAAACAAAATATACACGCAGAAGACACTAAGGAGAACAAACAAAAATGGAAATGACATTGCGCTGGTACGGCGCGGACATGGACAGTGTAACCCTGGAGCAGATCCGTCAGATCCCCGGGGTAAAGGGAGTGATCTCGTCGCTTCACAAGGTTCCGGCGGGCGAAGCATGGACCTTTGAGCAGGTGAAGGCTCTCAAGGACGAGGTCGAGACGGCCGGCCTGAAGCTTACGGGAATCGAGAGCATCAATGTGCACGAGGATATCAAGCTCGGCGCGCCCACGAGAGACATGTACATCGAGAACTATTGCAAGTCCCTGGAGGCCGTAGGGCAGAACGACATTCATCTCGTGTGCTACAACTTCATGCCGATCTTCGACTGGACGAGAACCGATCTGGCACAGCCCCTTCCGGACGGATCCACGGCTCTTGCCTACGACTCGAACCTGATCGACGGCATTGATCCCAACACCATGTTTGAGCGCATGGAGAAGGCCAGCGGCGGATACATTCTTCCCGGCTGGGAGCCGAACCGCAAGGACGAGATCAAGGAGCTCTTCGAGCGCTACAAGGGTGTGACCGCAGAGGATCTCATGAACAACTTCAAGTACTTCCTCGACGGCATTATGCCGACCTGCGAAAAATACAAGATCAAGATGGCGGTGCATCCGGACGATCCCGCGTGGAGCGTGTTCGGTCTGCCGAGGATCGTCACAAGCGAGAAGGCGCTGGAGACCATCGCGTCCCTCAATCCTTCGATCTACAACGGGTTTACCCTTTGCACCGGCTCGCTGGGGTCGAATCTGGAAAATGAACTGCCTCACGTGATCCGCAACAAGACCATCGCACCGAGGATCCATTTTGCGCATCTTCGGAATATCAAGTTTGAGGCGCCCGGCGTGTTCCACGAGAGCAGCCACCTTTCCTCGGACGGTCAGTTTGACATGTACGAGATCGTGAAGGCGCTGCAGGAGGTCGGCTTTGACGGCGTCATCCGTCCCGACCACGGCCGCATGATCTGGGGCGAGGTTGCAAGACCGGGATACGGCCTGTACGACCGTGCCCTGGGAGTTGCCTACTTAAACGGACTTTGGGAGGCCATCGATAAGAGCGGGGCTGCAAAGCAATAATTCCCCGGGACAACCGGATAAAACTTTTGAAGAGAAAAGGCGTTACGATGAAACTGACAGAGATTGTGAAGCCCGAAAACAGGGCAGAGTGGGAAGCCAAGGGATATGCGCTCCCGCAGTATGACAGAGAGGCGATGATCGCCCGCACGAAGGCGAACCCGACCTGGGTACACTTCGGAGCAGGCAACATTTTCCGGGCATTCCCGGCAGCAGTGCTCGAGGGAATGCTGAACCGCGGCGAGGCCGATACCGGCGTGATCGTCGCGGAAGGGTTCGATTACGACATCATCGATATGGCTTACCGGCCGTACGATGATCTGAGCCTTCTGGTTGTTTTGAAGGCGGACGGAAGCATTGAAAAGCGCGTGGTCGGAAGTGTTGCGGAGAGCCTGAAGGCGGACCCCGCAAGCGCGGATTTCGACCGGCTTGCCGAGATTTTCCGAAATCCGTCCCTGCAGATGGTGACCTTCACCATCACGGAGAAGGGATATTCCCTCTGGAATCCCGACGGTTCCTTCAACCGCTTTGCGGAGGAGGATCTGAGTGGCCGCGGGCTGAAACCGCAGACCGCCATGGGAAAGGTTACGGCTCTTCTGTTCGAGCGGTTCAAGGCCGGCGCTTACCCGATCACGATGTCGAGCATGGACAACTGCTCCCACAACGGCGACAAGCTTGCGAAGGCGGTGTTTACCTACGCAAGGGAGTGGTGCAAGCAGCGTCTTGTACCCGGTGACTTCGTGACCTGGCTTGAGAGAAGCGGCAAGGTGACGTTCCCGTGGAGCATGATCGACAAGATCACCCCGAGACCGGATGCGAAGGTGCAGGAGATGCTCGCAGCCGACGGCTTTGAGGACAACAATATAATCGTCACAGGATTCCGCACTTATACGGCACCCTTTGTCAACGCCGAGGAGACGGAGTACCTCGTGGTGGAGGATACGTTCCCGAACGGCCGTCCCCCGATGGAAAAGGGCGGGGTGCTGTACACCGACAGAGAGACCGTGGACAAGGTTGAGAAAATGAAGGTGTGCACCTGCTTAAATCCGCTACACACGGCGCTTGCCATCTACGGATGCCTTCTCGGATACACGCTGATCTCCGAGGAGATGAAGGACGCTGAGCTTTCCAAACTTGTGACGCGCATGGGCTATGAGGAGGCGATGCCCGTGGTGGTGAACCCCGGGATTCTCAAGCCGGAGGATTTCATCTCCGCGGTTCTCACCAAGCGCCTTCCGAATCCGTTTATGCCGGACGCACCACAGCGTATCGCAACCGATACGTCGCAGAAGCTGCCGATCCGCTTCGGCGAGACGCTGAAGGCTTATGCAGCCCGCGGACTTGACATTGACGAGCTGACGCTGATCCCGCTGGTACTTGCGGGATATGCCCGGTATCTTCGCGGAATCGATGATGCAGGCCAGCCTTTTGAACAGAGCCCGGATCCGCTACTTGCGGAGCTCTCGGAGATTGTGAGCGGGTTGTCGCTTTCCGGCGACAACGACTGGAACTGCCTTGCAAAGCTTTACAGCCGAAGCGACGTGTTCGGTGTGAATCTGTATGAGATCGGCCTCGGAGAGCGTGTTGAGGCGATGGCGAAGGAACTTTTCGCAGGCACCGGAGCTGTCCGTGCCGCATTGAAAAAATATGTGTGAGGGTTGAGATGAAGACAGCGGCGATTGTTATCGGTATTTTGGTCGCAATTACGGCGTTCGGGATTTATGACCGGTACCGTCGTCTGCGGGAGATGAGGAAACGCCTGATTGCGGAATTCGGCGGACCTCAGAAGTCGAAGATGACGCAGAAACGGTACGAGTCCCTCGGTGCATATCGCGATTCTCTGTTCGGAAGAACGTATGACATTGACGATATCACCTGGAACGACCTTGAGATGGAGCGGGTGTACAAGGAACTTAACCGCACCTGCAGCTCGGTGGGCGAGGAGTACCTCTTTGCCGCGATGTTTCGCCCGGAGTTCTGCGAGGATGAACTGAACCGCAGGGAAGCATTGATCAAGCTCTTCTCGGAAAATGAGAACGTCCGCATCGAGACGCAGCTTGCTCTGGCCAAGATGGGTAAGATTTCCAATGTGTCGCTGTACCGGTATCTCACCAGCTTTGACGGCGTGAAGGAGGATTCCAACCTGCTGCACCTGCTGCCGGTTGCCGGATATATCGCGGCCACGGTCCTCGGTTTTTTAGGATTCACAACAGCGTGTATCGCCGTTGCGGCAGTGTCGGTGGGCTACAGCATTTTCTCCTACTACGCCAGAAAACGATCCATCGAACCGTATCTGAAGGCGTTGATGTTCGTGAGCCGCTGGGTGGAGAACATCCATCAGATGAGCAGGGAAGTCAAAGCCGGAGACACGGTGCTTGCCCTGGAGCTGGAAAGCCTTGAAGAGCAATCGCAGACGTTTGCCACATTCCGCCGTGGAGCATGGCTTCTCGCCTCGACGGATCTCACCGGCGGCGATCCCGGCCAGATGCTGTTGGATTACGTCCGTATGCTTACGCATATCGATCTGATCAAGTTCAATCTCATGCACAAGACCCTTGTGAACCGTATCCCGGAAATCCGCAGAATGTTCGAGGACACCGGACGGATCGACATGACCATCGCCGTTGCGTCGTACCGGGCATATCTCGGCGAAGGGTGGTGCCTGCCGGAGCTTGTGCAGGAGGAGACGCCGCTGGAATTTACCGACCTGTGTCACCCGATGATCGCGGAGCCCGTTCCGAACTCTCTGACGGAAGCGGGAAGCCTGCTTCTCACCGGAAGCAACGCTTCGGGCAAATCCACCTTCTTAAAGACGGTGGCCATCAATGCGATCCTGGCCCAGACCGTTCACACCGTTGTGGGAAAAGCATACAAGGGCATGTACTACCGCATCTTCTCCTCCATGGCGCTGCGGGACGACCTGGCGGCGAAGGAGAGCTACTACATCGTGGAGATCCGCTCCTTAAAGCGCATATTGGATGCGGCGGAAGAGGAGGAACCGGTGCTGTGCTTCGTTGACGAGGTGCTCCGGGGAACCAACACCGCGGAACGGATCGCGGCCTCCAGCCGGATCCTGCGCTACCTTGCGGAGAAGGGCGTCCATTGCTTTGCGGCGACCCATGATCTGGAGCTTACGGACATCCTTGCGGACTGCTTCTCCATGTACCATTTCAGCGAGACCGTCACCGCCGAGGAACTGTCCTTCGATTACAAGCTGAAGGAAGGCAAGGCGACGTCGAGAAACGCCATTCTTCTGCTTAGACTGTTCGGGTATCCGGAGGAAATCTGCGACGGAGCCCTTGCGGATGCAAACCGATTTTTGAAGGAGGAAGACCATGCCTGAAGTCACGATTTACACGGACGGTGCGGCAAGGGGAAACCCCAACGGCCCCGGCGGCTACGGCGCGGTAGTGCGGTACACGGATGCCGGCGGCAAGGTGTATGAGCGGGAGTATTCCGCGGGATTTGCCGTGACCACCAACAACCGGATGGAGCTGATGGGAGCGATCATCGCTCTGGAGAACCTGAAGGTTCCGTGCAAGGTAACGCTGTACTCGGACTCCAAATACCTCGTGAACGCATTTAACGAGGGATGGGCGTACTACTGGCGAACCCATGAGTACCGCAACAAGCAGGGCGACCTCGTGAAAAACGACCTTCTGTGGAGACGCCTGATGGAACAGGTGGATCGCCACGAGACGGAGTTTATCTGGGTGAAGGGACATAACGGTCATCCGGAAAATGAGCGCTGCGACGAGCTGGCGACATCCGCGGCTGACAGTAAGATGCTCTTTGTCGACGACGGAGGGGATCTGCGGAATCCGAAGCTTGCGCCCCAGGAGGAAACCGTCGTTACAGCGGATTCCGCGGGACCGGCAACGATCACGAAGGAGACGACGGCCGCGGCGGAGGACAGCTGGAATGCAGCGTTGGACTGCCTCACCGCATTTTCCGACGGCAAAATGTCCCGGGAGGATTTTTATTCCAAACTCGAGGTGCTCCGCGCGAAAATCGACGCGGAGATGGAGCTGTTGGAACAGATGGAAGAAGCGTACTACGCGGAGGAGGACGGACAGTAACGTTCGCCTCACCACAGAACTATATCGTACAGGAAAGCGGTAACCATATGAAAGAAACCCTGTCACCGATGATGCAGCACTACATGGAGATCAAGAGCAAATACAGCGATTGTCTCGTGTTTTACCGCCTCGGGGATTTTTATGAAATGTTTTTCTCGGATGCGGAGATCGCGTCCCGCGAACTGGAACTGACGCTCACCGGAAGGGACTGCGGTCTCCCGGAGCGCGCGCCGATGTGCGGCGTGCCGTTTCACGCGGCGGACACGTATATTTCCCGTCTGGTGGACAAAGGATACCGTGTGGCGATCTGCGAGCAGCTGGAGGACCCGAAGGAAGCCAAGGGCATGGTAAAGCGGGATGTGACCCGCATCGTCACGCCGGGAACCAATATTCTCGGGCAGGGGATGGATGAGTCCGTCAACCGCTACCTGATGGGCATCCTGTGGATGGATGAAACCTTCGGCATTTCCACGGTGGATGTGTCCACCGGCGACTACTTTGTCACCGAGGTGAAGAGCCCGAGGAAAGTGTTCGATGAGATCACGAAGTTCTCCCCCTCGGAGATTGTCTGCAACCCGGCGTTTCTGATCTCCGGCGTGGACACCGAGGACCTTAAGAACCGTCTCGGGATCGCGATCACGACCCTGACGGACCGGCTGTACGACCCGGAGGTATGCGGACGGCTTCTCCTGACGCATTTTCATGTGAGCAATCTGTACACGTTAGGACTCGGAAACATGGATACCGGGGCCAATACGGCAGGCGCGGTGCTGGCGTATCTCTATGAGACGCAGAAGACGTCGCTGTCCCACATCACGAAACTGCAGCCCTATGCCGCGGAGCGGTTTATGGTGATCGATTCCGCGACGAGAAGAAACCTGGAGCTTACGGAGACGCTCCGTGAGAAGCAGAAGCGCGGGTCTCTCCTGTGGGTTTTGGACCGCACGAAGACGGCGATGGGTGCAAGACTCCTGCGGTTGTTCCTCGAACAGCCCCTCCTCAAGAAGGAGGATATCGTTGCAAGGCAGACTGCGATCGCGGAGTTCAATGAGAATGTCATGACCCGCGATGAGGTGCGTGAATATTTAAATGCCGTGTATGACCTTGAGAGACTGATCTGCCGCGTGAGCTACCAGAGCGCAAGCCCGAGGGATCTGTTGTCATTTTCCTCCTCCCTTGCGATGCTGCCGCACATCAAGAGGCTTCTTAAGGACTTCCACAGCAAGCTTCTGCGGAGCGAACTGGATGACCTCGACACGTTGGAGGACCTGCAGGAGCTCATCGCGAATGCGATCCATCCAGACGCGCCGCTGTCCGTCAAGGAAGGCGGAATGATCCGCGACGGGTACAACGAGGAGGTGGACCGCCTCCGCCAGGCGAAGACCCAGGGGAAGACCTGGCTGGCGGAACTGGAGGCGAGAGAGCGGGACGCCACCGGGATCCGCAACTTGAAGATCAAATACAACAATGTGTTCGGGTATTTTCTGGAGGTTACCAACTCCTTCCGCGAGCTTGTGCCGGAATCCTGGAAGCGCAAGCAGACGCTCTCCGGATCGGAGCGGTACACGACGCCGGAACTGAAGGAGCTGGAGGATACCATAGTAAACGCCGAAGACCGCCTGAACGCTTTGGAATACCGGTTGTTCTCCGATGTCCGGGATGCGGTTTCCGCGGAGGTGACAAGGATCCAGAAGACCGCGAAGGCGGTGGCGATGATCGACGCTCTGGCGTCCCTCGCCTATGTCGCGGAGCGAAACCGTTACACCTGCCCGCAGATCAACAAGCAGGGACGGATCCACATTGTCGACGGCCGTCATCCCGTTGTGGAGCAGATGCTTCCCGGCGGAACCTTCGTGGCCAACAACACCGAACTGGATAACGACGCAAACCGGGTGGCAATCATCACCGGACCGAACATGGCCGGCAAATCCACCTATATGCGCCAGACGGCGCTGATCGTTCTCATGGCGCAGATCGGAAGCTTTGTGCCCGCGAGGGAGGCGGACATCGGGATCGTCGACCGCATTTTTACCCGCGTCGGTGCCTCCGATGACCTGGCCAGCGGACAGTCCACCTTCATGGTTGAGATGACTGAGGTGGCCAATATTCTCAAGAATGCAACCAAGAACAGCCTTCTGATCCTTGACGAGATCGGGCGCGGCACCTCGACCTTCGACGGACTCTCCATCGCGTGGTCCGTGATCGAACACGTCGCAGACAAGAGGCTGATCGGAGCCAAGACCTTATTTGCCACACACTACCACGAGCTGACGGAGCTTGAGGGCAAACTCGACGGCGTCTGCAACTACTGTATCGCCGTGAAGGAGCAGGGCGACACCATCGTCTTTCTTCGGAAAATCATCCGCGGCGGCGCTGACAAGAGCTACGGTATTCAGGTAGCACGGCTTGCCGGCGTGCCGGAGCCGGTCTTACGGCGCGCGGAGGAGCTTGTCGAGCAGCTGATGCAGAACGATATTGCCGAGCGGGCAAGGGAAGTGTTCCGTCAGGCGGAAGTCCGTGTGCCGGATCCCGGGGAGCAGAGCGGATGGGTTCCGAAACATAAGGACGCTGCACCGAACCAGATGTCACTGTTCGGTAACAGCGCATATGCGGAAATTGCCGAGAAGATCCGTGAGATCGATCTGCAGGGAATGACGCCCATCGACGCGTTGAATTTCCTGTTCCGCATTCAGGATGAGATTAACCGGATCGGTTAATGATATAAGGCGAAAGCCGGAGTATGGGGGAGTAATTTATGCTTGAGGTAAGAAATCTGTGCAAGACTTACCGGTCAAAGGACGGTGTCAGCGTCGAGGCGACGAAGGACATTTCCTTACGGTTTCCGGAGCGCGGCATGGTGTTTCTGCTCGGACGGTCGGGAAGCGGCAAATCGACGCTTCTGCACCTTCTGGGCGGACTTGACCGCTATGATTCCGGAGAAATACTGATCAACGGGACATCCACGAAGGAGTTCTCCAACTCCATGATGGATTCCTACCGGAACACTTACGTCGGATTTGTGTTTCAGGACTACAATATCCTGCCGGAGTTCAATGTCGGTGCGAACATCGCCCTCGCCCTGGAACTGCAGGGCATCCGTGCGACCAACGACCGCATCAACGAAATCCTTGCGGAGGTTGACCTCTCGGAGTACGCAAAGCGCAAGCCGAACGAACTCTCCGGCGGTCAGCTTCAGAGAGTGGCGATCGCAAGAGCGTTGATCAAGGATCCGGACATCATCCTCGCCGATGAGCCGACGGGAGCCCTTGACAGTGCCACGGGACGACAGGTGTTTGAAACGTTAAAGAAACTGTCGAAACGAAAACTCGTCATCATCGTTTCGCATGACCGCGACTATTCGGAACAGTACGCCGACCGTATTATCGAACTTGCCGACGGACGGGTGATCTCAGACGTGGAGCTTGCCTCTTTGGAGGATCTTGAGGAAGATCCCACAGAGCGGATCGAGTTTCGTCCGGAGGACGGGATCCGCGCCGACAAGGACGGTCTCACGGTCGCGAGCCGGTACGAGCTGACGGAGGAGGACCGAAGGAAGATCAACCGGTTTCTTGAACTCCAGAAGGATAACAATGTCCTTCTCCTTGAGGGAACGCGTCTGCTCCCGAAGGAAGACCGTTTCCGGGATACCGATGAAGCCGCGATCACGCCGGAGAAGACGGAGTTTACCCCCGTAAAGTCGAAGCTTCCATGGAAGAGGAGTTTCGGGATCGGTTTAAATTCCTTAAAGCACAAAAAAGTAACGCTGTTCTTCACGGTCGTTCTGTCCGTCGTGGCTTTTGTACTGTTCGGTATGGCCGATGTGTTTTATTCCTTCGACAAGATCACCTGCATGACGGACACCGTGTGGGAATCAAAGGTAAGTTATCTTAAAATCAATAAATCCTTTGATTTCTACGGTTCTTACAATTACAGCTTCGAAGAATACCCGGACGATACTTTTACCGATGAGGAGATCCGAAAACTCGAGGAGATCACCGGACAGACAATAATCCCGACTGCAAATAAGTGGACCCGGCTGATGTTTATCGATAGTTCGGATACCTCAAGAGCTTACGACTACCGGACGGACTTTCAATCCGCCGTGTATCCGGATCGTGTGTGGGGTGTCGTCGAGATCGATCAGGCCCGTCTTGAGGGACTCGGGATAACCATCGAGGAAGGAAGACTTCCGGAACCCGGAACCGACGAGGTTTGTATCTCCTCTTTGGCGGCGGATGCCATCCTGCTGTACGGAAATACGAAACAATATTCCGGAAAACAGCACAAGGATCTGATCGGTACAAAGCTGTATTCCACAATGGGATCGGACGGACAGGCGCCGGTTATCTGCGGTATTTTGGATATCCCCGTAGACATCGAACGATACCGGAAACTGATCCCCGACAGCTGGGATTCCCTTTCCGATGCGGAACGGCTTGTCAAGCAGATTTATCTCATGATCTGTCACCAGGAATGCAACCAAGGATTACCGTCCTATGTGTTCTGTGCTCCGGGGTGTTCCTCACGGATCGGTACAAACCGGTACGGTGCCTTTGAACCGGAGTCAAGGAATTGCCGTGTCGAAGGAGAGGAATACGAATACTATGAATACGTGGAGGGGATCACCGACATCTCCGGCCTGATCCCGGAGAGAATTGTCTGGATCCCCGGGCACACCGGCGAATTGAAAGAGAACGAGGCGGTGGTATCGCTGAACACTCTTTTGTACGCGTTTTATACAGATATAAAAACCGACTCTGTGGATCCGTATGATATGCCGGAGAAAGAGATTGCCGAACGCCTGGCGGAAATTCTTCCGGAACACAGTGAAGTGAAGTTCCGGATCGGGCAGGATGCATCGTATGATATCGTCGGCATCTTTGTTCCCGAGCAATCTTCCAGGGAAGACTTATTTTACCGGGAGGGTACGCAGTTTGCGGCGCTGACGGATTCCGTGGCGGATACGTATCGGAAGGAACTGGAGGAAACCTGTCGGACACTGTATTGCCATATGCCGGATTCCAAGCGGGAAATCCGCGCGCTGATCGAATACGGGGAGTCCGATATGAAGAAGGGAATGACTCTGGAAGTCAACCGGGAATCCACGTATATCATCAGCACCGTGGATGAGGCGTCAACTTATCTGTCGCCGTATCTGCGCTGGATCGGGATTGTATTTGCGGTATTTTCCGCTGTGCTATTCGCGGTGTTTATTGCAAACAGCGTGATCCACAAAAAACAGGAGATCGGCGTTCTTCGCGCTGTGGGTGCGAGAAGTCTGGACGTCTACCGGATCTTCCTGTGCGAGACCGGTGTCATTGCTGTGTTTAACTGGCTTGTTTCCTCGGGGATCGTATATCTGATAACATCCGCGCTCAACAAGTCGTTTCAAGGGGACTATCTGCCGGATCTGATGTTGCTGCACTTCGGCGTCAGACAGGTTCTTCTTTTGTTCCTCATTTCGATCGGGATTGCGCTCATTGCAACCTTCCTGCCGATCTGGGGAATCGCAAGAAGAAAACCGATCGATGTGATTCGTGACAGATAAGAGGGGGAGAAACAGTATGTTAGAAGTTAAGAATCTGTGCAAGACGTACCGCCCGCGCAGAAGCGTGGAAGTACGGGCCTTGCAGGACATTTCCATAAAGTTCCCGGAAACGGGAATGGTGTTTTTGCTCGGACGTTCCGGAAGCGGTAAATCGACGCTTTTAAATCTCCTGGGCGGCCTTGACCGGTACGATTCCGGTGAGATCGTGATCGATGAGGTGTCCACAAAAAGCTTTTCCCAGGCGGATTTTGACTCCTACCGGAACGCCTGCCTCGGCTTTGTGTTTCAGGAGTATAACGTGCTTCCGGAATTCAATGTGGGCGTCAACATCGCTCTCGCGCTGGAGCTTCAGGGGAAAACCGCAACGTCCGAGGAGATCGAGAAAATCCTCGACGAGGTGGATCTGAACGGGTATGCAAAAAGACGGCCGAATGAACTTTCCGGCGGTCAGCTGCAGCGTGTCGCCATAGCGAGAGCGCTTGTGAAAAATCCCAAGATCATTCTTGCCGACGAACCCACCGGCGCGTTGGACAGTGCCACCGGAAAACAGGTTTTCGATACCTTGAAGAAGCTCTCGCAGACGAAGCTGGTGATCATTGTCTCCCATGACCGGGAGTATTCGGAGTTGTATGCCGACCGCATCATCGAGCTGGCGGACGGACGCATCATTTCCGATGTCACGAAGGCTCCTGTCAGCGGCGAGGAGACGAAAAAAATGCTTCTCGACGACGGAGTCTGCCGCGTCCCGGGAGGGTATGAGCTGACTGCGGAGGACCGTGAGCAGATTAACCGCTATATCGCGGAACACCCGGAGGAGCAGCTCCGTATCCGCGTCGACAGCAATCTGACGAAGGGCTTCTCCTTTGAACCGACGGGAGAGGTCCCCGAAGGAACCGGAAAGAAGTTTTTCGACCGGATCCGCTCCAAGCTTCCGATGCGAAGGGCTGCCCGGATCGGTGTCGGCGGCCTTAAGAGCAAAAAAGTGAAACTTGTTTTCACCGTGCTGATGTCAATGCTGGCATTTTCCATGTTCGGACTGGCGGCCACCGTTGCGGATTACAATTATGTCAAAACCGTCAGCAAAGCCTTCCGGACCGAAAACGTCAGAAGCGTTTTCGTCGAGAAGGAGGTAAAGACTGCATTTCATGACACCTTCGGGCGTCAGGAATGGAGAACGTCCCCGCTGACCGATGACCGTGAGATGGAGGCGCTCCGCAATCAGGCCGGAGTCTCGGTCAATCCGGTTTACAAGATCGGAAACATGAGGGCCTGGTATGATACCGACAGCGGTCAGGTTGGTGGAAATAACATGATGTTCGAGATCCTTCAGGAGTTGAACTTCAGCAGCATCGACCGTTGGATGGAGGTCGATGAGGACCTTTTGGAGCTGTACGGCTGCAAACTGCTTGAGGGGGAGCTGCCGGACGGGTCGAAGGATGAAGTCCTGATCAGTAAAGTGATGTACGATATGATGCTGTACAGCGCTCTGGCGAACGGATCCAAATTGCCCAAGATGTCGGACATCATCGGCACCACCGTTTCCCTCTCCGGCGGGGAGGAGCTTGTCGTCACCGGCATCCTGGATACCGGGTTGAATTACATGTCCTACGTGAACCGGATGACGGAGCTCTACGGAAAAATGATGGACGGACGCGGCGGCTTAGCGTTAAGCTCCCTCCTGTCGGAGGCTATGGCCATGGTTGTCGCTTCCGATTTCCAATACGATGTCAAGAGTAACCCGGCGTCCTGCAACCTGGTGGGAAAGGGGTTCGTGGAACGCCACATGATGGCGAGATTTTCCAGTGCCGAAAAGCGGGTCGTATTTACCGTTGAGGACAACATGACGAACGTGATACCTCTGCTTGCGGATATCGCATCCATCGATGTAATACCGCATCTGGATTTTCAGGATCCCGCAGACGGAGGGGGGAATGTCGTGACCTGTTATGTGAGCCGCGACTTTGCAAGACGGTACCTGATGAACATCCTTTCCTCCAACAATCGGATCTATCTGGGCATCGACGAGACCATCAAAGAGTATTCCCGCAAACCGGAAGATGACGGATTCGGGGATCCGGATGGGGACGGGACAAAACCGAAAGATGATAACTATGACGACCCGTACGATGATCCGTATTACGATGAACCGTATTTTGAGGACGATAACGGAAAATACGGGATCGGTGATGGGACCGAATTCCGTGACAGCGTCACTGCCACAATGTATGAACGCCGGGAAAACAACAGATACCTTACGGGTCTGAACGACAGTGAAATGCTTGCGCTTCTGGAACGCGTCTGCAAGCTGACAGAGGTGAAAATCCTCTGCCTGGGCGACTACGACTATTACTACGGGTATTACGATGTTTCTTATGACGACGGCTACCCGGATGGTACGAGAAAGACAACGACTTTGAATATCATCGGCATGCTTCCGTCCGAGAAGGACGGAAAGGAACTGGAATTCGGGTATGCGATCGTCGGCGATCCGAAGGAACTCGAGGTCATCGGCAGCGTCAACATGCCGTACTGCGGAGCAATGATACGTCTGCCGGAAAATCGCCGGGATCTTGACAGTTTCATCGAGTTTACCCACGAGGGAGACGGGGAATTTCGGTATCAGATGCAGACCAAATACAATGTCGAGATCGACGCTGCGGACATCGCAATGTCCATCGCGGGAAAAGTGCTGGTCGGTATCGGTATTTTCTTCGCTGTGTTTGCAGCGCTTTTGATGACCAGCTTTATCGCCAACAGTATCGTGTACAAGAAGCGCGAGGTCGGTATCCTTCGGGCAATCGGTTCCCGAGGTGCGGATGTCTACCGGATTTTCGGGTCGGAAGCCTGCGCGGTCGCGCTGATCTGTGCCATCATGGCGTCGATACTCACGGCGGTTTTGGCCGGCATGGCCAACTATTACATCATCCGGGCATTCCATGTCAGTCTGATGGAGTTCGGGATGAAACAGATTCTTCTGATCTTTGCGGTTGCCTTCGGAACAGCGATGATTGCAAGTTTTCTTCCGGTTTACCTGTTCGCAAGAAAACGTCCGATCGACGCAATCCGCGGAAGATAAAAAAGCGTGTAATGAGGAAAGGAAAACGGTATGCGTAAACCCTATCTGGTCCGGTTCGGACCCGCCGTCTGTGCGGTGGATCTGTGCGACGGAAGCGAGCGCGGAGAGTATGTAAATCAGGACTATATCCTGACCAGGCTCGGCCGTCCGCACCGCGCCATCAATCTGATGTATTGTTACTATCCAAACGACGAGGGGTGGCCGCTCCGAGCGAGCGTTGCCCATGCCCACGACGCGCAGTTTGCCTGGGACTACCCGTACGACGATTATTTTCCGTACACTGGAGGACTTGGCGGCAGCCATGACGGTCCGGTGTTTGAGCAGATGCGGGATATCCGCAGACATGGGCAGGATGTGTGTCTTACGCTCACCATGGATCCGTTCCTTCCGGATGAACATATCGCGGCGGTTGCGAGGGATCTTCGGACCTTCGGCCGTATGACGGTGCGCATTAACCACGAGGCGACGGGCAGCTGGTTCTCCTTCAACAAGAGGGCGTCCTACGAGCAGGTGGCGGGGTTCTTTGTCCGCGCCTGCAGGGTGTTCCATGCGGAGGCTCCCAACTGCAAGGTTGTCCTGTGCCTCGACGGCTGCAAGGAGCTTTCCGAGCGGAAAATGGTGATGGAGGACATCTTCACGGAGGCTGCCAAGGCGGCGGACATCGTATCGGTTGACCGGTATCTCGCTCTGCATTGGGGCTGGCCAAACGATGTCTGCGTCGACGGAAGAAGCGCCGCAGACTACGACACGGACGATATCTACAAGCTGGCGAAGAAGAGTTACCGCCGGTACACGATCATGAACGACGGCGTAAAGAAGCCCATGGTCATGTCCGAGCTAAACGCCGACGGCGATGTGACCGGACCGTTCTATCAGGCGGAAAAGGTTGCGCGGTTCTGTGAGCTTTTGAAGGCGGACCGGGAGCATTGGCTTTCGGGCTTCACCATGTATCAGTTCCGCGACCGCGGACGTCTGGGGCTGGAGATCGAGGACCCGAACAACCCTGAAAACGGTATTGAGCAGCCGGTGCTGTCCGTGTACCGGGATATCATAAAGGATCCGTTCTTCTCGCCGTCCCGCAGGGCAGGCAAGGCTGTGAAGCTGCCGCTTACGCTCCGCTACGGCGGAACGGAGGACTTCGAGGCCGTTTGCATCCCGATGGAGCTGACCGGTGCGCCGGTGCTGTTTGAGGCGTACTTCGACAGGGAACTGGCGGATGCCAACCTGATGTTTGAGGTGAACGGAAGATGGTTCTACAAGGCTCCCGGGGTGAAATGCATCGACGCGAGCAGCGCATTTTTCGACGGTCGCTTCACGGGCGGGGAGACTGCCGTCACATTGTATGCGCCTCCGGCGTCCGGGGAAAATGATCCCGCACAGGGAGACGGATGGCAGACCGATTATTTCACAACCCTCACGGCATTGCCGCGATTCCGGGTTGTCTACGGGCCGATCCTCAACGCCGTCAAGGGACGGTCATAGGTACGGACATGCGATACCAAAACATCGCGCGATACGGGCACTGCCCGTTGTGGATATTACGGAACATGCGGGCGCATTTTCCGAAAGAGCAAAACAAGGAGGAAGACAGGTATGGAGTACATGGACGAGTATCGTTTTTGGTGCGAAAACCCGTATTTTGACGAGGGCACCAAGAAGGAGCTTGCTGCAATTGCAGGGGATGAGAACGAGATCAAAGATCGGTTCTACCGAAGCCTTGAGTTCGGTACGGGCGGCCTTCGCGGTATCATCGGCGCAGGCACGAACCGCATGAACCTTTACACGGTTCGCAAGGCGACACAGGGGTTGGCAAACTTCATCCTCAAGGAGGGCGGCGCAGAGAAGGGCGTAGCCATCGCCTATGACTCGAGACGGATGTCCATCGAGTTCAGCGAGGAGGCGGCGCTGTGTCTTGCGGCGAACGGGATCAAGGCGTACCGCTTTGAGTCGCTCCGCCCGACGCCGGAACTTTCCTTTGCGGTACGCGAACTCGGCTGTATCGCCGGCATTGTCGTGACGGCAAGCCACAACCCTGCGGAATACAACGGATACAAGGTATACTGGGATGACGGAGCCCAGGTCACGCCGCCGAAGGATGCGGAGATCATCGATGAGGTGAACGCCGTGACCGACTGGGCGGAGGTGCATACGATCTCCCGCGTGGAGGCAATCCGCCGCGGCCTTTACTTCGTCATCGGCAGCGAGATCGACGACCGCTACATGGTCGAGCTTAAGAAGCAGGTTATCCGGGGCGATCTCTGCCGCGAGGTCGGCAAGGATATGAAGGTCGTCTATACGCCGCTGCACGGCACGGGCAATCTGCCGGTCCGCCGGGTTCTTAAGGAGATCGGCTTCGAGCAGGTCTATGTGGTGCCGGAGCAGGAGAAGCCCGACGGGAATTTCCCGACGGTAAAGAGTCCGAACCCGGAAAATAAAGCCGCTTTCGAGCTTGCACTCGCATTGGCGCAGAAGGTGGGAGCGGAGCTTGTCCTCGCCACCGACCCCGACGCGGATCGTCTCGGCGTGTTCGCCAAGGATTCCGTCAGCGGGGAGTACAAGTCCTTCACCGGCAACATGTCGGGTATGCTGATCTGCGAGTACCTGTTGAGCCAGCGCAAGGCTCTCGGAAAGATCCACGACGACGGATTTTTGGTAAAGACCATCGTTTCCACGAACATGGCCGATCTGATCGCCGCAGAGTACGGCGTGGAGCTCAAGGAGTGCCTGACCGGATTTAAGTACATCGGAGAACTGATCCGTCTTTCCGAGGAGAGCGGATACGGCCATTACGAGTTCGGTTTTGAGGAGAGCTACGGATGTCTTGTGGGAACCCATGCCCGCGACAAGGACGCCGTGGTTGCCGTCATGATGCTGTGCGAGGCCGCTGCATACTACCGCACTCAGGGACTTACCCTCTGGGATCAGATGATGAACATTTACCGCAAATACGGCTTCTTCCGCGAGGGCATTGAGACCATCGAGCTGAAGGGCTTCGAGGGTGCAGCCAAGATCGCGCAGATGATGGACGCGATCCGCGAGAATCCGCCGAAGAAGCTCGGCGATTACGATGTGAAGGAGTTCCGCGACTACGAGAAGGATGTGATCACGGATCTTGCAACCGGGGAGACAAAGCCTACGGGCCTTCGGAAATCAAACGTCCTGTACTTTGATCTCACGGACAATGCATGGGCCTGCGTGCGCCCGTCCGGCACGGAGCCGAAGATCAAGTTCTACATGGGCGTCAAGGGCACTTCGTTTGAGGATGCAGACGCTAAGCTTGCAAAACTCGATGCAGCGATGATGGAGCTGTCAAAGTAAGAAAGGAATAAAAGCGCGGCTGCGCGGTTCGGAGACGGACGGCTCGGCCGCGCGGCTATCGTGTATGAAACAGTTGTTGTATTTACAGCCCGTCCTTCGGGAAATGATCTGGGGCGGCACGAAGCTGGCGGATTTCGGGTATGTGCTTCCGTCGGACCGGACCGGGGAATGCTGGGGCATCAGCGCTCATGAGAAGGGCGACTGCACCGTGCGCGGAGGACGTTTCGACGGACAAAAGCTGTCGGAGCTTTGGAAAACCCGGCCGGAGCTGTTCGGGAATCCCGGGGCGGATGAGGATTTTCCGCTTCTCATCAAGATCATCGACGCGCAGGACGACCTGAGCATTCAGGTGCATCCGGACGACGCTTATGCCGCGGAACACGAGAACGGTGCCTGTGGCAAAACCGAGTGCTGGTATGTGCTCGACGCCGCGGAGGGAGCGACCATCGTCATCGGCCATAACGCAAAAACCCCTGATGAACTCCGGTCGATGATCGCGGAGGGACGGTTCCGGGAACTGATCCGGGAAATCCCCGTGAAGGCGGGAGACTTCTTCCAGATCGAACCGGGAACGGTCCACGCCATTAAGAAGGGGACGCTTCTTCTGGAGACCCAGGAGAGCAGCGACGTCACGTACCGGCTGTATGATTACGACCGTCTGCAGAACGGGGTGAAGCGGCCGCTTCATATCGCCCGGAGCCTCGATGTCATCCGGGTACCCTTTGAGGAGAAGCCGATCGAACCGACGGTCCGGAATTTTCCGGGGGCTGTGTTGACACGCTATGTGGATTGCCGTTTTTACACCGTCTACAAGCTGGATGTGGACGGCACCGCCGAAATCCCGCTGTCGGGTATGTTCCATACCATGAGCGTCATCGAGGGTGAGGGCTTTTTGGACGGCAACCGCATTGCCAAGGGCGATCATATGATCCTTGCCGCAGGATACGGCGAAATGCATGTCACGGGGCGGTTTGCGGCGATCGTGACAAGGGTGTGACGGCTTATCGTTTTTCACGGAATTTACACAATTTGTGCACGGAATCTTCGTTGGAATCAGAAATCTAATTTGATATAATAATCAAGGTTTGCGTAACGCAGGAGGTAGGTATGAAAACCGATATTCAAATCTCGCAGGAAGCAAAGATGCAGCCCATTTGGGAGGTTGCGAAAAAACTGGACATTGCCATGGACGATCTGGAGCTTTACGGCAAATACAAAGCCAAGCTCTCGGATGAGTTTCTCGAGTCTCTGGAGGGCAGACCGGACGGCAAGCTTGTGCTTGTCACGGCCATCAACCCCACGCCGGCCGGCGAAGGAAAAACCACCACGACGGTAGGCCTCGGCGAGGCCATGGGAAAACTCGGTAAGAAGGCGGTCATCGCCCTTCGTGAGCCGTCTCTCGGACCGTGCTTCGGGATCAAGGGCGGTGCTGCAGGCGGCGGATATGCCCAGGTGGTACCGATGGAAGACCTGAACCTCCATTTTACAGGTGACTTCCATGCGATCACATCGGCCAATAACCTCCTCGCGGCCATGCTTGACAATCATATCATGCAGGGCAATGCGCTCGGGATTGACCCCAAGCAGGTGGTGTGGAAACGGTGCCTCGACATGAACGACAGGGCGCTCCGCAACATCGTGATCGGTATGGGCAAGAAATCCGACGGCGTCGTCCGCGAGGATCATTTCATCATCACGGTGGCGTCCGAGATCATGGCAATCCTCTGCCTCGCAGATGATATCGCGGATCTGAAGCGCCGTCTCGGCCGCATCATTGTCGCCTACCGCTATGACGGGACTCCGGTCACTGCTGCGGATCTGAAGGCTGTCGGCTCGATGGCTGCGCTGTTGAAGGACGCGATCCGTCCGAATCTGATCCAGACCATCGAAAATACACCCGCCCTTGTTCACGGCGGTCCCTTTGCCAACATTGCTCACGGATGTAACAGCGTCCGCGCCACCAAGGCGGCTTTGAAGCTGGCGGACTACGTGATCACGGAGGCAGGCTTCGGCGCGGATCTCGGCGCGGAGAAGTTCCTCGACATCAAGTGCCGCATGGCAGGTCTTAAGCCCGATGCGATCGTTCTTGTGGCAACGGTGCGTGCCCTCAAGTACAACGGCGGCGTTCCGAAGACGGAGCTGGCTGCGGAAAATCTTACCGCACTGAAGGTCGGTATCGTCAACCTGGAGAAGCATATCGAGAACCTGAAGCAGTACGATGTTCCGGTTGTCGTCACGCTGAACCGCTTCACCGAGGATACCGACGCGGAGCTTTCGTACGTCGAGCAGTTCTGCCGGGAGAGAGGATGCGACTTTGCACTCTCCGAGGTATGGGGCAAAGGCGGTGAAGGCGGGATCGAGCTTGCGGAGCATCTTCTGGATACCCTCGAGAACAAGCCGTCGAACTTCCACACTCTCTATCCGGATGAGATGCCTCTTAAGGAGAAGATCGAGACCGTGGCGACGAAGATCTACGGAGCGGACGGCGTTTCCTTTGACCCGGCGGCCCTTGCGACTCTCGACAGGCTTACGGAATTAGGGTTCGGAAACATGCCGGTGTGTATGGCGAAAACGCAGTACTCCCTCTCGGATGATCCGAAGAAGCTCGGACGTCCCACGGGATTCACGGTCAATGTCCGTGAGGTTTATGTCTCTGCAGGCGCAGGGTTTGTCGTTGCGATCACCGGAACGATCATGACCATGCCCGGACTTCCGAAATCGCCGGCAGCAGAGCGTATCGACGTAAATGAAGAAGGAAAAATAGACGGATTATTCTAAGTACTTAGACGGAGGTTTCGTTATGAAGAAACTGATAGGAATCGTTTTGGCTGCTGTGATGTTCCTATCCGGATGCGGGTTGTTTCCAGCGGAGGAAGAACTGCCGAAAGCACCGGTGGTTCAGACTATGGACGAGTCATATTTTACGACGGCCGAGGTAAAGAAGGGAACGGTGCGGGATTTCGTTTCGGAACGGTGCACGTACCAGTATGAGTCCACCCAGAACCTGAGCTTCGGCTTCGGCGGGGAAGCGGTCAAGGAAACTTATGTCGCCGTCGGACAGAAGGTATCTGCCGGTGATGTTCTGGCAGAGCTTGCCAACGACGACATGGAGGACCGGATCGAGGCCCTTCGCGAGCAGATCGCGGAACTCGAGGAGCAGGAGGAGTATTGCAACGAACTGCTCACCATCGAGAAGGAGCGCAAGGAGCTTGCGTCCCGCTACGGAAAGAAATATGACGACACGAAACTGAAGCAGCTGCAGAATGATTATGACGATGTCTCCGGCAGAAAATATGTCGCCGACCTTCAGCTCGGCGAGATGGAAACGGAACTCTCGGGACGGCGGCTGATCGCCGGCATCGACGGTATCGTCGAGTATATCAGACAGATCCCGCCGTGGATGAACGGCCGGATCAACGCCAACGAGCGGTATATCACGATCCGTTCGGAGAAGGCGGGGTTTGTTATCTCCACCGGCAACGACAGCATCTATGAGTTCGGAAAAGTATTCACGATCACAACGGATCAGGGGGATTACGACTGCGAAGTCGTACAGATCAACCGGCCCACTGCGGGCAAGGGCGGAATGACCACGGTTGTTCTGGAGCCTCTGCGCCCGGACGGGAATCTCGAGATCGGTATGACAGGGCAGTTGATCTGCGAGACCGAACGTGCGGATAATGTTCTGTATATCCCTTCGTATGCATTACACACAATCGACGATAAGCCTGCAGTGTATGTCATTGATGCTCAGGGGCTTCGCTCGATCCGGTATCTGGAGATCGGTATCTCGATCAAGACAAAATCCAACGCGGATGACAACCGCACAGAAGTCCGCAGCGGTCTGTCTCTCGGCGAAAAAGTCATAGTACAGTAGGAGGTGGAAACGT
>Ga0310696_10000949_pt1 | contig 42752 bp, 54 predicted proteins | sample AusTroGonzalo_MG_4_FD_203885 | JGI IMG/M metagenome (GOLD analysis project Ga0310696, IMG submission 203885) | Bovine rumen microbial communities from tropical cattle in Woodstock, Queensland, Australia - Gonzalo_02 (v2) (version 2) | ecosystem: Host-associated > Mammals > Digestive system >... | reverse complement strand
GGTCGGGGCGAGCCCGTTTTTTGTCTAGCTGCATAGACAAAAAAGCGGTAACAATGGCGTTTTTTGCTCAAAAACGCCACTTTTTTATTTGTGGAAAAATAGCCGTGTTTTTATGCGCTGGATTTTCCCCGAAAAAATATTTACAGATGTGAAACTAAACTAGACGCCCCAACGGTTCGGGGCGTTTTCTACTTGTGCAAAAAATGTTGAAAATGTGGAAAGATTTGTTGACACTTTTTTTTGTGGCCTTCGGTGGTAATGGTAACTTTTTTTGGTAATGGTAACAAAATTTTTTTATAAATTTACAACTGACGCACCGCCTTTCAGTTAATTCCTCATGTGGAAAGCGGTAATATGTTGACCATAAGGAGTTAAAAAAATGGCGAAAGGTGAAAGCATAGGCGTTCGGGAATTTGCCCGACAAGTGGGATGCTCCCATGTACTAATTCTGAATTTAATAAAGGCCGGGAAGATGCCGCAAAACAAAGACGGCAGCATTCCCCTTGATGCAGGTCTTATCGCTTACGAAAACAGAAAGAAGAAAAAGGAACCGAAGGAAAAGGACCCGAAGAAAAAAAAGAGCGCCCCGAAAAAACGGAAAAGCCCAAAGAAAATAAAAGAGTTGCCCGACGATGATCCGCCCGAAGATGGCGAGGAAGCGACGGAACCAGCACCGAAACTGACTTCTGAAAAACTGATTTCCGCCCGTGACATTACGACGCAGTTCAACAAAGCGCGACTTGCTGAAAAGACCTATCAAGCAAAGTTGCGCGAAATTGAATATAAGTTAAAAAAAGGCGAACTTGTAACCCGTGCAGATGTGGAAGCGGACGCGGCCACGGTTGCCGCCGAAGTCCTGGAACGCTTGACCTCGATTCCCGTAAGGATTTCGGCCTTATGCGAACACCAGCCCGCCCGCAAGATTGAAGAAGTAATGACTGATGCCATACAGGATGCACTCATTTCTTTTTCTAAATCAAAATTTGTAAAGGCTCATGGCGATGGCGAATGATTGGGGAAAAACATTCTTCAAGGTATGCCGCCCACGTTCCCGATTAACGGGGTCACAATGGGCGGACAAGTTCCGCTATGTTGCTCCCGGAACTTCGCCGGAGCCGGGGGATTGGCGCACGGACCGTGTACCGTATTTGCGGGAACCGATGGACGCGGCAACGGACAAGGTGACGGAGCGCGTCGTAATGATGTTTTCTTCGCAGGTGGGAAAGTCCGAAGCGTTACTCAACATCATGGGCTATTACGTGGACCAAGAACCCGCGCCGCAACTATTCTTGCAACCTACCATCGAAGCGGCGGAAAACTTTTCGAAAGAGCGCATCGAGCCTACGTTCCAATATTCGCCGGGGCTTAAAGACAAGTTGGAGGAAGGCAAGGAAGGCCGCGGGACAAGCCGCAAGAAATCTACCACGATCCGCATGAAACATTATCCGGGCGGCTACATTGCCCTTGTCGGTGCGAACTCTCCGGCTGGGCTTGCGTCGCGCCCTATCCGTGTTTTGCTGGCGGACGAAATCGACCGTTACGGCGTTACGAAGGAAGGTTCGCCGCTCAAGTTGGCTATCCAGCGCACGACAAACTTTCACAATAGGAAGCACATCTTTGTATCGACACCGACAATAAAGGGGGCTTCGGAAATTGAGAAATATTATCTTGAAAGCGACCAGCGAATTTATATGCTGCCTTGCCCGCATTGCGGATGTGAATTTGAATACAAGTGGGAGTACGTTGTTTGGGACAAGGACGCGGACGGCGCATCGCTGCCGCTTACCGCCCGTATAGTCTGCCCTCATTGCAAAGAAGTTGCCCGTGGCGCGTACAGGCCGGACCCCGAAATATTGGCATTGGGTCGATGGGTGCCACAGAATCCCGGCGCAAATACAAAGGGCTATCATATAAATTCCCTTTGCTCTCCGTGGGTGAACTTATATGAACTTGTCGATGAATTTGTTACCGTCTCGCACAATAAGGACAAGGACGGACTAATGGAATTTGTCAACTTAAAATTGGGCGAGGTGTGGGACGAACAACTAACGCGTGACGATTGGCAACGCCTTTACGATAGGCGGGAAAACTACCCGGCGAACACGTTGCCGCCCGGTGCGCTTGTTCTTACTTGTGGCGTTGACGTGCAGCATGACCGACTTGAAGCGAGCGTTTACGCATGGGGGAGCGGGAAGGAATCTTGGGGAATCGAGCACCGCGTATTCTACGGATCGCCCGAAAGTTCGGAAACATGGGCGCAACTCGACCAGCTATTGCAGAAGAAATACAAACTATTTCTCGGTGCGGAAGTCACCATTTCCTGCACGTGCGTCGATTCGGGCGACGGAACATATACCAACGAGGTTTACAAGTACACGGCCCAGCGTAAAGCATTGCGCGTTTTCTCCATAAAGGGGCGTGGAGGAATTGGCATTCCGTTTATTTCACCGCCTACCAAAAATAACGCGGTGGGGGCTACCCTATTCACGCTTGGGGTTGATTCGGGAAAATCCATCCTGTTTAACCGCTTAAAGATAAACGACATAGGCCCCGGCTTTGTGCATTATGACGCTTTGGAAGCGGCTGGATTCAGTGAGAATTTTTTCAAACAACTTACCGCAGAAATCTTTGTACAGACTTTTGAAAAGGGCCGCGTCATCATGAAATTTGTAAAGATTCGCGACCGAAACGAAGCCCTTGATTGTGCCATATATGCAACCGCAGGGCTTGAACTCTTGAACCCGAACTTTGAATTTCTCCAAGAATTTTATGCCCGTGGTGGCATTGCTAGTGCCCCGGCGAGGGCGAAAAGACCCCCTTCGAAGGGGATTTCCTTGTAAATGAAATAAATTTTTTTGCACTTGAGAAAAAATTAAACTATATTCTTTGACGAATTGGAGGCCCTTTTTATGCCCGTACATCCTATTACGGCGTGGACTAAAGAAGAAGCACGGGATATGCTCGCGCTTTGGATCGAAGCAGAAAAGGCGGTTGCCACCGGGCAATCGTACAAGATCGGGACGCGCTCTTTGACCCGTGCCGACTTGTCCGACATTGCCGCAAGAATCAAGTTTTGGCGCGGCGAACTCGAAGCGCTGGAAGATGGCAAAGGGCAAGGGATGCGTGTATTCCGTGGAGTGCCAAGGGATTTATGATGAACGTTGTCGATAAAGTGATTTCTGTTTTTTCTCCCGAAAAAGCGTTGAAAAGAACGCTTGCACGTAAGCGCATCGAAATGGCCGACCGTATGCTTATTGGCGGTGCCGGATATGGAAGTCACGGGGCTTCATACGCAAAAAAGAGTTTAATTGGATGGAGCGTTTCGGGGCAGGATGCGGACGATGATATAGTCGCGAACCTGCCAACCTTGCGCGACCGATCCCGTGACTTGTACATGGGCGGCGGCTTTGCGGCGGGTGCGCTCAAGACTATTAGAACAAACGTTGTCGGTTCCGGGCTAATGTTGTCCGCGTTGCCCGATGCTGAATTTTTGAACCTTACCGATGACGAAGCCCGCGAATGGCGAAAAAACGTAGAACGTGAATGGAACCTGTTTGCAAGTGACGTGAATTGCGATGCCGAACGTCGGCAGAACTTCTACCAGCTACAAAGCCTTGTTCTCTTGTCCGCACTCATGAGCGGTGACGTTTTCGTGTATATGCCAATCATTAAACGCGCTGGCGTTACTTATGACTTGTGCATCGGGCTTATCGAAGCGGACCGCGTTTGCGATCCTATGCCGTACCCCGTAGGCAAGAACGTTTGGGGCGGCGTGGAACTCGGTCCGTATGGCGAAACCGTCGCCTACTACGTGGCGAAGTATCACCCCGGTTCTACTTTACCGCTGAACGCTAAAAGCCCCATACAGGAATGGAAAAGGGTGCTTGCGTTCGGTCGAACCACCGGGCGAAAGAATGTGCTGCACATCATGTGCGATGTTGAAAGACCTGCACAACGGCGCGGCGTTCCGTTGCTGGCCCCGGTGATCGAAGCCTTGAAGCAGCTATCTCGCTACACCGAAGCCGAACTTATGGCGGCGGTGATTTCGGGAATGTTTACCGTGTTTGTTAAATCAAACTCTCCAAGCACTCCGCTTGCCCCGATGTTCCCGGCTGGAATGGAAGTTGACAAGAGGGACCCGAACGCCTACGAAATGGGCAACGGTGCCATTGTTAGTTTGGACGAAGGCGAGGAAATTCAAACTGCAAATCCGGGCAGACCTAACACGGCCTTTGACGGGTTCGTGATGGCGATTTGCAGACAAATTGGTTCCGCTATCGAAGTGCCTTACGAATTGCTTATCAAGCACTTTACCGCGTCCTACTCCGCCGCCCGCGCGTCCTTGCTCGAAGCATGGAAGATGTTCAGAATGCGGCGGGAATGGATGGCTTCGGGTTTCTGTCAACCTATCTACGAAGAATGGCTGACCGAAGCCGTCTTGAAGGGGCGCGTCAAGGCACCCGGATTTTTCGACGACCCGGCTATACGTGCGGCATGGTGCAAGGCCGATTGGTACGGTGACGCTCAAGGACAACTTGACCCGCTCAAGGAAGCGAATGCGGCGAAGGTCCGTGTCGATGAAGGATTCTCGACAAGGGAACGCGAAGCAGCGGAACTTACGGGAATGAAGTTTGACGAAATCCATGCGGCCCGATCCCGTGAAGAATCCATGCGGCGTGAAGCCGGACTTGTTAGGGATTCTCAAGGCCAAATAGTTACAAATCCAAACACGCAGGGTGGAACAGATGACGAATAATTTTTTCTACAAAGTAACGGCGCAAGCCGACGCGACGCAACCAGCACGCCTTGACCTTTTCGGGGTAATTGGCGGGGGTTGGTGGGAAGAAGGCTTTGACGAAAAGTCTTTCAAGGACGCAATGAGCGTAGTCAAGGAAACGCAGCCCCTTGACATTTACTTGAACTCTCCCGGCGGCTCCGTGTTTGCTGGAATAGCGATCCTTAACCTTTTGAAACAACATAAAGGGGCTATCCGTATCTTCGTCATGGGAATTGCTGCAAGTGCCGCAACGCTTATCACTAGCGCACCGAACGCCCGCGTGATTATGCCTACGGGGTCCATGCTTATGGTCCACGCCCCGCGCCTGTCCGCAAACAGTATGACCGCAAAACAGTTGAAGGAAGCGGGGGTCGCTCTCGAAAAAATCGAGGAATCGGTTAAACAAATTTACGTAGAGAAAACGGGCATGAAGGCGGAAGATATTGCCGAAATGATTTCGCATGAAACCTACATGACCGCACCCGAAGCGGTTGCAAAGGGCTTTGCCGACGAGGTGGACGTTACGCAAAAGGTGACAAATTCCTTTGAAGATAACGTTGTAATGCTTGGCGGAATGCCCGTTCAGAAGAATTTTTTCGACAACGCCCCGGAAGATTTTTTGAATAAATTGAACGGAAATGTTGCACAAACGCAAGAAAATTCTATATTAAACAAAAATAAGGAGGTCGCTATGACTCTTGAAGAAATCAAGTCGCAGCACCCCGAACTTTACAAACAGATTCGCGACGAAGGCCGTGAAGAAGGTGTCAAGGCGGGCGTGATGCAGGAAAACAAACGCATCAAGGCAATCGAAGAAATGGCCCTTACGGGTCATGAAGCCCTTGTCGCAAAAGCCAAGTACGAAACGGGCATGACCGCCGAACAGTTGGCCGTCGAAATGATTAAGGCTGAAAAGGCGAAGAAAACGACCATGGCACATAATCGCGAAACTGATGCCGCAGAACTTAACGACGTTGGTTCGGCTTCGGCTTCTGTTAATGCCACGCCGACGGCAACCGACGAAGAAAAAGAACGTGCAGAACTCTTGAAGGGCGCAAACGAACGCCTTGCCAAGATGCACAAAACGATGGAGGGCTAAAACATGGCTATGAACAAAGTATTGGGAACTTACGAACCCGACAACCTCTTTGCAGCGAACCAAGAATTGCCCGCCGTGGCAGATGTTCTTGAAATTGCCGCAAGTCAAAATCTCAAGCGCGGTTCGCTTGTCAACGTGAACGGCGCACAGATCGCCGCCACAACCGACGGCGTGAAGGCGTCCGGCACTATCACGTTTGCCGACCAGCCGTCCGCAAATGATACCGTGACCATCGACACAAAGACGCTCACGTTCAAGTCCGCCGATCCGGGCGAAAACGAAGTGCTTATCGGCACGGACCTTGCCGCGACCCTTGACAACCTTATCGCGGCTCTGCCGGATTCCGTTACCGGGTCCAAATCTTCCGGCGTTCTCACCATTACCGCCGCCGCCGCTGGCACCGCTGGAAACAGCATTGCCCTTGCAAAGAGCGGGTCCGACATTACCGTTAGCGGTGCGACCCTTGCGGGCGGCGTTGACGAAGTGGTTGATACCGACGTTTACGCGGTGCTTGCCGAAGATTGCGACACCACCGAAGGCGCGAAGGAAGCCGCCGTGTATCTCACGGGTGAGTTCAACATTGATGCCGTGAAGGTCAACGAGAATGTTGACGACATGGCAGCGGTCAAGATTGCCGCCCGCAAGGTCGGTATCTTCTTGAAGAAAAACATTTAAGGAGGTTGAAAAATGCCTATTAACATTTTCGAAACCCGCACCCTTTTTGGTGCAATCAACAAAGGCCGCTTTGGTGCCCGCTCCTATTTCCGCGACCGTTTCTTCAACCGTATCAAAACATTTGTTACGGAAAACATCGACTTCGACTTGAAGGATGCGCAGGGCCGTAAACTCGCCCCGTTCGTCAATCCCCGCATTGGCGGGCAGGTCGTGAACCGTCTCGGCTTCCATACCGAAACGTACAAGGTGCCGCTTGTCGCTCCCGAAATGGTTACGACCGCCGACGAACTCATGAAGCGTATGGCGGGCGAAAGCATTTACGGTGGCAAGACCCCGGAGCAGCGTGGCTTGGAAATCGCGCAGGACAACATGCTTGAACTCGAAAAGATGATTACGCGCCGTGAAGAAGCCATGTGCGCACAGGCTCTTTTCGAAGGCAAGATCAACGTCAAGGGCGAAGGCGTGGACGATGTTGTCGATTTTTGGGCTTCGCTCAAGCCCGCCGACAAGCCCACCGCAACTTCCGCAAAGTATTGGGATGACCAGTCCGTTGATGGACAGAAAATCATGGAAGAAATCCGCAAGTACTCTCGCGAACGCGTTAAAAAGAGCGGATTCAAGCCGCGTGAAATCTTCGTCGGCAGCAAGGTCATTGACGTTATGATTCCGAAACTTTCTGAAAAGGAATTGCTCAACGGTCGCCGTGTTGACCTTGGCGAAATCCGCCCGCAGGAACTCCCGGACGGCCTTCATTATTGGGGCTATCTCCGTGACGCTGGCATTGACATTTACTCTTATGATGAGTATTACGAAAATGCCGACGGCGAAATGGTGCCGATGGTGCCGGAAAACAAGGTCCTGTTTGCAGCAAGCGAAGTGGAAACCACCATGGCCTACGGTGCCGTCTGCATTGCGGACAAGTCGAAGAACATGATGGAATGGTACGACGCCCGCCGTGTGCCGCATTCCTACATTCAGGAACGTCCGGCGGCTCGCATCATTCAGTTGAATGCCCGTCCGCTTCCGATTATCAACCAAGTACAGGGATTCTCCGTCTTGCAAACCTTGGCCTAATCGGGCAATAAACGCGCTACACCACGGCGCATATTTCTTTTAGGAGTGATCCAAATGAAGAAAGTCGTTTGTTTGCACAATGTTTATCACGAAGGGCGTTTTATTTCCGCCGGGACCGACGTGGGACTTCCCGATGATGTTGCCCGTAATTGGGTAGAACGTGGCCTTGCGAAGTTTGTAGGCGAAGAAACGCCCGTGAACCCGCCCTCCGTTCCGCCCGCACAAGACAATAAGGAAGATGCCGCCACCAGCGATGGCGCGGAAGACTTTGTACGCGGCAGCAATGCCGTAACGCAGGAATCGCCAACATCTTCCGACATTTCGCAGGACGTACCGCCGGATGTACCGTCCGAAGTCAAGCCCGAAGAAAATTCAGTTGTAAAGTACGACTTTACAACTGAAATTCCGAAGGCCGAAGAAAATGCAGTTATTAAGGAAAACTTAACAACTGAAAAAATGGCTATCGAAGAAACGCCCGCAGCGGTGGATGATACCCCGAAGCGTGGCCGTCCTCCGAAAAAGAATCACGGGGGCAAGCGCAAATGATGGGCTTCAAGGAACAGGTTCGCAAGGACGTTAAAGGCGTGTTTATCAATTTCGCGGAGTTTGCGGATTGGCACAACCTAAACGGAAAAGATACATTGTGCGTAATTTCCCGTGACTTCACGGACGAATTGCCGCTTGGTCAAAGAAACCTTGAGGGCGTGTTCATTAACGACCTAACAATTTACGTTGAAGATTTGGACATGAAGCCGCGCCCGGTCGAGGGCGAGCTTATGCGCGTCGATGGATCATTGCATTTGGTCAAATCCGTGTCCGATGAAATGGGTGTTTACGTCATAATTTGCGAGGCGAACGAATCGTGAAAATAAGGCTTGAAAAAAACGAAAGCGATATGCAGAAAGCAACGCGGCTCTTGTCGGGTTGCTCCGAAGCTATCCCGTCCGTTTTCTCAAACGCCATGAACCGTGCAGCGGAACAGGGCCGCACGGTGGCGATCCGTTGCGTTACAAAGGAATACACGGTAAAGGCCCGCACGGTACGAGAAACCATGCGCATCAAGAAGGCGACAAAGGATGACTTGAACACGGAACTTTCAAGCCGTGGCGCACGTTTGCCGTTGCGCGACTTCAAACATTCCCCAAGCAGCGGCGACACCACCGGGTCGAACCGCAAGCAGATTCGCGTGGCGGTAAAGCGTGGCGGTATGCGACCGCTGGAAAACGCCTTTATCTACCGTGGCCGCATCTTTCAAAGATTGGGTTCGGCACGTTTGCCCGTTGAGCAGAAGTTTTCGAACGCGGTGCCCGTGATGCTGAATAATGATGCAGTTGTGAACGAAGTAACGGAAACCATGGAAAGCGCAATGAGCCGCCGCCTTGATTACGAGGTGAAGCGGACCCTGCAAAAGGCGGTGAAGTAATGGTTACTAACTTTTTGACAAAGGCTTTGCGCGAACTTTGCGCACAGGCGGTGGCGGAATTTCGCTTGCCCACGAAAGACGGGAAAACCTTACGCGCTCCGCGAATTGTAAACGGATTCCTGCCGCCAAAAAGAAGCGGCAACGGCGAACTTGACGATTTCCCGTTTGTGCTTGTCCGACCCGAAGCGGGGACCGGGGATCGCGAATCCGAAGAAGTCCGGGTGAACATCATTGTCGGTTGCTATTCAGAAGAATACGACGGGTTCGAATACGGCGTGAACGTTATCGAGCGCATCAAAGAAAAAATTTGTACGTTGCCCGATGAAACGCTGGAGCAACGCTATCAAATGCGTTACCCGATCAAGTGGAATATGGTTCCCGAACAACCGTGGCCGCAATGGCAGATTGACATGGAAACGATATGGATTTTTAACAGTCCGCGCAATACGGACAATTTTTGAGGTGAAAAAATGGCAAATCCGAAAAAGAAATTTGTTCCGCCGCCTAAAAAAAATATACCTTTAATCTACGTAGGGACTAGCTTCCCGGACGGCTCTTTGTTTAGATTCCGCGTCTATGCAAACGGCATCCCCGAACAAGTTCTTCGAAAAGTCAAGAACAAGACCGCCTTGAAGAATTTGTTTGTGACGCCCGCCGAACTTAGTTCCGCAATGCTGAACGTAAAGGCGCAAGGGCACCCGTTGTATCTTTGCAATCGGCAAATCGAAAAAGAACTTCTTTCCAAGGAGGATAGATAAATGCCTTACGTTCATGGCGTAAAAACATCCGAAGTTCCTACTTCGCTCTTGCCCCCGGTACAGAGTGACGCGGGAATCCCGTTCGTTGTCGGTATGGCCCCGGTCAACATGACCGACCCGACCAACGTAAACAAACCCGTGCTTTGCAGTTCCTATGCCGAAGCCGTCGCCAAATTTGGCTATGCGGCCCCGGTGGATGATTCCGTGTCGGGACTGAAAAAGCATGAATTTACGATTAGCGAATTTATCCAAAGTCAATTCGCCTTGTTCCAATCCGCACCCGTCGTGATCGTGAACGTTCTCGACCCGGAAACCCACTACACGGCGGCAACCGCGAACAAGGTAAAGTTCGACGCACAGACCGCTACCGTTACCGTGCAGGAAAAGGGCATTATCCTTTCTTCTGTCAAGTTGGGACCGTCCGGCTCTCAAGATGGCATTGATTCCGGCAAGTTTACCGCGTCTTTCGATGACGAAGGAAACCTTGTCCTTGCTGCTAACAAGAACAATGAACAGGAATACTACTACACGCTGGACACGGACGTGAACTTCGCTGCAAACAAACTCGACCCGTCCGCCGTGACCGATGCCGACATTATCGGCGGCATTTCCGCCGCTGGCGTCCGCACGGGCTTCGAACTTATCGAAGAAGTGTTCCCGCGCTTCCGCGTTGTTCCGGGCACTCTTGTTTGTCCGTGGCGTTCGCAGTCCGCGAGCATTGCCGCCGTCATGGCTGCAAAGGCGACCAAAATAAATGAAGTGTTTGCCGCTGGTGCCGCCCTCATTGACGTGCCTACTTCGGGCGACCAAGCCGTTTATTCGGGCGTTGCCGCTTGGAAAAACACGAACAACGTCACGAACAAGAAGCAGGTCGTTTGCTGGCCCCGCTTGAACAATGACGGCGTTATTACCGCCATGAGTACGCAGCTTGCGGGCCTTATCCAGCAGGTTGACGGCAACAATGAAGGTGTGCCGTATGTTTCCCCGTCGAACAATAATTTTGTTAGCACGGGCACCGTGCTTGAAAACGGAACCGAAGTTTTCCTTTCGCAGGGCGAAGCCGCGAACCTCAACGGCAACGGCGTTGTTACCGCGTTGAATTTCATTGGCGGGTGGAAGTGCTGGGGCAACCGCACGGCCATTTACCCGGCAACCACCGACCCGAAGGATTCCTTTATCCCGGTGGAACGAATGTTCACTTGGATTGCGAATCAACTTGTGCTGAACTATTGGTCTCGCGTTGACTACCCTCTTACCCGCAGGCAGGTTGACACGGTGCTTGATTCCGTGAACATTTGGCTTAACGGCCTTGCAGCGCGTCAATACATTATTGGCGGTCGTGTCGAATTTTTGGCAAACGAGAACCCGAACACCGAACTTATGGATGGCATCTTGCGTTTCCACTTGTACGTAACCCCGCCGGGTCCGAACCGCGAGATTGATTTCATTCTCGAATACGACCCGGAATATCTTTCTACTTTGTTCGCATAAGGAGGTATGACTTATGGCAGCTGGTGAAAATAAGATTCCCGAACGCCTTATCAATTTCCGCGTTTACAACAACGGAAATGACTTGCTCGGCGTTGCAACAGTTGAACTCCCGGAACTCGAAGCGATGAGCGACACCGTTTCGGGTGCTGGCATTGCGGGCGAAGTGGAAAGCCCTGTAATGGGACATTTCAGTTCGATGACGACCACGCTCACATGGCGCACTATCGAAAAGTCCCTTGCGACGCTTGCAAAGCCCGGTTCACATGCGCTTGAAGTGCGCGGTTCCCAACAGGTTTACGATGCCGCCAACGGCATTTATTCCACGGTGCCGATTCGTTGCTCCATGCGCGTAAGCCCCAAGACCGTTTCGCTCGGTTCGCTCGAACCCGGTAGCACTACCGATTCCGAACAGGAATTTGAAGTGACCTACATCAAACTCGAAGTGAACAAGAAGGAAGTCGTGGAGATTGACAAGTACAACTATATCGCCCGTTTTGACGGTGTAGATGTGCTGGCGACCGTCCGCGCTGACCTCGGCTTGACCTAAAATTTCGTGCAAACAAACGGGAGCGTGAAGCCGCCGCGCTCTTGTTTCTTTGAATTTGCGGCAAGGAGTGAATTTGTATGAAACATATTTTTTCTAAACCTGTCAAGTTCGAAGATGAAGACGAAATCAAGGAAATCGACATCGACCTTGAAGGGCTTACCGGATACGACATTGAAGAAGTCAAGAAGAAATTCGTGGCAGAAGGTAACTTCGCCCCGATGCTTTCAACGGACCCGACTTTCTGCATCATGCTTGCATCCAAACGATCTAAAAGACCGATCGAGTTCTTCAAGCAAATGCCCGGCAAAGATTACCTCGCAATTGCGCAGGGAGTTCAGAATTTTTTGCTAGGTTAGGTCTTGACGTAAAAGACCCGCTGCACTTGATACGCGTTGCTTGCTTGAATCTTGCGGCGGCTGATACTTTTACGGGGGCGCTCGATTGGTACAAGATGCCTTTATTGGACTTGAGCGAATGGGGCGAAACCGTGAAGAAATTAGATGATAAACGTCAAAAGGCTACGAAGAAAAAACGCTAAAAGGGCGGGCGGGCGCCCGTCCTTTTTTGGACAAAGGAAGTTTTGTTTATGGCAGGAAAAGTTTACGAAATCGGATTCAAGATAGCGGGCGACTTGTCCGGGAACTTTGCGAAATCGTTCAAGACCGCGAACGATGCCGTCAAGAATTTTTCCGGCAACATAAACAAGATGAACAAGGCCGCCGCCGACGTTTCGTCGATGGTGAAATTAAAGCAGGAAATCGGCGCGAATGCTCGTTCCTACTTACAGGCAAAGCAAAAGGTAGCTGAACTAGGTCGGCAAATTTCCGCAACAAAGAACCCATCGAAAGAACTTGTCGCGGAGTTCAACCGCCAACAAGCGGCAATGCAAAAGTTGCGTTCCGCGATTGAACGGCAACGCGCATCGTTGAAGCAGCTAGAAAGCCAAAACGGGCTTGCTGGTGCGAGCCTTAAAACGTTGATTGCAAGGGAAAAGGAACTTGCACGTAATGCCGAACGTGTCGCAAAAGCGCAAGACGCTCAAGCACGGGCGGCGGGGGCAATTAGCAAGAACAATGCCACTATATCAAGCACGGCCCCTTATGCAAGCGGTGTCGGCATGGCGATGGGTGCAGGTCTTACAAAGTCTATTTCCATCGGTGCGGCATTTGAAAGCGACATGGCGAAAGTCGCCGCCGTTTCCCGTGCGAGCGATGAAGAATTAAAGACGCTAACCGCAACGGCGCGTCAACTTGGAGCCGAAACGCAATGGAGCGCAAGCGAAGCGGCGCAAGGTATGCAGTATTTGGCGATGGCTGGTTTCAAGACAAACGATATTGTCAAGACTATGCCCGGAATGCTGAACCTTGCTAGTGCGGGAGCCATCGACCTTGCTTCGGCTTCGGATATTGCGTCGAATATCTTGACGGGTTTCGGCTTGAGCGCAAGCGACATGAACCGCGTGGGCGACATTCTGACGAATACGTTTACACAAAGTAACACGACCCTTGAAGGCTTGGGCCAAACCATGAAATACGCGGCCCCGGTCGCAAAGGCGATGGGCGTTTCCATCGAAGAAGCGGCGGCAATGGCTGGTAAATTGGGAGATGCAGGTATTCAAGGCGAAATGGCGGGTACAACTTTGCGTTCCGTCATGCTTCGACTATCGGCACCTACCGATCAAGCAGCAGCGGCCCTCGATGCCCTTGGCGTAAAGACTACGGATTCGAACGGAAAGATGAAATCATTCCCGGCAATCTTGAAGGAATTGAACGCAGCGATGGACGGCATGAGCGAAAGCGCGAAGGCGAATTTCACGAAGACTATTTTCGAGACGGAAGCCATGAGCGGTGCGCTTGTCCTCATGGAACAGGCGGGGAGCGGTGCGCTTGATTCGTTTGTCGGAAGCGTGAAGGAAGTCGGGAGTGCCGAAAAAGTTGCAAGAAAGCAGATTGACAACCTCAAAGGCGACGTGACTATCCTAAATTCCGCCATGCAGGAAATTGCATTGAAGATTTACGATTCGGTTGCTCCCGCCTTGCGTGACTTTGCACAAAAGGCGACCGAAGTCGTGACGAAAATCGGTGCTTGGGCCGCTGAAAATCCGGGTCTTGTGCAGAAAATTGTGGCCGTTGCTGGTGCAATTGCGGCATTTACGGCGGCGGCGTTGCCAATGGTGGCGGTTCTCAAGACGGCGCAGTTCGTGTTCGCACTAATCAAGGCCCCAATTTTGGCGGTTCGCGCTGCAATTATGGCGGTGCGCATGGGGTGGCTACTCTATAAAGGGGCGGTCGTTGCTGGAACGGTCGTGACGAAGGGCGCACGGGCCGCACAAATTGCGTTCGCGGCGGCTGCAAAGGTCATGGCGGCGGCTCAATGGGCGTTGAATGCGGCCATGAGCGCAAACCCTATCGGGCTTGTTATCGCTGCAATTGCGGCACTAATCGCAATAGGCGTTTTACTTTATCGAAATTGGGACATTATACGCGAAAAGGTGCTTGCATTGTGGGGGTCATTCTCCGAAAAGTTCCCCGCGATTGCAGAAATTGTGCGTAATTACATCGGACAAGTTATTGAAATTTGGAACAAGGTGAAGAAAACATTTTCCAGCATTATAGACTTTGTTAAAAACGTCTTTGCTGGCGATTGGAAGGCTGCTTGGGAAAGCATCAAGGATGCCTTCGGCAATGCGTTTGGCGCACTTGTTGGCCTTGTGAAGTTGCCGTTCAACACCATTATTTCGATGGTGAACGGCGTCACGGGTTCTATTAACAAGGCCCTTTCAAAAGTGAAAGTTCCCGATTGGGTCCCGGTGCTCGGCGGCAAGTCCATTGATTTTCGCATCCCTCAAATCCCGCAACTTGCGGAAGGCGGTATCGCGACGCGCTCGACTATTGCGAATATTGGCGAAGGCAGCGAACCCGAAGCCGTCTTGCCGTTGTCGAAACTGTCATCAATGCTTGGCGGTGTTACGGGCGGCGGAAACATTACCGTTTCGTTCTCGCCCACCATCAACGTTTCGGGCGGCAGCGGTGACGTGTATGCCGAAGTAAGGCGTGGCCTTGAAGCAGGGCGAACAGACCTTGAACGCAGTATCGAAAAACTCATGGCGAATAACCGCCGACTTTCGTTTGCATAAGGGGGCCTAAATGAGAACTATCCGAACCATACAGGGCGACACATGGGACAAGATTTCCCTACGTGTTTACGGCTCCGAAAACTTCATGGACAAACTTATCGCGGCGAACATGGACCACCGCAAAAAGATTATATTTAATTCCGGGGACGTTGTGAACGTTCCCGAAATCGACACCGAAGCGGCCCTTGTGAACAAGAGTTTGCCGCCGTGGAAACTTTGAGAAAAGGATGTGAAGGAAGATGGCGCAAACGCTTGAAACAGTGCTGGGGCTTTACTTTACCGAAGCCGAAAAAGACGTTTGGGAGGAAATCGCCCCGGACCTTCTTTCCTTTTCGTTCTCGGATTCCGAAACGAACGAAGCCGATAGCTTGTCCATAACGCTCAAGGACGAAACGGGCAAGTGGGCGCAGCGGTGGAACCCCGATCCCGGCGAACGTGTGAAGGCATACATCAAGCAGAAAGTCAATGGTAAAATTTCCGGGACCTTGAATTGCGGAAAGTTCTTTGTCGATACGATGAAGGTGCAGGGTGCCCCGCGCATATTCGAAATGGGCGCGGTTTCCGTTCCGCTGAACAAGCCTATTAGAAAGCGCATCAAGTCGAAGGCGTGGGAAAAGACCACTCTCAAGACGATTGCGTCCGCCATTGCTGACGAAGCGAAAATAAAGTTGCATTGGGATTCCGAAAGCGACCCGGAATATGACCGGGTTGACCAAAAAAAAGAAAGCGACTTGAAGATGATTTCAAGGCTTTGCGACGAAGCGGGTCTCTCGCTGAAAGTTACCGATGACAAGTTAGTAATTTTTGACCAACATTCCTACGAGAGCAAGAAGCCCATAAAGACGATTACTTTGGGCGAAAGTCCGGTGCTCAACTATTCCTTTGAAACCTGCCAATCGGACCTCTACAAGTCCGTTACCGTTTCTTACAGAAGCCCGAAGAAGAAGAAGAAGGGCAAGGCGGGCGGCTATACGTTCGACCTCAATACGGGCCGCAAGGTTACAAAGAAAAAGACGAGCAACCCCGCCGTTTTCACGTACACGGCGACGGACCCGGCGGCGGACGAGAACGGGCAGGAATACTACTTGAAATCCCGCTGCACGTCCATTGACGAAGCGAAGCGCAAGGCGACCGCGATGCTCCGCAAACTGAACCGCCGTGGCGTCACGGGCGACATGACCGTTATCGGTGACGTGGACCTTGTGGCGGGTGCGGTCGTTACCGTCAAGGGGTTCGGAATCTTTGACGGAAACTTTATCATTGGCAACGCAAAGCATGATTACGGATCAAACGGCTATATAACTTCTATTCAGTTGCGCCGGGTGCAGAAGGGGTATTGATTATGAGTATGTTCGGAGACGATTTCAGACAAAACGAGGACGCGACTAATTGGATTCGCATAGGTGAAGTTTCTTCCGTTGACCCGAAAAAATGCACGGCCCGCGTTGTTTTCGATGACGAAGACGGCTTTGTTTCAAATGACTTGCCCGTTATCCAGCGGAATACGCAAGACGTAAAGGACTATTGGTTGCCCGCCGTGGGCGAGGACGTACTTTGTCTATTCTTGCCTTGCGGCGAAGAAGACGGTTTTATTCTCGGCTCTTTCTATGCTGACGAAATCGAGCCGCCCGTAAGTAGCGAGACGAAACGTTATTTGGAGTTCCCGGATGGAGCAAAATTTGAGTACGATTGGAAAGAGAGCAAGTTGAGTGCCGTTATAGGTGACACACAAATAGAAGCGACTGAAAATTCAGTGCAGTTTACCGGGGCTTCGAAAGTAAAAGTCTCGGTTCCCGACATTGAATTTGTAGGTAACTTGAAAGTTGAAGGTGACATTACGACAACGGGCGGCGTGGATGCGGACGGCGAAGTTACCGCCATGAAGAAAACGACGAACGTCAAGCTATCTACTCACATGCACGCAACCGCAGCACCGGGGAACCCAAGCCCGCCTACACCGGGAACGTAAGGAGGTTTATCATGGCTTTTGGAGTTATCGGAATGTTCGGTGCTCTGCCGTTCTATTGTTCGCAAGAATCGGTTCTTACCTTTAAGGACTTGTCGCGCACGGGTAAGATGCGCTTTGCAAAGCATGACGTTATCGGTAAGAAACCCGTGCTCGAAAAGATAGGCGAGGACTTGCGCACCGTATCTTTTTCTATGCGGCTCGATTCGTCACTTTTGCACGTTCCCGTCGCGGCTGCAATTCTTCTTTATACAAAGTTGCTGGAGCAGGGCGAAGCGCACACGCTTATCATTGGTGGCGAGATCATGGGTAAATATGTTATTGAAAGTATCGAAGAAAATCGAAAGTTCTTTACAGGTCTTGGCGTGTGTATCGGTGCTGAACTTACTTTTTCACTTATGGAAACGGGGTAAAAAATGGAATACGAAGTATCACTTACGGACAAGGTGGATTTCGCCCCATCAACGGTGGCGAAAGAAGTCATGCAGAATGTGCGCACGATTCTTGATACTGTCGTCGGTTCGGTGCCGCTCGAACGCAATATAGGCATTTCTTGGGACTACGTGGGAAAGCCGCTGCCTGTCGCTATGGATATGTTGAAGATTGCCGTAAATGACGCTATCGCAAGGCAGGAACCCCGCGCACAAATCTTGTCAATAAAGTTTGACCAACCCGAAAATAATATAGAATTTGCGGAGCAGGGCATACTCAAACCTCGCGTAAGAATCTATATTGATGAACAAGGAGGCTAGACCATGGCCGAAGTTTTACCCCGTTGGGATTTGCCCGAAGTTTCGTTTGTACAGACCGACCCGGAAGCTATCAAGGCCGAAATCGTAAGCGGTTACGAAGCGGCGGCGGGGCGCACGTTGGCGACCGCCGACCCGATCCGTATTTTCCTATTGTCTGTTGCAGCCGAAATCATCCAGCAGCGCGTCTTGATCAACATGGCCGCACAAAATAACCTCTTGAGTTATGCGACCGGGGAATACTTGGACGCGCTCGGAGAATATATTTTGGTAAAGCGGTTGCCCGCTTCGAAGGCGGTGACGAACATACGCTTTACCTTGTCACAAGCACTCGAAGAAGTTTACATCATCCCGGCGGGAACGGAAATCACGAACGGGATCGTGACGTTTGCTACTGACGAAGAATTGATTATTGCGGCTGGCGACCTTACGGGCGATGTTGCCGCGTCTTGCACGGTTGCAGGTGTTGCGGGTAATGGATATTTGCCGGGGCAACTGACGACGATTGTAAGGCCAATGACATTTGTGGATATGGCGGAAAACACGAACGAGACGTATGGCGGCGCGGATGCTGAAAGCGACGAGGACTATGCAGAAAGAATCCGGCTCGCCCCGAACGCATTTTCAGTTGCCGGACCAATCAAGGCTTATATCTTTTATACGCAAAGCGTTTCAAGCGCGATCATTGACGTTTCCGTTGATTCGCCCACTCCGGGTGTAGTCAACGTTTACCCGCTATTGGAAGGCGGCGTAATTCCCGACCAAACGTTACTTGACAAGGTGCTTGAAACTTTAAGTGATGAAGATGTTCGCCCGTTGACTGACGATGTACACGCGCTTCAAGCGGAAGCGGTGACATACACGATAGAAGTTCATTACTTTATCAAAAACTCGGACAAAAATAAGGGAACGGCAATTCAAGCAGCCGTTACGGAAGCCGTGGAAAATTACCGCCTTTGGCAGCAAGGGAAAATAGGTCGTGACATTGTTCCCGCCGAACTCGTACGGGCCGTGATGAACGCCGGGGCTTGTCGACTTAACAATAGCCAAGAACACCCGTTTTCGCCTAACGCTTTTCGAGAACTGACGAAAACGCAGGTGGCTCAATGCGACAAGGACGAAGGCGTGACAGTAGTTTTTGACGGTTACGTGGAAGGGTAACGCCATGACAGAAATCAAGGACGTCAAACTTTCGCAGCTTATCCCGGAGAACCTTGTAAAGGATTCGAACGTCAAGGCTAGTGCCGCCGCGCTCGATCCGGCCTTGCAGGAAGTTTCGGGAAAAGTAGATATTCCGTCTATCTATATTCGGCTGGATAGCCTTACCTCGGAGCAGTTGGACCACATGGCGGCGGCGTGGGATGCGTCCGTTTGGCGGCAATCGTGGCCTATTGAAATCAAGCGTAACGTTCTAAACAACGTAATACGTGAGAAGCGCAAGCGCGGAACGCTCGGAGCGGTAAAGAAGGCCATCGAAACTATCGGCTCTTATACCAGCATTACGGAATGGTGGCAGGAAACGCCGAAGGGAACGCCGCACACGTTCAAGGTCATTGCAAGTCTGAACCATTACGACGGTGTGCTTGAAAGCGAATTGCAGGAAGATTTGTTCGGGCTTATCGACGATGCGAAACCCGTGCGCTCGCATTACGATTTCATTTTGCAGATTAGATATTCCGGGGAAATCGGGGCTATCGGACTTTATCGAAAACTCGCCTATGCCCGCGTGAAGGGCGTAAACGTGAACAGCGAAGAAACGAGCGTCGGGCTTGCCGTTGTGCCGGGTGTGCGCCCCGTTATTATTAGAAACATTCTTGGAACCGCCGAATAATTGGAGGACTTATGAACATTGTATTGACGAATGCAGGATTGCAGAAAATCATCAATGCCGAACAGACGGGAACCGCTCCCGTTGTCATTTCGCAAATTGCCTTTGGCAGCGGACAATATAGCGCGAACGCTTCGCAGATTGCTTTGCAGAACGAGATCAAGCGTTTGCCCGTTATTTCGGGCGGCACTAACAACGATCATGCGATACACGTGGCGGCGCAGGACATTTCGTCCGATTCTTATTCAGTCTATGAATTTGGCCTTTTCCTTTCGGACGGTACATTGTTTGCCGTCTATTCGCAGACGGGAACCCCGATTCTACAAAAGACCATTTCTTCGGTCGCGCAGTTCGAATGCGGAATTGAGCTCCAAGGCGTGAACGTACAAAGTATTTCTTTCGGCGATGTTGCGTTCAGTTATCCGTATGCCACCGAAACGAACCCCGGCATTGCGGAAATCGCGACGGAAGCCGAAGCGCAGGAGGGCACGGACAACACGCGAATTGTTACCCCGGCGAACTTGCAGAAAGTGACGGCGACCACCGAACGCAAGGGCGTTATCGAAATCGCCACCAATGCCGAAGCACAAGCGGGAACAGATAACACACGCGCACTCACCCCGGCAAACTTGCAACAGGTCACGGCGACGGAAACGCGCAAGGGTGTTGTCGAACTCGCTACCAATGCGGAAGCGCAAACGGGAACGGATGCGGAAAAGGCTATCACTCCCGCAGCATTGAAGGCAGTCACGGCGACACAGGGGCGGCGCGGCTTGATAGCCATTGCAACCGAAGCCGAAGCGCAAGCGGGATCCAACAATACGGAAGCCATTACACCAGCGACATTGCAAAGCGTGACGGCAACAGAAACGCGAAGTGGCGTTATCGAGATTGCCACTCAAGCAGAAACAGATGGCGGAACCGACGATAACAAAGCCGTAACCCCGCTAAAACTTAAAACCATGTTGCCCAACTATACGGGCTACATTTCGAAAGCGTCCGTCAAGGCCACGGGCGGAACTTCAAGCCGTAGGCTTCAAGACCGTTTCGGCGACGTTCTGAACATGCTCGATTTTGGCGCGAAGGGTGACGGCAGCACTAACGACACGGCGGCGTTTACTTCGTTGGAAAATGCCTTTACAGGGCGTGACGTGAACTTGTACGGGAAAACCTACGTCGTCACGGCACGTCCTACCGGGAACAATTATTACAACGGTTTATTCAAGGTCGGTAACGTAACGGTAAAACCCGTCTATGACTTCTTCAAGTTCGGCGGGACCGCAAAGGACTTCTTGAATATCCGCCGTGACTTTTCGGAGTTCTCGCGTGGTGGCGGCGCGTTGCTCGCCGCTGATGTTGTTCGCAAGGGCGAAAATCCGGGAAACGTCGTGCAGGGTGCCGTGGTAGATTCCGTGAACCGCTACCTTTACACTCTGCATCTTACGACGAATGGTCAAGCGGTCATCAACCGTTTCCCGTTCACGAAACTTGGCGGGGCATTGAAGATTGATTCGACGGCCTACTCTACAAAATCGAACTACGTAGGAAATCAAGGCCTCGGCATTGAATACAGGTCGGGCGGCTCCGTAAAACTTTGGGGGTCCGTTGCCTATAACAACGTCGGCACGGCTTCGATTACTTCACGCGGTACAAAGGCGGTTCGTTTCAACCCGCCGACGGGCAACGGTACAAGCGTCGATTCGGGAATAGAAGTATTTAACTTGTTCCCCGAAGTCGCAAACTCTTCACAGGCGACAACCGTTTGCGTTTCCTATTCGGGCAAATACCTTGTCGCAAAGTACAATCTTTCGGGCAATCAATTCAAGGTCCGTATTTTCAAGGTTTCAGACTTTACTTCGGCTGGCGATTATTCGAACAAGTTCATCCATGAGTTTACCGCCGAATTTACTCATGACACGGGTAGCGGCGTTGAACGCGCCTTGCAGGGTATCGCTTGCGATGACCGCTTTATCTATTTCTTGGCCGGAGGAATCGGCGTAAACGTCGGGCATACCATCTACGTTTACGATATGTATGGAAACGAGGTTGACGAATACCGCGATGTTTCCGTGGGCAAGGAAATCGGCGAAGATGTAGGCACCACTTACTACGAACCCGAATCCCTTTTCTTTACGGAAATTAACGGGTGTCCCCGTCTTTGCTTGCAGATCGCAACGGGCGACACGCAGGGGCAGCGGCTCTGCCATGTGATCGCATTGAACTTGCGGCAAAGCTATTATTTCCCGGTGGGCGTGAATACAAGTTCATATCACGGCGTAGCCATTGATGAACAGGGCCGTATGATAAATGCGGAGGGTGCGGAAAATATTTCGTTCTATCCTTCGGGCTTGTCCGCTGAATTTACGGCAAGAACCGGGGCCGCACAAAAGACGATAGCCCGTTTCTCTAACGATACCGCTGGAGCGGCCTTTAACTTGTTCAAGTCTCGCGGGGCGAAGGTCGGGACAACTAAAAGCGTATTGCCCAATGATATGATTGCGCAAATCAATTTCATGGCCGACAACGGCAAGATTGACTACACCGATGAAACGGTCGGTGCGCGTGTCGGATACTTGCAATGCAGCGTAATGTCAAGTTCTTCGGCTTCGGCGGCTGGCAGCACTAACCTCGGAATAAAGGGCGTTGTGCGCGTGTACGCTTGCGAGGATGGAAGTTCCAATGCTGGAAAGGGTATCGAGGTCATGGCCGACCAAATCCGCCCATCGAACGACAACGCGCTTTCCAATGGTAGCAGTTCACGCCGTTGGTCCACCGTCTATGCGGCAACCGGGACAATTCAGACTTCGGACGAGAACTTGAAGGAAGAAATCGGGGAAATCCCCGAATCCGTTTTCAAGGCGTGGGAAAAGGTGAAATTTGTTCAATACAAATTCAAGGATGCAGTCAAGGAAAAAGGCGGAAAGGCTCGGTTCCACATCGGGCTTATTGCTCAAAGGATTATTTCCGCGTTTACCGCCGAAGGCTTGGACGCTTTTGAATACGGCCTTGTATGCCGTGACGCGCTAAAAGACGGCGGCGAAATTCTATCTTTGCGTTATGACGAATGTTTGGCCCTTGAATGTGCCTATGAACGCAACCGCTTTGACGAAATTTTGATTAAATTAAAGGGTGGAGATAAGTAAAATGTACGCAAGCATTATCGTTACAGACGCAGGCATCGAGGAAGTAATCAATGCCGAACGCAACGGCACCGCCCCCGTGGTGCTTACGCAAGTCGGTTTTGGACGTGGGCAGTACACGCCCACACATGACCAAACGGCGTTGCATGAAGAATTCAAGCGGCTTCCCGCCAACGCGCTTGCGGGCGGCAACGTCGGCGACAACGTTATCTATATCAACGCACGCGACACGTCAAACGATGAATATACGTTGTTCGAATTTGGCGTCTACACGGCAAGCGGAACGCTCTTTGCGGTATGCTCGCAGAACGTGCCCATCTTGCAGAAGGCGGCTGGGGCGCAGGCATACCTTGACATTGAATTTTTGCTTACGAACGTGAACCCTGCAAGCGTCACGCTTGGCGATACGAACTTTTTCAACCCGCCCGCGACAACCGAAACGGCTGGCGTTGTCGAACTTGCGACGTCGGCGGAAACGGAAGCGGGCACGGCGGCTGACAAGGCCGTTACACCCGCCGGACTTCTTGCGCGAACGGCTACGAACGAACGCACGGGTCTTGTGCAGTTGGCCACCGAAGAAGAAGCCCGCGCCGGGTCCAGCACGACGCATGCGATAACACCCGAAACTTTGTCCGCAACGTTCCAAAATATCCATGACGATTACGGTTTTCAAAAGATGCCGAACGGCATGATTATTCAATGGGGCAAGGCGACCGTCACGGGCGTAGCGGAACCGGGCGATATTCTTTTCCCGACCGCGTTTCCGAACAAAGTCACGAACATTTCAATAACGCCGATTGATTCGACCGCAAGCGTGCGCGTTCAAAGTTCCACCGCTGGACACTTCAAGGCGGCTCACGACATGAACGGGGCCGTGCAAATCTTTTGGCTAGCAATCGGATATTAAGGTGGTGTGATTATGGCATTCTATTTCAGTTCCGAAACCAAGGCTTTTTACGATACAGACGTTTTCCCGGTAGCAAGTTTACCTGCAAACAAGGTAGAAATAAACGAAGCAACTTATACTGAATTGCTCACAAAGCAGAATCAAGGCTACGTGATCTTGGCGGACGGTTCGGGGAACCCCTATGCAGTCACACAGGGCGAAGCGTCCGCAACCGACATAAAGCACGCCGCAAGCGTGGCGACAACCGTCGCTCTTGGACACGTCAAGGTCGGAAATACCATGAAGACCGATGCAAACGGCGTTCTTGACGTGAAAGAAGGAGCCGTTACAAGTACATTGATTGCGGACGGCGCGGTGACTACCACAAAGATCGCGGACGGATCGGTTACCGAAGAAAAGCTGGAATCGGTAAAGGATTTAGCGGCAGACGAAACCTCACTGACTCTTTCTGAAACTTCGAGCGAGTTTACTTTATCAATAAAGGACGGAGGGGTAACCACAGAAAAGATTGCGGACGGCGCGGTGACCCGCGAAAAAATCGCACCCGCAGCAATCGGAGCGACAAGGCTTGCAACTGATTCCGTACAAACTGATAAGATTCAAGCCGCCGCCGTTACGACCGTAAAGATTGCTGATGCGAACGTCACAAATGCAAAGATTGCGGACGGAGCCGTTACGACCGCAAAGATTGCTGATGCGAACGTCACAAATGCAAAGATTGCGGACGATGCAATTACGCTCTTGAAACTTGCGCCCAATATTAGACAAACTATTTTGACTTTCCTTGATTTGAACGGAAACAATTTAAACGGTCAAGATGTAACCTATACGTTTCAATATGCAAATGAGAAATTCTTTGTTGGTTATATACCATTTGCACGTAATAATAGCCTCGTTGATTTTACGCTCGAATTTGAGTTTGCTATCCCTCAACAGACGATTTCTAATGACATTGAATTTTCTCTTATCGTATACGAGCGTGCTGATTCGGGATCCGGTTTAGGAATTACGATTGATTCTCGTTCAGTAAAAGTTACCCCGAATAGTCCATTTGTACGTGAGCGATTCTCTTTTTCTGCTGATGCAGTGCATTCATTTGATGACAAGATAAAAATTGATTTTCAAATTTCCGGCACCTTTAGCGCGGTACTCATGAGAAATGTACAGCTTCGGGGCTTCGGAATCATGTAAGGGGGATATTATGACGATCTTGAGGGCGAACGGAAAAATCTTGAAGGCGAACGGGAAAGTGCTTGTCAAGCCGGATAGTGCGATACCCGAAATCCTCTTTGCGAGTGACGACTTTGTTGACATACACGCTGGAGAGTTACTTTCGTCTAACGTGGAAAGCGCGGATTCGAGTAATTTTGCGATGCCTTACGGATCGAATACTCCTTTTGGTGACGGAGTATTTAACACGATGGCTATAAAATCTGAGTGGAATGCGTCAAAAAAATTCTGCTTGTTCAGTGACAAAAATGTTGTGATAAAGGCCCCTATAACAAAGTTGGATGTGTTTAGCCTGCAATTTTATTACATGAGCGACCAAGACGGAGGACGATTTCATTTTTTTGACCCTTATACGGAGATTTTTTCCGTGTATAACGACGCTACTTACGTCACCCTGCTAGCGCTAGGCGGTAACGCGGAGGCGTTCAATACGGCTGGCATCGGGACTGGTCCTTGGCAAACAAATCCGACAAAATGCAGTTACTCGTTTGGTGGACATGCTATAGTGACGTTTATATCGGTTGTATGCAAGCGCATTTCAGGCAATACTTTTAGGCTCTATTTTTACGCTAACGGCGTACTTTACTTTGCGTTCAACAAATCGTTGTCAACTGATAATATACCTATCAGCCACGCCAAGCATAGCGCCAGTTCTACTAAAAAGTGCTACCTGTCTGAAATAATGTTGTTCTCGTATAGTAGGGCGAGCCAAGATATGAGGACATATCCGACAAATAATTATGAACCTATGTTTTAAAAAAACTACTTGCACCGTGCCATTTGGGGCGATTGGATCAAGACAAAATAAAAGAAAGTCGGTGATTTCTTGGATGGTCTTTTCATCCTATTTGCCTATACGGTCGTTATCTTGTTCTTGACGATTGATGACCGGGCAAACGGATCAAGACAGTACAACACCGGGGGCGGCAAATTAAGCCCCTTGAGCGGGTCCTTGTCTATCGCGGCAGCGTGGATATGGGCACCCGCCTTCTTTGTAAGTTCGGAGCGGGGCTACCTCTACGGCTGGCAGGGTCTCGCATGGTTTATTGTCCCGAACGTCCTTTGCCTTCTTTTGTTCGCTCCGTTTGCGGACAAGGTGCGGCGCATTTTCCCGGCGGGTGTCACCTTGTCCGGGTTCATGGAAATGCGCTACAAGTCCCGCGCCGTGGGCAACGTTTACCGCTTTCAGTTGGGGGCCTTGGCGGTATTCTCGACCGGGGTGCAGTTGTTAGCGGGCGGCAAGGTGCTTTCGGCGGTGACGGGTGTTCCCTTTTGGCTCATGACTTTTATCTTGTCCATGATAGCGTTTTCCTATTCGCAGCGGGCGGGGATAGTATCGAGCGTAAAGACGAACGCCGTACAAATGCTTCTGATGCTCCTTGTAGCCGTTTTAGCGGTTGCCCTTACTTTCACCCTCGAAGGCAAAGAAACGGCCCGTGACGGACTTGCTGGCGTGTCGAATTTTGTCGGATGGGAACTTGCTCTTGCTTTCGGTATTCCGAATGCCATCGGGCTTATTAGTGGCCCGTTCGGAGATCAAAGTTTTTGGCAGCGGGCTTTCTCGATTAAAAGAAAATCCGTGTTCAAGTCTTTTGTTTTCGGGGCGATGCTTTTTGCGGTGGTCCCGTTGTCAATGGGAATTATCGGCATTGTCGCGGGTGGCAGCGGCTTCGCTGCAAACGACCCTTCATTCGTGAACCTTGAATTTATAAAAGGTTATTTCCCGCCGTGGTTTATGGCCCTATTCCTAGTCATGATTTTGAGCGGTCTTTTATCGTCGGTGGATAGCAACCTTTGTTCGGTTTCGTCGCTGGCTTCGGATTTCCGGGGCGACCTCAAGACGGCGAGATTTTCAATGCTCGCGCTTTTGGCTTGCGGCATTCTCATTGCGAACATCCCCGGCATCACCGTCACGGGCCTATTCCTCTTTTACGGCACGTTGCGGGCATCCACCTTGTTTGTAACGTTGCTTACCATTTTCGGCAAGCGTCTTGCAGCGGGTGGCGTTTTTTACGGCGTTATTTTGTCGGTTCTTGTCGGATTGCCTGTTTTCGCATTTGGAAGCGTGGCGGACATTTCCGAAATGAAGGTGGCCGGGTCCGTTCTTTCGGTCGGTATTTCGGGGACGTTTGCCATAATTTATACGGGAAGGATGAAGAAAAATGAAGATTACCAAAGTAAACATTGACACGCTCAAAAGCCCGGAGAAAAACGTAAGGAAGCACAACGAAAAGCAGATAAGGGAACTTGCGCGTAGCATCGAGAAGTTCGGGCAAATACGCCCGGTAGTCATCGACGAAAACAACGTTGTTTATTGCGGTAACGGGCTTGTGGAAGCCGCTAAATTTGCGGGCTGGAAACAAGTAGAGGTCTTGAAGAAAACGGGCATGAGCGAAGCGGACAAGAAAAAACTCATGATTGCGGACAACCGCATCTATACGCTAGGCTTTGACGATTTCGAAAACATAAACGCCATACTTGAAGAAATCGGGGACTTCGATATTCCGGGCTTCGACACCGAAACGCTGGAAGCCATGTTCGGCGACATTGACGAAGAAATCGAATCTTTCGGTGTGCTTGACGATACGGAAAAGAGGGAAGCGCAGGAAGCGTCAAGGCAACAGGAATACGGGCAGGGGAACTATTCGCAAACCACGGACGCTTCGGACGGGCAGGACAACGGAACGGACCACGAAGAAACGGCGGGCCAAAATTCCACAACCGATAACGCCGAACATATATGCCCCCATTGCGGGCAAGTGATACGATGATTATAAAGCGCGTTTCCGAAATGGACGTGGTGACGGCTGCAAAAATACGGATCAAGAACATATTTGCAAACGGCGTTCCCGTGAACCTCGCATTTTCCGGGGGCAAGGATTCGCTTTGCTTGGCGGGAATTGTCGAGGAACTTATACAGGCTGGGGAGATCGACCCGTCAATGCTTACGGTGCAGTTCATCGACGAGGAAGCCATTTTCCCCTGCATCGAGAAGATGGTAAAGAAGTGGCGTTTGCGTTTCTTGGCGATGGGCGCAAAGTTCGAATGGTACGCGCTGGAAGTCAAGCACTATTCTTGCTTGAACTCATTGCAGAACGACGAGAGCTTCATTTGTTGGGATTCAACGAAAAAGGCCGTATGGATTATGCAACCGCCGCCGTTTGCGATTAGGCAGCACCCGGCGCACCGTGGACCGAAAGAGACTTACCAGCAATTTTTCGAGCGGCGAAACAAGGGGGCCATTGCAATTACGGGCGTGCGCATCTACGAGAGCATACAACGTAAAAAGAACTTTGCCGTGAAGTACACAAAGACACGGCTCGAACCGCTCTACGATTGGACGGACAAGGACGTTTGGCTATACCTAAAAATGCGACAAATAGAAATTCCGATGATTTACCTTTACTTGTACCAATCCGGGCGTGGAGTGAACCGCTTGAGGGTATCGCAGTTTTTCAGTATTGACACGGTTTCGAGCCTTGTCAAGATGAACGAATTTTACCCCGGCCTTATGGAGCGCATACAGGCGCGAGAGGAAAACGCCTACCTTGTCGCGCTCTATTGGGATTCCGAAATGTTCGGGCGCACCACGCGCACACGCGCACAAAACGAGGAAAAAAGGGACTATCGAAAACTTTGTTATGAGTTGCTACGAAATCCGGGCGACAGGTTCGCCACAAAGAGCAAGCAGAAGACTTTCGAGACTTACAGGCGGCAATTCTTGAAGTGGGAATTTGCCTTCGACGACCAGCTATACAAAAGGTTCTACGAGGGCCTTTTGGCGGGCGATCCGAAAGGCCGAACCATAAGGGCGATAATAAACCATGCCGCCATGCTTGCGGCAAGAAAGGCGTGATTCGTTGAATAAGTTGAGATACCCGCTTTCTACCTTGCAATGGGTCCCACGCGAAGCGTTGCGGGCCAACGATTACAACCCGAACAAGGTAAGCAAGGAAAACTTGAAACTCTTGGAACAAAGCATCTTGTCGAACGGCTGGACGCTCCCCATCGTGGCGAAGCCGGACGGCACGATCATTGACGGGTTCCATCGGTGGACCGTTGCGGGGCGGGAGCCTTTGCGCTCCATGCTTAACGGGATGGTCCCCGTTGTGCGCGTGGCGCACGATAACAAGGCCGGGGACATATTCGGCACGGTCACGCACAACCGGGCGCGTGGCGTTCACTTGCTGGAGCCGATGAAGAAAATCGTGCAGGAACTCTTGGCCGAAGGAAAGAGCATCGAGGAAATCGGTAAACAAATGGGAATGAAGCCCGAAGAAGTTTTCCGCTTGTCCGACTTTTCCCGTGACGATTTTTTAGATTTGATGACGAAGGGCACGAAGGAGTTTTCCCGTGCCGAAATAATCAAGGACGTATAGGAGGATGAAACTATGGCTAAAAAGATTTGTATTGATGCAGGGCACGGCGGCAACGATCCCGGCGCGACAAACGGGACTTACAAAGAAAAACACGCGGCCCTTGGAATAGCCCTTGAATTGGGCCTTATCCTTTACCGGGGCGGCTATGAAGTCTATTTCACGCGCACGAACGACACGGCGGTTTCGCTTGCGGATCGCTGCACGATTTCGAATCTTGCTGACGTTGACCTTTTCGTTTCGGTCCACCTCAATTCCGCGACCAGCACGACCCCGGCGGGAATCGAAACTTGGGTTTACAGGAGTGCGAGCACGACCGCCCGCAAGGTCGCTGACAAGGTGCAAAAGCAGCTAATCGAAGCGACGGGTGCGAAGGATAGGGGCGTTAAGGAATCGGGCTTCTACGTGCTCAAGAACACGAAGGCACCCGCAATTCTAATCGAAACGGGATTCATTTCGAACTCGACGGAGTGCAAGAAACTTTTTACAACAGACTACCAGCGGACAATTGCGAAAGCCATTTACAACGGCATACGTCAACAGGTAAAATAAGGGCATCCCCTTCTATTCAAGCACTTCGAGAAATCCCCCGGACCGTTTCCGGGGGATTTTTCTATATTATTTTAAACCGCCTTGAGGTTCCGCTAAAAAAAACGTCCAAGTAACCGCGTGTCGCCATTTTGATAATGGCGGCACGTTTTTTGTGTTGTGCCGTTTTTGTGCCGTTTCGGGGGCAACGCAAAACGCGAAATCCCGCCATGGCGGGATTGGCAAAGAATTGCTGGACAATATATTTGAATTGTGGTATAAATTATTTAAAGAAACAGTAATGACGGTAAAACCCGCGCCGTTATTGGGTTTTGGGGCTTGGGAACATACGTTGGTTTATTCCTAATTGTTCCGCATAATATCCAATTACACTTAATGATGTGCCGTTTTGTGCCGTTTTATTCTGTTTTGTGTGACGCTAATTTATACATAATTTTTGGGGGCTTGACAAATGACAAAAGAGATGAAATCGAAAAAATATGCAGGTGTTTTTTATAGGGACTTGGCAAACGGCGACCGCTCGTATTTCTTGCGCTTGAGAATTGGCGGCAAGATAAAGCGTTTTGCGATAGGAAAGAAATCCGAAGGCGTGACCGAATCGTTCTGCAATCAAGAGAAAATCCGAATCGTGAACGAATCGAAATTTGGCAAGGGCGTTGCGGCGGACCTGCAAAGGCTTTCGAAGGTGCTGCCTTCTTTCGTCGATATGGTCGATTTCTACATACAGACTTCTCAATGTGCAGAAGGAACTAAAAAACAGGTGCTTTACTTGAAGAACGAACCTATTGCGGAAATACCGAACCCGACAAGGTACGATATACAACAGTTCTTGCTGAAAGAACTATCACGGATAAAGCCGGGAACGGTGAACCTCAAGATGAAGCGCATACGCGGAGTTTACCGCCATGCGATAGCGCACGGCTTTTACAACGGCGAGGACCCGACCTTCGGCATGAAGCCTTTTAAGGGAGAGGAAGCACGGCGGCGTTCGCTTTCGCACGAAGAAACAATTATTTTGCTCGAAGCCTTCAAGAAAAAGCCTAGACACTATCTATTCTTGAAGATAGCGTTATGTACGGGGGCAAGGTCCGGGTCCATATTACGCATACATCGTGATGATATAAGGGACGACGGGCGCGTTATCCTTTTCAACGAAAAGACGGACCAGCAATATATCGGGTTCCTTGACATGGAAACGCTCGAACTTGTCCGTAATAAGAATGGCTACATATTGGCGCGTCGTGGAGAGGAAAATGCCCCGGCGAAGCGGTACGGAATTTGCGGCACTATTCAACTGATGATGGATAAATTATTCAACCCTCCGGGAACGCGGGACCTCGACCGCGTTGTGATCCACACCTTGCGCCACTCGGTCGCTACGCAGATGATAAACAAGGGCGTTCCCATCGAGATAATAAGCAAGACGCTCGACCACGCGAGCCTTCAAACGACGGTGAAGTTCTACGCGAAGATTTCGCCCGAAATGGTGAGGGAATCCGTAAGCAATATATGGGAATAAGAAAAGCCCCGTACCGACAGGAAGGAGAGAAAATGACGGTACGGGGCAAGTTATTTAATGGGACGTTGAATTGATTTAAATATAAAAAAAATTTCGAAATGTGCAAGTCAATATTACAAATTGTTTAAATATTCAAATCGTTTTAATTGCACACAAAATATTCCAATGTTATCCTAGAATTGTAAGAAAGTAGAACACGCTTTCGATAAATTTCAAGAGGGGACTGATCTATGTGGAAAAGAAATACTTGACGGCAAAAGAAGCGGCTATCTATACGGGCATTTCCCATTCCCACTTGGCGAAGTTGCGGACCAGCGGCAAAGGTTGTCAATTTGTACGTATTGGCAATGGACCGACAAAGGCGCTTATACGTTACCGAAAGAAGGACTTGGACGAATGGCTTGCTGGAAATACAGTGAGGACCAACGGGGGCCAATGATGCGCACGAACTTGCGCAACGCACGGCGTACCGCTGGATTCAGTCAAGGCAGACTTGCGGCGAAGGTAGGGGTGACGCAGCAGGCTTTATCGAAGCACGAACGGGCAACCTCGGCCCCCGGTCATTTCTCGACCATAAGGCAATACGAGAAGGCGTTGAACGTGCCCGCAGAACATCTTTTCCCGGACATTTTCAATTCATGATAATTTTTTTAGAATTTTTTTTGCACGAACTATTGACGCTATTGTGAAATTATCTATATTACAAGCACCACCTGTCAACAAAAACTTGCTTTCAGATTTTTGAACTCCCGATTGTCCTTGGTTTTTGTTGCTAAGGGTGGTGCCAATCGGGAGTTCTTTTTTTTGTCCATGCACCGCTTGAATCTTGCGCGGCGGTGCGTGTCCAAACCGCCGGGGCCTTTCGGTGCAAGACGCGGGCAGTGGGCTTCGGCAGGTGGCGCAGCGACCCTGCATGTTGCGTACAAGTTAAGGCAGGGAAGGGACGTTGTAACGGCAGCGGCGGTAACGCCGATGTTGTCCGGCCTAGACATAGAAACCTAGGGCACCGCCCGAACAAATGAAGGCGGCGCGAAATGGGTGAGCGAGCCGAAGGAATGGCAGCGATGCGCGGACTTTTCGGCAACCTTGGACCGGGGTGAGAAACGGCAATCGCAAGGCGTGACCGCCATTGTGCATTCCTACCTTTGTCCAAAAAGCGCCCTCGGAAGTTACCGCCATGATTCCCACCGCCCTTGCGTGGTGCTGGCTTTGCAACGTGTGAGCAAGTAGCTTAATGGTACTTGCCGGAGAAAAAGACCGCGATCCGACCGGGTGTTTTCTCTTTCCGTCCTTGTTCTAAGGGCGGATTGTCCCCGCTCACCTCCCAAGTGTTTATCTTATAATGTATATATTTCTTTATTATTTATTTGCATAAGTGCAAATAAATTTCTATATTTGAAAATAAAAAGGAAGATTATATTATGGCTATCATACAAAGTAAAGAAAGACTTGCAGCGGTCAAGAAACACTATCCCGATGACGAACTTTTGATTGCGGCGTGCGATCACCTTTTTAACTTGTTCGACAAGGAAGATGAACTCAAGCGGGATATCAAGGTGAGCAACGGGGCATGGGTCCACTTCTTGCAAGGTAAATCCCGGCAAGGTGTACGGCTGGCAATCATTCACCGTGCCGCAAGAACGGCTATTTATGACTGTTTGCTTGGTCATGAATGTAAAAAGACGTAAACAAAAAGGCGTTTTTGAGCGAAAAACGGCAATTTCTGAAAATTCATGAAAAAAATTTGTTTAACCTATTGCTTTTTCAAAAATAAAATTCTATATATAGAAACGTTAGCGGGAACGAACCCGCAAACAAAAAAAGAGGTAACAACATGAAATTCACAAAGAAAGCATTCCGTGCCGCGCTCAAGGCCAACGACCAAACAAAAGTGTGGCACTTGACCGCCGTCAAGTTTGGCCGTACACCTTCAAAAAAAGAAGTTTACGACCTCATTAAAGAGATTTCCTGCACTATTCGTGAAAATCGCAAGGCGTATTCAATTGCCTATGAATCGCAGCGTAAGCAGCGTTTCGAAGCCGCCGAACTTATGGCATGGTACAATCGCGGTGCATACGGTCAGTATGGCGATTCCCATTACAGGACAGTTGCACTTGAGATGCTCCGCAAACTGCACGACGAAAACCATGGCAACTACACCAAAGTGCCGATGCTTGGACATACCCGCCTTTACTTTTGCTCTCCTGTTTACGGCCATTCCGATTACAACAAGGTAAGGACGTGCGCCATCGAAGGCAACGAAAATTTCTGCAATAATGTAGTCGATCTTGGTGAAAGGATCCTTGCGAAGAAGTCTGCATAATTGCGGCCCTAGACAAGCCCGCCCGCCGGGGGCGTTCCCCGGCAACTTTTTTACTCAAGAGGAAATGAAAATGTGCATGGATGATTACGAATTTTGGAATCAAAAAAAAGTGAACAAGGACCGCGAACGAAACGAAGCCAATGATGCTGCCGTATATGCTAGGAAGGGCCTTGAAGTAGCCCGCACCTGCATTCCCGAAGATACCGCCGAATACGTCATTTTGGCCGCATATCCGGGCGCGGACGATTTCGAGGTGCTGGGAGTAGGCACGAAAAAATTCGGCCTTGAATTGGGCCTTAAAATGGACTGTAACGTGAATATTCTTTTTGTTTGATTTTGAGTGCGGACGAAGTGCCACAGGTTGTGCGGTTACCGTTTGGCAGAGGTGGTGCCCATCCAAGTTAAGAAACGCTCCTAGACACGGCTTCGGGCCGTTGATGTTATGCTCGATTGGGTCGCACTCTTTTTTTTACTTTTGCGAGGTTTTATGAAAAATAGCGTCAAAAACAAGGACAATGGATTCTTGATAAGTTCAGACGGGTTCCAAATCGAGATCCACCCGAACGCCCGTGGCGGCGTTGACATTTGCTTCTTCGGCAAAGTCCCGCGAAAACTGAAATATGTTGTCGAGAAGCACAAGAACTTGTTCGTAAATCCCGATATTGCGAGGACGCTCGTATGTAACGAGATTTCTCTATTGTGAAAATTGGCGAAGGCGGGTTTTGTTACCTCGAAACTTACACCTCATTGTTTACCGCCTTCGCCTTCCAATTTCCCGCGCCCGATCCATTGCGCGGGTTTCTCCGCCCCGGAGTGGCTTCTTTGTTATCTTTTGGCCGCTCCGGGGTCATTTTTTTATGTTTCCTAAATGTAAAATTTGTTTAACTAAATACCGAAATTTGAGCAAAAACGGCACTTTTTGAAAAATTTTGAAAAAAGTTTGTTTAACCTATTGACGGGCGGTTATGAAAATTCTATATATAGAAACGTGAGCTGGAACGAACCCGCAAACAAAACAAGAGGTAACAAAATGAAAAGAATCACTTTTAAATCCGTTTGCGAAAAACTTGCAGCCAACGTCAACGTAAAGGTATGCACCGTTTTTGGGTGGATTGTTTGCAAGGCTAGTTCTATTGAAATTGACTTCCAAAAGAAGATGATTTCAGTTCCTTTTGTTGATAAGTATTGCGGCGAAACGGCTATGAAAATTCGCATGAACATGATTTTGTCTATTGAAGCGGTAGCATAAGGGGGCGGATCATGATTTCTTTGCACAACAGAATCGAACGCGACTTGCGCGAATGGCTCACCAAGAACGGCGAAGCCGGGGCAACCTTCGGGGAGCAGGGCCGCTATATAGTCATTAACTTGACCGAAAATGCGGAAGGTGATTTCGCTTCCTACCTCGAAGAATTTTGCAAGGCAGAAGCATTCGACATTAAGAACTCTATTGGCCTTTCCCGGTCCCCGGAATTTTTCTTCCGCGATGAAAAAACCTTGATGTTCCAGCGGCATTTCGGATAGGTGGCAGCATGACACGGGAAGAATTTATCGAGATTTCCAAAACGGCCCTCGCCCCGGCCTTGAAGGGTCGGCGTCGCCCGGACGGTACGGTGAAAATCTTTTATAGCAAGGACGGGCCGTCCTGCATCATCCCGGCGGACGTTTTCGAATTCCAGCCGGGGGACACTTGCGAAGCCAAGCGGCAGGAACGGCTGGCCGGAATTTTCTTTGACTTAACAACAAATCAAAAAAAGAGGTAAAAATGAGTACAAACAAACAGGAACAAAAATTCGACTGCCTTGCGGTCACTCACGTTGAAGTCTATCCCTTCCAAGAAGGGCCAAGCATGGGCCACATGAAGGGTATTGCAACCGTTGTCTTGAACGACCAACTGCACATTCGCGGGTTGCGTATCATGGAAGGCGAGAACGGTCTTTTTGTAGGCTACCCGGTCGATCCCTTCTTCAAGGGCGATGACTTCTGCCATCTTGTCCAGCCGATGACGCGGCCCTTGCGCGAGCACATCGAAAATTGCGTTCTCGAAAAATACCAGCAGGCTATCGGGTAAAGCATGGCCAAGGCTTCGACAAACGAAATCGCGAAAGTCCTCAATCGGATTCAAGGTCACGATAACTACACGGTTATCCGTGACTTCTTCGAGATTTCCGCTATCGCGGTGCGGAATAATGTTGATTATGGCAAGGAGCGGGATTCCTACGAACAACGTTATCTAGCGATAATCAAGAAGTACCGCAAGGAAGATTTGAACGTTTTCGTCGAAGCCTTGGGCGTGTTCATGGGCTGGATTGACAAGGCCATGAATGGCGATATTCCTTTCCGGGATTTTGCGGGCGAAATCTACATGGATTCGGGCACCAGCAGCGACAAGGCCGGGCAGTTCTTCACGCCTTACCATGTGTCTAAACTCATGGCAGAATGCAATTTCGATAAGGACAAATTAAAGGCCGAAATCGCGGCGGACCCGGATCACGTTATTACTATCGCCGAACCAACTTGCGGAGCGGGCGGGCTTATCGTCGCAGCAATTGACGTTCTTAGAGATGCTGGCATCAATTACGCATGGAACACCTTCGTGGATTGTGGAGACATTGACGCGAGGTGCGTACACATGACCTATCTTACCTTGTCATTGTTGGGCGTTCCTGCCGTCGTGCGCCGTGGGGATGCGCTGGCCCTTGACTACTCCGAAACGTGGTACACGCCCGCGTATATCTTCGCGTGGCCGCACTTCAAGAGCCGTTTGCGTGGTGGCAAGTACCCGGCAACGCCCACGGTGCAGGAAGTCCAGCAAGAGCCGCAAACGGTCCCGGAACCCTTGCCCGTCCCGGTCGAGGAAGTCCCGAAGGCTGAACCCGTGCCCGTGCCGGAGCCGGACGAAAACGGGCAACTTTCACTTTTTAACCTGTTGAAAATTTAAAACAAAATATGGAGGTCATAAAATGAGAACTCAAGCGAAAAAAGGCGACACTATCCGAATTATCGAAATGAAGGGCGAACCGCGTTTTTCCGGGAAAATCGGGACCGTGCAACACGTTGATAGTATCGGATAAATTCACGGCACTTGGGGCGGATGCGCTATCCAGCCGGAACGGGACACCTTCGAAATCTTGCAGCACGCATGAGGTAGATAAATGACGTTTGAAGAAATTTATAAAAAGGTTCTTGATGCTAAAAAAAAGTTTAAAGAGCTAGGCATACCAATAAATCTTGATTTTAAGTTTGAAGATTTGTGTTCCGCGCTTATAGATTCAAAAAATAAAATCGAAGAACTGATATGGATTAATAAAAAATTAGAAGATGCAATTAATAAAGTTGAAGAACGAGAACTTGGATATTATAACGATTGGAAGGAAATGTTCGAAACATTCTCGCCAATCAAAGCAGAGCGTGACGCGTTACGAAAGGAAAACGCCTACTTGCGGCGGCTTGCGCTTCACGCCATGAGCGGCTGGGCCATTGGAATGAGCCTTGTAAACCATCTTGACGAAAGAGGTTCAAGAAAAAAGCAAATTGCTTATTTTATGGTGTCCAAAAAATTCGAGAACCTGCACAAAATCGAAAAGGATAAGTGGAGAAAAGAAAAAGAACGGAGTAATATAAATAAATGAACGAACTACATAACGAAGGCTTTATAGAGTACATGGCTTGCCCGGTTTGCGGTTACGTCAAGTATTGCAAGGCAACGCCGCGCGGCTGGATTTGCCGTTCATGCGCAAGGATTGAAAAGGAAAAGCAAGATGAAAGAAAATAAGAATACTGTAAACAAGTTCGCATCTTGCTCAAGGTGCGCTAACAACGGCTGCAAGTTTTGCCCGCATTGCGACGGGTATTCTAATTTTAGGATTCGCTTTGATAGCCCCGTAGTGTTTAACGATAAGGTGAAAAAGCAAAAGGAATACCAGCGCGAATATTATCAAAAGAACAAGAAGAAGATACAAGAAAATCGCCGTGCGTATTTCTTGAAATATTATCATGAGGTCTTGAAAAAGAAACCCGATGAAGTCACAAAAAAAAGATTGCGCGGGCTGAAATACTATTACGATCATCACGACGAAATCCGGGAAAAGCGCAACGCGAAGAAAAGAGCCGATTGGCAGGACCCGAAGAAGTTGCCGAAACTCCGCAAGGACCATGCGGACTATATGCGAGATTATCGAAAGAAGAAAAAGGAAACTCAAAAGGAAAAGAAAAATGGCAGCGATTCCGAATAAGATGTTTACGCATAAGCGAATACAGAAGATGCTGGAAGCATACCGCGACGATACAAGCGTTTTCGCGACAGAAACGGAATACTATCTAGCCTTGTATGCAAAGGAAATGTGGCAGCGTTTGAACGCGCTGAAAGAGTGGACGGAGCGGTATAGGCTGAACACCGAAAGCATCGAAGCGTTCATGAAACGAGAAACGGCAAAGCCAAAAAAGAACCGCGTGGATTGGCCCACGTTCGAGAAGTTTATGCACAAGCGTAAGTTGGCCCTGCACGATTGCGAACTTGGCCGACGCGAAATCATGGATATTGAATAAAAGCAAAGGAAAAGAAAAATGAGAAAGTTTAGTTGGTACACCATTGTTCACCCGGATTGGCAAGAAGGCCAACCGCCGCTTTTTCGTCTTGTCGGTCCTGCAATATTGCCGGATGAACATACTTGCGATATTTACTTCAAGCCGAACCGCAAGGGCGGGCACACGCATTTCCATAGTTTCAATGCGAAAGTTCGAAAAGTTGATAGACGAAAAATAAAGCTTAAATTTAAAAAGGCTTTGTTGGTTGCAGAATTTACTAATATTATGTTCCTATATTTAGGTCTTGATCCCCTTTATGATCTTGGTCCTAACATAATTAACCGAATTAACCAAATAAAAAAAAGGAGGTCGCACATGGCTTGCGGTGGCAAGAAATCCGGCGGCAAGAAACCGCCGAAAAAGTAGCATTCGTTTGGATGCAAGAAGGGCGCATGGCTGATGCCGTGCGCCCTGTTTTTTAAGATTGGATTGATTGAGTTTAATATAACATTTTATGCGAGGTTTACCGCGTCCGTCAAGTCTTCCTTGAGTACGTGAGAGTACACAGACAAAGTTATCATGGGCGTAGAGTGACGTAAAAGACGCTGGGTCGTGACTACTGATGCGCCGCCCCTCAAGATGTTGGATGCGAAAGAATGACGGAAGCGGTGACAGTTGGCGCGGCCTTCGTACTTTATCCCGGCTGCTGCACATGCCTTCTTGATTTCACTATTCGTCGCCGTGTTCGTTACCCGGTCCGAAAACACGGCCCCGGAATCGGGCTTTTGCTTCCCGTCCAAGAAAAGCCCGATTTCGGCGCGTAGCTTTGACGACACGGGCACCTTGGCGAACTTCCCGCCCTTCCCCATGACCTTGATGAAATCGCCCTCAAAATCGCCCCATGAGGCCTTTTGCGCTTCGAAGAATCGGAACCCGGCATATGCCATGATCGCGAAGCAGAAGCGGAACTCCCTATCTTGTTCGGCATCGAGGATTTTTTCGACTTGCTCCGGGGTCCAAAAGGATTTTTCCGTTTTCTTTATTTTCGGATATGCGACCGACTTGAATGGGTTGTCCGCTTTCAGTTCCCAATTCTTGAAAGCCCACTTGAAGAAAAGGCGGCACACCTTGACCTTTTGGGCCTTGGTGTTCGGCTTTGCCTGTTTGTAATTGCATATAAATTCGTTTGCTAGGTTGTTCGTCAAGTCCGCTATGGAATCAAGGCCCTTTTGTTCGGCGAACCTTACAAGCGGTGTTAGCTGGCTCCTGTAATTATCCAGCGTCCGCCCGTAGCCTTTCTGCATTTCGGTAAAGTCTAGGAACGTGTCGAACGCCTTGCGGAATCCGGGGGCCTTCGCCCAATCGCTGCCCATAAGTTCGCCGTTCTTTTGGAGTAAAAGGCGGTGGGCTTCGTTCCTATTTTCCGTCTTGAGCGACTTGTAACGCATGGCCTTTTTCGCCGAATCGTACCAGCGCAAGTACCACGTATAAATTCCTTTTGCCTTGTTCTTTTGCTCGATTTCGTATTTCATGCGGTGCCCCCATGAGTGAGCGTTTTTTTTATTGTTTTTCCGGCGTGTGCCCGGAGTTCCGCATGAGCGAATCCACCTTGCCGATGATGATGTAGAGAGACTTGTTAATTTCTTTCAGTTCGGCATCCGTCTTTTCGAAGTGGTCGTTACCTTCCTTGAGCCTTTTTTCAAGTTCCTTGACCTTGTTATAAAGCCAAAAGACGAGCAGAAGTGCAGGGTAGCCGATTACGTTGCCTATATCCCCGAACGCTTGCGCGAAAACTTGCGTGAAGTCCATTTGATTTCCTCGGTTGATGTTTCCTTTTCCTAAAGATAGATTATTTTGCCGCAAAAGTTACGGTTTACTTTGTATGATAGACTTGTTACGAAAAACCTAGATAGAAAAATAGTAAACATTGAAAAACGGCAACAGAAAACCAATAAACAAGCGGGTAAAAGAATACCATAATGTAATTACACAAGCGCGAAAACAGGGGCCGCCGGACCATCCAGCCGGAGCGGGCGGGCAAAACGTTCCGTCTATTCACGTCTATTCACATTTGGGGCGGTTTCGAAGCACTTTTTTTGTTTTTATGAGTGTAATTTTTTTTTTAACCAACTCCCTAAAATAGCACAAAAACGGCAATTTTTGAAAATTTTTGAAAAATCTTTATTTAACCTATTGACCGATAGTAAAGAAAATTCTATATATAGAAATGTAAGCGGGACACCACCCGCCACAAAAACAAGAGGTAACAAAATGGAATACAGAATCATCAAGAACGAAGAACATAACGGCTTGGAAATCTACTTCGACGAAAAGCCGTCCGAAGAAGTCCGTTCCGCACTCAAGGAAATCAAGTTCCGCTGGCATGGCATGAAAAAGTGCTGGTATGGCTGCGCAGAAATCTCGACCGTTGAAAACATTCTCGGCGGCAAAGTTGCCGAAGTGAAAACCGCCCGCGCCGAAATTTTGAAGAAGTGCTTCTGCAAGACCGTTGACGCATACCTTGACCCGGACGGCGGGTATAAGGGCAGCAATTCCAACGTAAGCGCGTATGACGTGCCGGACAAGGCTCGCGAAATCATTAAGGCTTGCGGTATCAAGGGCGTGACCGTATCGAAACATTGCGCGTCGATGTGCGTGGAAATCACCGTGAAAGTACGTCTCTTGGATGGCGACGTGAAGCCGTTCGAGGAATGCCGCGAAGCCCTTGAGGACGTGAACGCCAACGGCTATCTTCATGGCGGCTGGATGGTTGATCCCGATGAACGCCGCGAAGTTAGTGTATCTTATTGGAACGAATGGGACGGCGAAAAGCAGCGCCGCGCCGTGGCTCTTTGGGCTAGAAATAAGTATGACACATACGTCAACGGCTACCCGTTCAGCATTTGCCACGGCTGGCAATTGAAGCGCGAAGAAGCCCCGATGTTCACGGAACAGTTCTTTGACCGTTGGGAAGCCATGACAAAGATTATTTCCTCTTTTAATTGGAATCGGAGCAATAGCCAAGTAGATTACTTCGATGTGAATTTCTATGAAGAATGGAAAATCCTTGCCGCTGCATAGCGGCACTCTCGGCAGCCCGGTGCGCCCATCACCGAAAAAACGGGCATCTTTTTTTCAACTTAAAACAAGAGGATAGCACCATGACGAAAGCAGATTTGCAGAAATTCGAAATTATCAAGTCACTTTGGAAAATCGTAAAGACCGCAAACAATACAGATATTGCTAATGCCGATTTGTCCGAAGGTATCGCGGATGGAGAAACGCCCGAAGAAAACGTGGAAGAAATCGTGAAGGATTTCAAGCGATTCTTTGGCCTTTATGCTGGATTGGCCGTTGAAGCCTTAAAAAGTGGCCTGTATCTCGATGACCATGAATCTTACGAAGCGGACGATTGGAGCGGGGCTTTTAATGAATGAGAATAAAGTAATAGATTTATCTAAACTCCCTCCGCCTACGTGCGATTTATGCGGAAAGGTTTTTATGCATTATAACCCTAGACTTTTGAATACTTGTGTTATTCGTGGAAACGTAGAAATTGGAGTTATTGCACTTTGTAATAAATGTGTGGATGAATATAAGAAAAATTCTAAAAAATCATATGAAACAATTTACAATAAATTAAAAGGCGGTCACGATAAATTTTGCCACAACACAACGGCAGATTTGGCACCGTGACCGCCACCTTTTGAAAATAACGTAATAAGGATAGTGCTATGAATCAAGATGATCCGTATGAATGGAAAGTTGGCGATGAACTGTATTGTTCTTCAAATTCAAACTATTTCGGAAAAAATAAAATTGTAAGAGAAACAAAAACAACTTTTATCCTAGATAATGACGAAAGAATTAGAAAAGGTCAAAGAAGGCTTATTGGTCATGAATATTCTAGTTTATACTATTCCGAAAAAAGTGATTATGGAAAAGTGCTAAAACAAAAGTATGAAAGATTTACTATTCAAAATAAAATAAACATCATGCCTCTGGAACTTCTTTCTATTGAAAAATTGAAAAAGATTCTTAAAATCATATACGAATAAAAACCTTTTTAGCGGCGCGCTTTATCCCTCTTGTGCGCGTTTACCACCATCCGGCGGTATGGGCTAAAAACCGCCACAAGTTTTAATTCTTTAACTTATAGGTAAATAAAATGTCAAAAGAAAAAACTCCATTCGAAAAGACCGCAGCGGCCCTCAAGGTGATGGGCAAGAAGATTGCGGCCAAAAAGACCGAACCGCGCCGCGAATTGCAATGCGTTTGGATCGCGAACCATTCGGGCCATGCCGTTGCTACTGACGGCCACGTTCTCGCCTGCCTTAACCTCAACCATTGGGACAACCTTTCCCGCCCCGAAATGCTCACCGAACTTGCTTTCTATGCCGATATGCAGGTGCTTCACTATGCAAACGGTGACGCGCTGATTTCGGCGGAAAAGAAAGAAGATTTTCTCAAGCAATTTGGGCACGGCTTGACCGTAACCCCAAATTACGATGAACTTGAAGATACAAGAATCCCTTATCCCGATTGGAAGGTGACGGTGCCGCCCGCTGAATCTTTGCAGCACGTTTCGAAAACAGGGGCTTTATTCTACCCCGGACAGTTGGGCGTTCTTGACTTGGTGGCCGATGCCTTCGAAGTCA
>Ga0310696_10000948_pt1 | contig 42759 bp, 36 predicted proteins | sample AusTroGonzalo_MG_4_FD_203885 | JGI IMG/M metagenome (GOLD analysis project Ga0310696, IMG submission 203885) | Bovine rumen microbial communities from tropical cattle in Woodstock, Queensland, Australia - Gonzalo_02 (v2) (version 2) | ecosystem: Host-associated > Mammals > Digestive system >... | reverse complement strand
TCCTCCGCCAGAAGTAAGATCGGTGCCGCGCTGGCGAAACCGGCGCTCAAGAAGACCCTGAAGGGATTTGACACTTCGGAGTACGGCGGTGCACCGATGCTTGGCTTGAACGGACTTGTCGTGAAGACCCACGGCAACTCGACGTCGGTGGAGATCCGCAACGCTCTTGCGCAGTGCATCGCGTTCCAGCAGGAGGATATCATCGGAAAGATCCGCGAGGGTCTGGGCAATGCCGGGCCGGAGAAAACCGCGGAACAGACGGGGGTGAAGGGAGATGCTTGAGCAGGTGATCACAGTGGTTGCGGATGTCATGCACATAAGCCGCGATACCATCACAAAGGACACGCTGCTGATTGACGATCTCGGCGTGGATTCCCTGGAGTTATACCGGATTTTACTTGCGCTCGAGGATGTTTTCGACGCACATCTGGAGCCTGCGACCGCGGATTGGAAGGTGCGCACCGTGGGAGAACTCTGCGACCGTGTCCGCAAGGCGCTTGCGGAGACTACTATCTGACACGCTATGGAAAGGATCAGTCGGGAGGAGACGAATGAGCGATTCCGGAAGAGAACAAATCCAGCAGATTATCGGGTATGAGTTTCAGGATCCCGAGCTTTTGACCCTCGCGCTTACGCACAGCTCGTATGCCAATGAAAACAGTCACGGCCCGCGCATGGTGGAATGCAACGAACGGCTGGAGTTTCTGGGGGATGCCGTGCTTGAACTCGTGACCAGCGAGTACCTGTACGGAACCCGACGGGATATGGCGGAGGGAAGCATGTCCAAGCTTCGGGCGAGCATCGTCTGCGAGCCTTCCCTCGGGATCTGTGCAAGAGACATCCATCTGGGAGACTTTCTCCGCCTCGGCCGCGGGGAGGATATGACCGGCGGACGGGAGCGGGATTCCATTTTGTCCGATGCCTTCGAAGCAGTCATCGGGGCGGTCTATCTGGACGGGGGACTGGAGCCCGCCAGGGAGTTTGTAAACCGCTTTGTCCTGGCAAATCTCTCGGAGAGCCAGCTGTTCAAGGATGCAAAGACAAGACTTCAGGAGCTCTCCCAGCAGCTGTTCAAATGCGAACCCGTGTACGCCCTCGTGAAGGAGGACGGACCGGCGCACTGCAAGGAGTTCACCATGTCGTGCACGGTGGAAACCTACACCGAGACGGCGATCGGACATTCGAAGAAACAGGCGGAGCAGGAGTGTGCCGCCAAGATGCTTAAGACGCTTCAGAAAGCGCGGAGGTAAGCCGGATCCGGCGGCAGATCATTCGTGCCGGACGAATCACCCGTGAAGGAGACAGGAAATGTATCTCAAAAGCATAGAAGTACATGGCTTCAAAGCATTTGCCAACAAGATCCGTTTCGAGTTTGAAGGCGGGATCACGGGCATCGTGGGACCCAACGGAAGCGGTAAGAGTAACGTCGCCGACGCGGTGCGGTGGGTGCTCGGTGAGCAGAGCGCGAAGCAGCTGCGCGGAAGCAGCATGCAGGATGTCATATTTTCCGGCACGGAGACCCGCAAGCCCATGAGTTTTGCTTACGTGTCGCTGACTCTTGACAACAGCGATCATGTTCTTCCGATCTCTTACGAGGAAGTGACCGTCGCGAGACGCGTGTACCGTTCCGGCGAGAGCGAGTATCTGATCAACGGGGCGGAATGCCGGCTTCGCGATGTTCAGGAGCTGTTCTTTGACACCGGTATCGGCAAGGAGGGCTACTCCATCATCGGTCAGGGCCAGATTGACAAGGTGCTGAGCGGAAAGCCGGAGGAGCGCCGGGAAATCTTTGACGAGGCCGCGGGGATCACGCGTGTCAAGAAGAGAAAACTGCAGACTGAGAAAAATCTCGCGGAAGAACGTCAGAACCTTGCCCGCGTAAACGATATCATCGCCGAGATCGAAGGGCGGCTGGAGCCGCTTGCCAAACAGGACGAGAAGGCGAGGGAATACCTGAAGCTTCGCGAGGAACTCAGGGACCGCGAGGTCAACCAGTTCCTTATGGAGTATGAGAAGAACATCGTTCTCAAGAAGGAAAATGATGAGAAGCTGGAGTCCGTCTCGGCTGATCTCGCCAAGGCGACCGAGGACTATGAGAGAGCCAAGGACGAGTACGACCGTCTTTTGAATGAGCTGGAACAGCACCGGGAGGCGCTTTCCGCGGCGAAGGAGAAGAATTCCCAGAACCGCATTGAGGCGGAGAAGGGAAGCGGCGAGCGGAACGTGCTCACGGATCAGGTCGCAACCCTGACGAAGCAGGCGGAGCAGGCCGAGGAGCGCATCGTTCAGCTGAACAACCGGATCGCCGAGCGCGAGGAGGAACTTGCGCAGTATCAAAGCCGGCAGGAAGAGTACGCAAAACAGCTGGCGGAGCTGGCCGGCGCAAAGGAAGCCGCGGAGGCGAAGCTCGGCGAGATGAAGGCCGAGATCGACCGCAGGATCACGCAGGAGCAGGAGCTCCGCGCATCCCAGATCGCCTTCCTGCAGAGCAATACGGAACTAAAGACGGAACTGGAGCGCAACAATACGCTCTTAGAGCAGCATGCCATCAGCAAGGCGGAGACCAACGCCAAACTGCTGCAGTTCAAGACCGAGGCCGACGAGGCCAACCGGAAGATCGCTGAGGCGGAGAAGCAGCTCGCGGACATCGCCGAAAGCGTTGTGAAGATGCAGAGCGACGCATCGGAGCGGGATGATAAGATCCGTTCCCTCAGCGAATCTATTGCAGACGCCTCGGCCCGGCTGGAGGATGTGCGCAAGAGGGCAACCCTTGCGGAGACAAAGTTTGAGACCCTCCGAAATCTTGCCGAGCGGTATGAGGGATATGCCGGAACGGTCCGCAAGGTGATGGAGGAGAAGGCGAAACGCAAGGGAATCCACGGCGTTGTCGCCGATATCATCCAGACCGAGGAACGCTATGAGACAGCCATTGAGACGGCACTCGGCGGCAATATCCAGAACATTGTCGTGGACAACACGGACACGGCGAAGCAGCTCATTGAACATTTGAAGCGCAACAAACTCGGCCGTGCCACGTTCCTTCCGCTTCGGGAGATCCGGGCGAAGAAGGACGAGTTCGAGCCTGCCGTTTTCAAGGAGCCGGGGGTTTTGGGGATCGCCTCGGAACTAGTGAGCACCGAGGAGGAATACCGCGAGGCTGCGGCGTATCTCCTGGGAAGATTCCTGGTGGTCGACACGATCGATCACGCCATAGCCCTTGAGAAGAAATACAAGCAGAAGATTCGAGTCGTCACCCTTGAGGGCGAGTTGTTCGCCCCCGGCGGTGCGGTGTCCGGCGGTGCGTTTAAAAATGCGGGAAATCTGCTGGGACGCCGTCGGGAAGCCGAGGAGTCCGAGAAAGAATTTTCCGAGCGGAAGAAAGAGGCGGAAGCCTGCGAGCGCACGGTGAACCGCTACCGCAAGGAGCGGGAGTCGCTTCGGAACGAGCAGGAGCTGCAGCGCGGCGTTCTGCAGGAGAAAATGCTGGAGCGCAACACGGCGGAGATGAATCTGCAGCACGTGAAGGAGCAAAACGGAGGACTCCTTGAGACAAGGGAATCCCTTCGGAGGGAAGTCTCCGACGCGGAGGCGGAGATCGAGCGCATCCGTTCCGCCAACCGGGAACTGCAGGAGCAGATCGCGGCCAACGAGGAGCAGAGCGGGAAGGACCGGGAAACCGCAGACCGTCTCCACGAGGAGATGGAGGAGATCCGGGGACGTCAGGACGAGGCCAGCGCGGAAGCGGTGCGCACCCTCACGGAATACAACGGACTGCTCCAGAGCGTGGAATACCAGCGCGACACCGGTGCACGGATCGAGCGGGAGCGCACACAGTACCGCAGTGAGCTCGCGGATGCAGAGCAGAGTCTGGCGGAGACGAAGAAGGAAATCGAGGAGCGATCCCAGGCCATCCGGGAGATCGAGGAGCGGCAGTGCGAACTGCAGCGCGATATTCAGAACGGGGAGGAGCAGATTGCGGAGCTGACGAAGCTGGCGGAGGACATCACGAAGCAGAACCGCGATTTCTTCGAGCGCCGGGAGATCCTGTCCCGCACCATGAGCGGCCTTGACCGGGAGCAGTATCGTCTGCAGGGCCAGAAGGAGAAGATGGAGGATCAGCTCGAGTCGAACACCCGCTATATGTGGGAAGAGTACGGGATGACCTACACCGAGGCCTGCGAACACCGGAGCGAGGAATACAACAATCCGACCCTGAACCGCAAGGCGGTTTACGAACTGAAAAATAAGATCCGCGGCCTCGGCAACGTCAATGTCGAGGCGATCGAGGAATACCGCGACGCCAAGGAGCGCTACGAGTTCCTGACCGGACAGCGCAAGGATATCCTCGATGCGGAGACGACGCTTTCCGGCATCATTTCCGCCCTTGATGAGGAGATGCGGAAGCAATTTTCCGAGACCTTTGAACAGCTCAAGGTGCGCTTTGACCGCGTGTTCCGCGAACTGTTCGGCGGCGGCAAGACCACCCTTTCCCTGAGCGAGGGGGAGGACGTGCTTGAGGCCGGAGTACTGATCAATGTACAGCCGCCCGGCAAGAAACTGCAGAATATGATGCAGCTCTCCGGCGGTGAGAAGGCGCTGACGGCGATCGCACTTCTGTTTGCGATCCTCGATCTGAAGCCGTCGCCGTTCTGTCTCCTCGACGAGATCGAGGCAGCCCTCGACGACAGCAATGTCGGCCGGTTTGCGCAGTACCTGCACAAGCTGTCCAAGGATACGCAGTTCATTGTGATCACACACCGGCGCGGCACCATGTCGGCGGCGGAGGCCCTGTACGGAATCACGATGCAGGAGAAGGGCGTTTCCACCCTCGTGTCGGTCAACCTGATCGAGAACGAATTGGATCAATAATCGGAGGAGAACCACAGTATGTTTTTCTGGAGAAAAAAGAAACCCGCGGAGACGGAAGAAGTGCTTCCGCAGGAGGAAGCAGCGGAGGAATCCGCGGAAACGTCTGTCGAGGCGGATCTGCCGGAGGGCGGTGAGCCTGCGGCGGAGACAGCCGATATGATATCATATGACGAGTACGAAGAGGAGGCTGAAGCGGAGGACGCCGCAGAGGCCGCGTTCACCGGCAACGGGGACGAGATCATTTCCGAAGAGATCGGGCAGAATGCGGAGGCATTTTCCGGGGAGTACGAGGAGACGGACGATCCGTTCGCTGCAGCGGAGGAAGCGGCAGAGGAGGAACCGGTCAAAAAGAAGGGCTTCTTCAAACGTCTTTTCGCCGGTATGAGCAAGACGAGAAACAGTCTTGCCGACGGACTTCGCTCGCTGTTCGGCGGAAGTAAGATCGATGAGGATTTCTATGAGGAACTCGAGGAAATCCTGATCATGGCGGATATCGGTGTCACCACGACGGAGGGCATCCTGGAGGGACTCCGCGCAAAGGTGAAGGAACAGAAGATCAAGGAACCCGCGGAGTGCAGGGACCTTTTGATGGCGACGATCCGCGAGCAGATGGCGGTTCCCGACGACGCGTACGAGTTCGAAAACCGCCCGTCCGTGATCCTGATGGTCGGCGTGAACGGCGTCGGAAAGACCACGACCTGCGGCAAGATCGCGGGCTCCCTCAAGGCCGACGGAAAGCGCGTTCTTCTTGCGGCGGCGGATACGTTCCGCGCTGCCGCGACGGAGCAGTTGGTGGAGTGGTCGCACCGCGCGGGCTGCGAGATCATTGCAGCCAAGGAAGGTGCGGACCCGGCTGCGGTTGTATTTGACGCCGTGACGGCTGCCAAGGCACGCAAAGCCGACGTGCTGATCTGCGATACCGCCGGACGACTTCACAATAAGAAGAACCTGATGGATGAACTCGGAAAGATCAACCGCGTCATCGACCGCGAGTATCCCGACGCGCACCGCGAGACCTTTGTTGTCCTCGACGGAACAACCGGACAGAACGCCCTCGTACAGGCGCGGGAGTTCAATGAGATCGCTAACATCACCGGCATTGTCATCACGAAGCTGGACGGCACCGCCAAGGGCGGGATCGCCATTGCGATCCAGAAGGAGCTCGGCATTCCGGTCAAGTACATCGGCGTCGGCGAGAAGATCGACGACATGCAGAAGTTTGATCCCGACGCTTTCGTTGAGGCGCTGTTTGAGCCTGTCGGCGAGACCGTTTCGGAATAAATAACACTGGGAACAGGAGGAGCGCTTCGGCGCTCCTTTTTTGTGCTTTCCATGCCGGATTGGCGAAATGCCACAAAAACGAAGAAGGATTTTCGGCACTCTGCCCCCAAAGATCGGTAATCGTCGGAAAATGCCCCGCGCCCCGTAGAAAATAAAGGCGTTTCTTTGGCAGGTCTGCGAATGGATTTTTGCCTCGGGATAAGGTACGATAAGGACGGTTTCAAAGGGGAGAACGACCGGGTTCGACGCTTCGGGAAAATTTTTCGCATTCTTCGTTTTTTAGGATTGACAACGAAGGAAAAAAGAGTATACTATACAAACAGAACAAATGTTCGGAAAGGCGGTTATCGGGATGGCAACAGAAGAGAAGATGCGTGCATTGGAGGCGGCAATCTCAAAACTTGAAAAAAGTTACGGAAAGGGAGCGATCATGAAGCTCGGGGAACCGAGTGCGGCGATGAGTATCGAGGCGGTGCCTACCGGGTCTCTGAGCCTGGATATCGCCCTCGGGATCGGCGGATTCCCGAAGGGGCGCGTGATCGAGATCTACGGACCGGAATCCAGCGGTAAAACAACGGTAGCGCTTCACGCGGTGGCGGAAGTGCAGAAGAGAGGCGGTATTGCCGGTTTCATCGATGCGGAGCACGCATTGGATCCGAACTATGCGGCGGCGATCGGCGTGGATGTGGATAACCTTTACATCTCGCAGCCCGACGACGGCGAACAGGCGCTGGAGATCACCGAGACGCTTGTGCGTTCCGGCGCTGTGGATATCGTGATCGTGGACTCTGTTGCAGCTTTGGTGCCGAAGGCGGAGATCGAGGGCGAGATGGGAGATTCCCATGTGGGTCTTCAGGCCCGTCTGATGTCCCAGGCGCTTCGCAAACTGACATCCGTGATCAGCAAGACGAATTGTATTGTTATCTTTATCAACCAGCTGCGTGAGAAGGTCGGCGTGATGTTCGGAAACCCCGAGACCACAACCGGCGGTCGCGCGCTGAAATTCTACTCCTCCGTGCGTTTGGACGTGCGCCGCATCGAGACCATCAAGTCCGGCGGCGAGGCGATCGGAAACCGTACCCGTGTGAAGGTGGTCAAGAATAAGGTTTCACCCCCGTTCAAGGAGGCGGAGTTTGACATCATGTTCGGCGAGGGCATTTCGAAGGAGGGCGATGTCCTTGATCTTGCAACGTCCTGCGATGTTGTTGCCAAGAGCGGCGCATGGTTTGCGTATCTCGGCGAGAAGATCGGTCAGGGACGCGAGAACGCGAAACTGTATCTCAAAGAGCATCCGGATGTCATGCAGGAGATCGAGACCAAGGTCCGTGAGAAGTATCTTGCCAATGCGAAGATAAGCAGCTCCGAGGAGTAGTATGCAGATTACCAACCTGACACCGAAAGGAAAACGCCAGACCGTGATCTGGCTGGACGGCGAGCCGGCGGGATTTCTGGACAACCGTGATGTGTCCTCTTACCGACTGGAAATCGATACGTCGATCTCCGAGGCAGACTGGGAGAAGATCGTCAGCGAGGTCATCCTTCCCCGGGGGAAGCGCAAGGCGCTGGAACTTCTGCAGGTGCAGGACCGGACAGTCAAGGAACTCCATGAAAAGCTTCTGGCATCGGATTACTCGGAATCCCAGTCCTGGGAGATCATCGCGTACGTCGCCTCGTTTCATTACATTGATGAACAGCGCTATGCAGTGAATTACGTCCGCGCGCACGCAAAGACGAAGAGCGCCCGGGAGATGCAGATGGTGCTGATGCGCAAAGGGATCGATCAGGACATTTTCCGAAACGCTTACGAGCAGTACCAAACGGAGAACTCCGATGCGGACGACGGCGAGGTGGAAGAGAGTCCCGAGATTGCTGCCGTGAGGCAGTTTGTCGCCAAGCGTGTGCGGGGCAATTCCATGAGCGAAAAGGAGCGTCAGAAGATTTATGCAGGACTCCAGCGGAAGGGTTTCGCAGGGGATGCCATACGTCGCGTTCTGTCGGAATACGAATGGACCCGATCCGAAGAATAAACAGCCGTTTTGGGCTAGTGACAAATAGCACAAAGAATCAAGCGTTCGTTTCACAAAAATGGTGAAAACGAGCGCTTTTTTTCTGTTGAATTTTATGGGTTGTTTCGGTATAATGATATTCGGTGATTTTTGGGTTTAAGCTGTTATTTGCGAGTTGTAAAGACAGCTATAATTATACCAACGGAGGGCTGAACATGAGTAGTACAGCGAAACTGTCCGCACGGGAACGCATTGAGACCCTGCTGGACAACAACAGTTTTGTTGAGATCGGTGCTCTTGTTACGAAGAGAAGCACGGATTTCAATATGCAGCAGGCAGATGCTCCGGGAGACGGTGTTATTACCGGCTACGGTGTGATCGATGACCGCCTCGTGTATGTGTACAGCCAGGATGCCGCAGTTCTGAACGGTACCCTCGGTGAGATGCATGCGAAGAAGATTGCTAACATTTACCGTCTGGCAATGAAAACGGGTGCTCCCGTAATCGGTCTTGTTGATTGCGCAGGCATGCGCCTTCAGGAAGCTTCCGATGCGCTGACCGGTTTCGGCCGCCTTTACAAGGCGCAGACGATGGCGTCCGGTCTGGTTCCTCAGATCACGGCGGTATTCGGCAACTGCGGCGGCGGACTTGCCGTATTGGCGGCAATGAGCGATTTTACGGTGATGGAGAAGGCGGATGCGAAGCTGTTCGTCAACGCACCGAACACGATCGCCGGCAACAACGAGGGCAAATGCGACACGGCTTCGGCTGCTTACATGGCAGAGTCCGGCATGGTTGACATGGTCGGCGAGGACGAAGCGGACACGATCGCCAAGGTGCGTGCTTTGGTGGCTGTACTGCCTTCTAACTGTGAGGATGACGCGCAGGATGAGTGCACGGATGACCTCAACCGCGCGATGAATGATTTCAAGACAGAGAGCGCTGATCCCGCGATCGCTCTTTCGGATCTTTCCGACAACGGAGCATTTACCGAGATCAAGGCTGCTTACGCTCCTGAGATGGTAACCGGTTTCGTACAGCTCAACGGTGCTACGGTCGGCGTGATCGCCAACCGCACTGCAAAGCTGAACGCAGAGGGCAAGAAGGATGCGTCCTTTGATGCTGTCCTTACCACGAAGGGCTGCTACAAGGCGGAAAGCTTTGTGAAGTTCTGTGACGCTTTCGGAATCCCGGTTGTTACGTTCACGAACGTGACCGGTTATGCGAACGGCGCAGGCGAGACCAAGGGCATTGCGATCGCAGCAGGAAAGCTTGCATATGCATTTGCCAACGCTACGGTTCCGAAGGTTAACGTGGTTGTAGGCAAGGCTTACGGCAGCGCCTACATTACCATGAACTCCAAGTCCCTCGGTGCAGACCTTGAGTTTGCGGTTGAGGGTTCGGAGATCGGTACGATGGATGCCGAGCTCGCAGCACAGATCGTGTACGCCGACGAGATTGCGGCGGAGTCCGATAAGGACGCTGCACTGAAGGCGAAGGCTGCAGAGTACAAGAAGACCTACAACAGCTGTGAGAATGCCGCTAAGAGAGGCTATGTTGACGCCATCATCGATGCGGATGAGATGCGTGCACAGATCGTGTATGCACTGGAGATGCTCTGCACGAAGAAAGAGCTTCGTCCCAGCAAAAAGCACGGCACGGTATAAGCGAAGGAGGAACCTATGAACGGATTACTTTTCGCGGCTAAGGTTAATATCGGCACAGCGTTGGCGAACACCGTGATGGGCATTACCATCGTGTTCTGCATGCTTCTGCTGATTTCCTTCATCATCAGCCTTCTGAAGTTTGTCAACAAGATCGGCGCAAAGAAACCGGAGCCTGCTCCGGCAGCTCCGGTTGTCGATACGGACGGCGATGGAGAGGATGATCTGGAGCTTGTAGCGGTTATCACCGCAGCAATCTATGAGTACGAACGTGCGATGGGCAACGATGTTGCAGAAGGCGGGCTGGTGGTTCGCTCCATTCGTAAAATCAATAAATCTAAGTGGCAGAACGCCTAATCAGGAGGATAACATGAAAAACTATACCATTACGGTCAACGGCAATGTTTATGAAGTAAGTGTAGAAGAGAGCGGTGCTGAGAGCGCACCGGTTGCTGCAGCTCCCAAGGCAGCTCCCAAGGCGGCAGCGAAGAAAGCAGCTCCCGCAGGTGCGCAGGGCAGCGTGACGATCGCAGCTCCCATGATCGGCAAGATCCTTAAGGTTGTTGCCAATGCAGGCGCTACCGTGAAGAAGGGTGATGTCCTTCTGGTCCTTGAGGCTATGAAGATGGAAAATGATATCGTTGCTCCTCAGGACGGTACCGTAGCAAGCGTTAACGTATCCGTCGGACAGAGCGTTGAGCCCGGTGAAGTTCTTGCAACAATGAACTAATCTTGAGTTGTCACGAAATTTATCGGGAGGTTATCGTATATGCAATATGTATTTGATACATTGGGAAACTTGGCGAAGTCCACGGCGTTTGCATCCCTTACCTGGGGCAATCTGCTGATGATCTTCGTCGCCCTGTTTTTCATGTATTTGGCAATTGCCAAGGATTATGAGCCTCTCCTTTTGGTACCGATTTCCTTTGGTATGCTTCTCGTAAATATGTACCCGTCGATCATGGCAGCGCCGGTTGACCATGTGTACACATTTTACGATTCGTCAGACAGAAAAATCGTGGAAATCAAAGGCGACGAGGTAAGCTTTTTCAAGTATGAGGAAGACGGAAAGACACTTTATTACGATGAAAGTGAACTGACCTGCTACCATGTTGACATGGATCGGTTTGAACTGAATGCGGAAGACATCTTCGGAGTCCATGTATCTCACAAGCAAATCTGCGATATCATTTCACAGAACATGACCACAGACGGTAAAGCGGTTATCCAGAAACTTTGCCAGCTGTGCGATGTGAACAATACCGGCAGCGACAAGAAACTGAGCGAGGACGAGCTCCGGTTGAAAAACACATTTATCGTGTATTTCGACGCGGCCGGAAACGTTGTGTTCAATGCCACCAAGGGTGTTGAAAGCGGCGTATACTATGATTTCTACTGCAAGGACAGCGTGAGATGCGAAGATACCAAGCAGGCCGGCGGACTTCTGCATTACTTCTTCCTTTTGGATGAGTGGGCAATCCTTCCCTGCCTGATCTTCATGGGTGTCGGCGCCATGACCGACTTCGGTCCGCTGATCGCCAACCCCAAGAGCTTTATTCTCGGAGCTTCGGCTCAGCTGGGTATTTTTGCAGCCTACCTGATGGCAATTGCCATGGGATTCAATGATAAGGCGGCAGCTGCCATCTCCATTATCGGTGGTGCCGACGGCCCGACATCGATCTTCCTGGCGGGTAAATTAGGACAGACGGCGTATATGGGACCGATTGCCGTGGCAGCGTACTCCTATATGTCCCTCGTTCCGATCATCCAACCGCCGATCATGAAACTTCTCACCACGAAGAAAGAGCGCCAGATCAAGATGGAGCAGCTTCGCCCGGTATCCAAACTGGAGAAGATCCTGTTCCCGATCATCGTAACCATCGTTGTTGTGGCGCTTCTCCCGGATACGGCACCGTTGATCGGATGCTTGATGCTCGGTAACCTCTTCCGCGAGTCCGGCGTTGTGCGCCAGCTGCAGGAGACGGCTTCGAACGCTATGATGTACATCGTTGTTATCGTTCTCGGTACGTCCGTAGGTGCGACCACGAGTGCAGAGGCATTCCTGAAGCTGGATACCATTAAGATTGTTGCTCTCGGTCTGGTCGCATTTGCATTCGGTACTGCGGGCGGTGTATTGTTCGGCAAATTAATGTGTAAGGCAACCCACGGAAAGATCAATCCGTTGATTGGTTCCGCAGGCGTTTCCGCCGTTCCTATGGCGGCACGTGTTTCTCAGAAGGTCGGTGCACAGGAGGATCCTTCCAACTTCCTTCTGATGCATGCGATGGGTCCGAACGTGGCCGGCGTTATCGGTACCGCGGTTGCGGCCGGTGTGTTCATGGCTATTTTCGGTGTGTAATGAAAGAATAATCACGCATCCACTACCGATGCGAAAAGGAGAAATCAATGGCAGATCAGGTGAAAAAACCGGTTAAGATTACAGAGACCATTTTGCGTGATGCGCATCAGTCTCTGATTGCTACAAGAATGCCTACGGAACTGATGCTTCCCATCGTCGAGAAGATGGATCAGGTCGGTTATCATTCCGTAGAGTGCTGGGGCGGCGCGACCTTTGACTCGTGTCTTCGTTTCCTCAAGGAAGATCCTTGGGAGCGCCTCCGCAAGCTTCGCGCAGGATTCAAGAAGTCGAAACTGCAGATGCTTTTCCGTGGACAGAACATCCTCGGTTACAATCACTACGCTGATGATGTAGTGGAGTATTTCGTACAGAAGTCGATTGCCAACGGTATCGACATCATCCGTATCTTCGACTGCCTCAACGACCTCCGCAACCTGGAGACCGCGGTAAAGGCTACGAAGAAAGAGGGCGGTCATGCACAGATTGCGCTTTCCTATACTCTGGGTGACGCTTACACCCTCGAGTACTGGGAGAAGACCGCGAAGCAGATTGAGGAGATGGGTGCAGATTCCATCTGCATCAAGGATATGGCAGGCCTTCTGGTTCCTTACAAGGCAACTGAGCTTGTTACCGCACTGAAGAACGGAAGCTCCCTTCCGATCCAGCTGCATACGCACTACACCTCGGGTGTTGCTTCGATGACTTACCTGAAAGCTGTTGAGGCAGGCTGCGATATCATCGACTGCGCTATGTCGCCGTTGGCTCTTGGTACCAGCCAGCCGGCTACCGAGGTTATGGTTGAGACCTTCCGCGGCACGCCGTACGATTCCGGTCTTGACCAGAACCTTCTTGCGGAGATCGCGGAGTACTTCCGTCCTTACCGTGAGGAGTGCCTTAAGAGCGGTCTCCTGAACCCGAAGGTTCTCGGCGTTAACATTAAGACCCTTATGTATCAGGTTCCCGGCGGTATGCTTTCGAACCTCGTGTCCCAGCTTAAGGAAGCAGGTGCCGAGGATAAGTTCGAGGCTGTGCTTGAGGAAGTTCCGAGAGTTCGTAAGGACTTCGGTGAGCCCCCGTTGGTTACTCCGTCGTCCCAGATCGTCGGTACGCAGGCCGTTCTCAACGTTCTGCAGGGCGAGCGCTACAAGCTGGTTACGAAGGAGTCGAAGAAGATCCTCTCCGGCGAGTTCGGCCAGACCATCAAGCCCTTCAATCCCGAAGTTCAGAAGAAGTGCATCGGCGATGTGAAGCCCATCACCTGCCGTCCGGCAGACCTCATCGAGCCGCAGCTTCCGAAGTTCAAGGAAGAGTGCAAGCAGTGGGTTCAGCAGGAAGAGGACGTTCTGTCCTACGCTTTGTTCCCGCAGGTTGCCACCGAGTTCTTCAAGTACCGTCAGGCTCAGCAGACCGGCGTGGATGTAACCAAGGCCGACGCTGCGACCAAGTCCTACCCCGTATAAGACCTATTCCCGAAGCCCCCGCGATCACGGGGGCTTCTTTATTGCAGTGCAGCAAGTGACGGTAAAAAACACAGGCCGATGCAACAAGTGACAGAAGTGCGGCTCCAGTCGACTACGCAAGTCCATCGCTCTCATGGGCGGGCCGTTTCTGCGGAACTCGCTGCGCTCAAACAGTCCTCGAAACGGCCCAATCGAGCTTGTGCTTGCAAGTCGACTTCGAGGGGAACACGTCCCCCTCGAATACCGCATGCACTTTGTCACGATTGTTGCATCGTCTGTGTCCTGTCACTTGCAGCGTGTCCCGAAGCCCCCGCGATCGCGGGGGCTTCTTTGTTGTTTATGTTGAAACGGCTTTACGCAATACGGAAAATATAGTAGAATACCTTTTACAGACGGAAAATAGTGGTTATTCTCAGATACTGAGAGTGATTTACGGTTTGCGGGGTGGTCTTTCTTCTCTCAGAACCGTAGAATGAGGCCAAAAAACGGAGGTGATCACGTATATGGAAAAGAAAACACTTGGCAGTTTTTTGGCGGCTCTGCGCAAATCGAGCGGTATGACCCAGAAGGATCTTGCGGAGAGACTATGCGTTTCGGATAAGGCGGTCAGCCGGTGGGAGAGAGATGAGACGTATCCGGACCTGACCATGATCCCCGTTATCGCGGATATTTTCGGTGTGTCTTCCGATGAGCTGTTGCGCGGTCAGCGGGGTACCGGGGAGAGTAACGGTACTGTTTCAGAGGGGTATAAGCGTTCCGAGAAGGAAGTTAAGGTGTATTCGGAGCGGGTTCTGTTCCGGTATCTGGCCGCGGTAATGATCTGCATCGGTTCTGTTGTTGCGGCCTGTCTTATTCGTTCAATCCTTTATTCGCTTTCCAATCCCGGTCCCCCGGCCGGCGTTGTCATTTACAATCTTTTCGAGGGTATCTGTATCGGAGTTTGGATCGCAGTTATAATGGTCGTTGTTCTGTATTATCTGTCGAATCGCAATAAACTGGCCGGGTTGGAGGGTTATGAAAGTATCCTTGAGCCGGCGAAGAGGAAACTGCAGAGAAGATTCCGATGGGCTTTGCTTGTGGCAATTGCCATGTTCGCGTTTGTGTTCATGCATACCGGTGAACTGGAATGGACCGCGTTCATCATTTTCGGGGTTATTGTCGGTGTTCCGTTGCTGATAAAGTTTGTCGGGTGGCTGGTTTTCTCGGGAAATCAATCGGCCTGATCGCAGGGAGCGATCTGATTGCATGACAAAGGAAAGGTGATAGTCAATGAGTGAAATAAAATCCTTTGACCCGTTGGTGACGTGCCCCGCTTGTAAAAGCCGCATTTTCCGGTCGCATACAACCTGTCCGCGATGCGGGGTGAATCTGGTTGATGGGAAGGCAAACGGCCGCCTGCGGAAACGATTCATGCTTTTGCAGGGATTGGCGGACGGATCGAATCCATACGATGAATATGCAAGAACAAAGAAAATGGATAAGGCAAGGGAACAGGCCAAGATTGCCAACTCAAAGACCTCCGGCAAGTCGAATCATGCGGTTGCCGGAATGGTCCGATGCCGTTCCTGCTGGCATGACAATCTTCCCGGGCCCACCGTTTGCGGGAATTGCGGAGCGTCCCTGCCGCGGAGCAGCACTTCCGGAAGCAAAACCAGGCCGAAGGTATGCCGGTGCGGCTTTGACAATCCTCCGCTTGCGAGAATTTGTCTCCAATGCGGGGGAACCATAAAACTGAAATGTCCGGTTTGCGGGCACAGAAACAATTCGGATGCATTACAATGCGCAAAATGCGGGGAACCGTTTTCCTATTGAGCAGTATTACAATTGAAAGAATACTTTCCTGAGTACTGTTCCGTGGATAAATATATACTTTGAACCTGCGAGGAGCAGGTTCCTTCGAGGTAACAATGGCGATTTATCTTGACAATGCAGCTGCGATGAGAGCAAGGGCGGAGGCGCTTGCGGCAGCGATGCCTTACATGGCGGAGCAGTACGGAAATCCGTCGTCTCTGCACACGCCTGGTTTGACGGCGAAGAAAGCGATCCAGAAGGCGCGGGAGGACATCGCGACATGCCTCTGGTGCAAACCGAACGAGCTGGTGTTTACCTCCGGCGGGACGGAGAGCATCAATCTTGGGATCAAGGGATTTTTCGAGGCGAACCGGTCCAGGGGGAAGCATATTATCACGACCAATATCGAGCACCATGCGGTTTCGGAGAGCCTTGCATGGCTTCGGACGTTAGGCGCTGATATCACCGTTCTCCCCGTGAACGGCGAGGGCCTCATCACCGTGGAGCAGATTGCCCGGGCGATCCGTCCGGACACTGTGCTGATCGCGGTGCAGTACGCCAACAACGAGATCGGCAGCATTCAACCCATCGCGGAGATCGCAGGGTTTGCGAAGGAGAAGGGGATTGCATTGTTTGTCGACGCCGTACAGGCGGTGGGACATGTTCCGTTTGCGCTGGGGAGCGCCGAGGGAGCAGGGAAACTTCCGCAGGGAACGACGTCGCAGGATTTTCTGGGGATTACGATGCTGGCCGCTTCCGCGCACAAATTCGGCGGCCCGAAGGGAACCGGCTTTTTGTTTGTCCGCGAGGGAACGAAGCTTGCGCCGCAGATGCACGGGGGACCGCAGGAGATGCGTCTTCGCGCCGGCACGGAAAATGTCCCCGGCATCGTCGGGATGGCTGCGGCTATCATTTCCTCCTGCAGGGAGCTTCGGGAGGATTCGCGGAAAATGCGCGCCCTGCGCGACAACATGATCGACCGTATTTTGGAGACGATCCCGGATTCGCGGGTGAACGGTACCCGGACAAACCGTCTGCCCGGCAATGTGAGCATCTCCTTCGCCGGCGTGGAGGCGGCGTCCGTGCTTGTCCTGATGGATATGGCCGGGATCGCCTGCTCCGGCGGTTCGGCGTGCACCTCGGCGTCAGGGACCTTGTCCCATGTCATTCAGGCGATCCATATGCCCGAAGACTACGAGAACGGAACCATCCGCATGACCCTCTCGCCCGACACGACGAGAGCGGAGGTGGATGCCGCCATCGCCGCGCTCACGGAGATCGTGGCGAAGCTTCGGGCGGGACGACAGTGATTTTTTTGCGGAGGAATAAGATCTCCGGGAGATTGTCGCGTTGCAGTTTTCCGGACGCTATCCAAGGAAGGAGGGTGAGCCGCAGTGACAAGTGCAGAGTACTATCTCCATACGGACGGAACTCCGAAGCAGGAGCTTCTTGCCGCGAATGCGTGGCTTGCGCTCCTGGCGGAGACAGAACACGTTTATGTAAACGCCGAGAGAGTTGAGAGCGTTTCGAAGATTTCCGGACGGGAGACCCTTCAGTACGTGATGCGAAGCCTCGATGTTCTGCAGGAGATCACGGATTCGGGAAGACTCGGCGATGACTCCCATGGGGCGATGAGACACATCATCGAGACAGTCCTGCAGTGGTCCGAGGTGGCCAAGGGAGGCAGCGAAGCGCAGCGCCTTGAGTGGGCGGAGAAGGGGTATCCTTTGGATATCCACAACGAGGGCTCCGCGTGTATTTTCCGCGATTTTGCAAAAAAGGAATCGACGGGTTCGGAAAATGATGTCGAGCGCATCGCCACCCTGATCAAAACCCACGGACTCATCGGACAGAGCATCCGCGGTGAGACGCCGGTGAGCCACAGCGCGCCACTGTACGCGCTGGCCCAGCGCGGCAACATGGACTGGTACCAGCTTCTGTATTCGTTAAATGAGTGCATCATCCGGGCGGCGAGCGAGACCGTCTGGCAGAGGGTACGGACCGACGTCGCGACCCTGATCCACCGGATCCTTCTTGGGGACTGGAGCGAATTTTCCGCACAGTACCGGCTGGAGCGGCTCTGCCCGTCGGAGTACAACATTTTCCCCGAGGACGCCGAGTGGTTCGAGAAGAACATTTTCCCGCGGTTTGAACTGTGGTATTTCCAGTCGGCGCTGTCCGGCTTTGAGCTGGGGCAGATCCGGACGATCCTGACGGCGGTGCTTAAGAAGATTGACGGCGCGAAGATCAGCCATATCAACTTTAAGCCGCTGGCGGACTCCCTGTGGTACGACTATGAGGGAAAGAAGCGGATCAACGTTTATAAGAAACGGATCATCGAAAAATACCTGCGCGACGCGTCGGTGCAGAATGTCGACCTTCGGGTGATGACGGAGAACGGGACTGCCTACGTGAATTTCACATTTTCCGCCGTGTGCGAAAAGCTGATCGATTTCTGCGTGGAGGCGGAGCGATGCGGACTGCTGACCTTTGAGAAGAGCATCATCGTTCTGTATGATATGTTCGGGTTCCGAAGGGACGCCTTTGACCGGCTCAACAATGAGAACAAGTACTTGTCGACGATGAACGAGACCGCGAACAGCACGAAGGAGAGCATCATTTCCTATGTGACAGGGTCTGTCGTGGTGGATGTCGGCTCCGGCGGAGGGGTCCTTCTCGACCGGCTGGAGCAGAATTACCCGGAGAAGCGCATCATCGGGACGGATATCTCTGCCAATGTCATCGATGTACTGAACCAGAAGAAGAAAAAAGAGGGGCACCGCTGGGAAGTGCGGATCCACAACTTCGTGGACGGGGAGTTCGGGGAGCCGGCGGACAGCGTGATCTTCTCGTCAATCCTTCACGAGATCTATTCCTACACGGAGACGGAGCGCGGGCGGTTCGATATCGAGAGCGTGAAGAGGGCTCTTGAGAACGCGTACCGAAGCCTTCGCCCGGGCGGGCGGATCATCATCCGCGACGGCGTGAAGACGGACGGCAGGGAGCTGCGGATCGTGCGCTTTGCGGACGCTTCGGGTCTTGAGTTTTTAAAGAACTACCGGCAGGATTTCCGGGGACTTACGGACATTCCGGAGGAGGAGAAGATCACCGCGATCGACGAGGAAAACCTCACGGTGACCGGTGACATCAACTTCATCCGAGAGTTCATGTACACCTACACCTGGGGCAACGAGAGCTATGCCCACGAGGTGCAGGAGCAGTTCGGGTATTGGACTTTGGCGGAATATAGGGAGTTTCTGGGAAGCCTCGGGGCCGGACTGATCGTGGCGGAGGAACTTCTGGAGCCGGGGTATCCGGAGCATCTTCGGGAGAAGCTGACGCTTCTGGATGCCGACGGCAGGGAAACGGATTTTCCGCCTTCCAACTGCATTCTTGTGGCGGAGAAGCCGAAGAAAACGGAATAAAACAGGAAACGCTGCCCGGTTAAGCATCGGACAGCGTTTTTGTGTCAGAATTTATGAAATTCAGGAATTCCTTCGGAAAATGTCGCATACTCCGTAAATCCGATCCCGCGCAGCATGGCCTCCGCCTTGTCGAAGTCGGCGGCGACGTGCTCCGCGTAGTGAGCGTCGGAGGCGATGGTGATCAACCGGCCGCCCAGCTCGTAATAGCGGGCAGCGATGGCGGCGGAGGGGTTGGTCTCCGGGTAATTTCGGCGAAGCGATCCGGTGTTGATCTCAAGTCCGATATTGCGGCGCAGAAGCGTCTGCAGGATAGCGTCGATAACATCCTGCAGTTTCGGGATATGCACCCGCTTTCCCTTCGGGACATAGCGCATCAGATAATCCAGATGGCCGCAGACGTGGAACCCGTTGTAGTGTTCCGTGTTCCAGAGTTCAGCCTCGAGGTAGCGAAGCATTCCCTTTGTTCCCGTGTAATTATCCCAGTATCCGGGATAGTAGGGGTCGATGTGCTCAAGGCAATGGGTGGAACCGATGACGAAGTCAAAGGGGTATTTCTTGAGCAGGTCTTCGTAGTACGCCGTCACGGGTGCGACCACATCCGGCTCGTCCCGGAGACCGAGCTCGACGCCGATCTTCACATCGATGCGTCCGCGCCATTGTTCCTTAAGCTTGCTCATCACCTTCCAGTATTTTTTCGGGTCGAAGAGAAACTGGGTGTTATCCATCGGGAACAGGTAGTCCATGTGATCCGTGAAGCAGTAGGTCGTCAATCCGCGCTCATAAGCGCTCTGAAGCATGGCTTCCGGCTTGGCATCACTGTCCGTTGAAAAGTTTGTGTGGGTGTGCATGTCTGCAAGTATCATGCAATTTGCCTCCGGTTTGATTCATTAATCCTTAATCAGCAGTTCCGGGTGTTCCGCGGGTGCTGCCACCAGCGAATAGTTCGTGTAGTAAACGACAAATCCGGGCTTGGCGCCGGCGGGTTTCTTCACATTTTTCTTAAGAAGATAGTCGACCTCCACCTTCTGCTGCGCGCGCCCCGCGGAGTAGAACGCGGCAAGGCTGCCCGCAAGCTCGAAGAGCTCATCGGGAACCTCCGAAGTCCCGTTCGTCCGAAGCACGACGTGGGAGCCGGGAATGCCCTTGGCGTGGAACCACCAGTCCCCGCCGTTCGCAAAATGATGCGTCAGCTCCTCGTTCTGGTAATTGTTCCGGCCGACATAGATGTCATAGCCCTCGGGTGTCCGGTAGTGGTACGGACGGCTTGCGGGCTTTTTCGCGGCGCGCTTGTCACCGCGGTCGCGGCGGAAGCGGAGATATCCGCAGTCCGTGAGCTCGCGGCGGATGTCCGCAAGATCGGATTCCTCCGTGGCAAATTCAAGCGATTCCCGCACGGTCTCGAGATGCGCCAGCTCTGCGCGGCTCTCCTCGATATGGCCGGCAAGCGCCTCGCCGGTGCGCTTGAGCTTGCTGTAGCGCTCGTAGTAGCGCTTGGCGTTATCCATCACGGAGAGGGTCTCGTCGAGGGGGATCGTGATCTCCGAGTTGTCGTAGTAGTTCGTGCAGGTGAAGGACTTCGAGCCCGACACCGCGCTGTAGCCGTAGGTCGTCAGAAGCTCCCCGTAGATGCGGAACTTATCCTTTTTCTCCGTGTCGGCAAACTGCTTCTCCTGCAGATCCAGCTTCTTGGCGACGCGCTCGATCGCGGTCTGCACCGTGCGGCGCAGCTCCGAGGACTTCTGCCGGATGCGGGTGTTCTGTTCTTTCGTCTCGTAATAGTAGAGCAGCAGATCGCTCATGGAGTCGAAGGAACGGCCGGAATAGTTCGGAAAATCCGTGTACACCGTGAGAGGAACAGCGGCATACTCCACGGGAGTTTCTTCCTCTAGAATACAGGTCGGGATAAACTTCCCGTTTGTCACTGCTGTACACAGCCACGAAAGGGCATCACCAAGCCGTGCGAAAGAAGCGTCGTCCGCCTCCTGCACGTCATTGACCGTATCGAGACCCGCGCGGTGCAGGAGTTCGTTGCTGATGACCGGACTTAGGCCGGTTACCGTGGCGTAAACGGCCCGCCGCAGGTCTCCGGACTGTCCGCGGATCGCCGCGAGGAGTGTCTCCGTCGGATCCGTGAGCAGGGAATACTTGTCCGCCGTCTTCGGGATGAAATACGGGCGGCCGGGAAGAACTTCGCGGACGGAACTGACCATTTGGGAGACGCGCTTGATGCTGTCGATGATGGTGTCATCCTCGTCGCAGAAGATGATGTTTGAATGTTTGCCCATCAGCTCGACGATCAGGTATTTGATCCTGGTATCGCCCATCTCGTCGAGATGCTCGATTTTGATGCGGATGATGCGCTCCAGATCGGGCTGCTCAATCTGAAGGATCCGTGCGGAACTCAGGTGCTTGCGGAGAAGCATGCAGAAGTTCGGCGCCGTCAGGGGCGATTGCCGGTTTTCCGTGAGAAGGCACGCAAGGGGCAGGGAAGCACTTGCGGAGAGATGAAGCCGATAGGTGTCGTAGTTTTTTATCGTAAGGAGAAGCGCGTCGGACTCGGGCTGGGCGATCTTTGTGATACGCCCGCCGACGAGCTTTTCCTGCCATTCGTGTACAAGGCAGGAAACGGTAATTCCGTCCAGTGCCATGGGATTTCCTCCGGTGGGTAATGCAGATGTTTCCGCCGCAAACCGCTGTGTAAAGCTCCGACGGAACAGCCACAGTATAGCACAAATCGTTTGACATTGCCACGGGAAAAACATATAATAACTACGATTGGACATCTATTTGATGGGGGAGATCGAACCACACGGAAAGCAGGTTTTATGATTAACAGATTGGAACGAAAATTCGGCCGTTATGCCATCAAGGGATTGATAAAATACCTGATGCTGTTGTACGGACTCGGCCTTGTTTTGTATTTTCTGAATCCGAATTTTTACAATACCTGGCTGGCGCTGGATGTCGAGAAGACATTTTGTCATTTTCAGCTGTGGCGCCTGGTTACGTTTTTAATTCAGCCGATCCAGCAGACCGAGCCTGGACAGGTCTTCTTCGTGCTGATCACGATGTATTTTTACTATTTCGTCGGAAACATGCTGGAGTTGAAGTGGGGAAGCTTCCGGTTTAACCTGTTTTATTTTTCGGGGGTTCTCTTCAACATCATCCTGTGTGTCCTGGTCTATGTGTTTACGCTGATCGTCCTCGGCGAGGGGTGGTCTGTCAGTGTCGGGCTGGAATACATCAATCTGGCTATGCTGTTTGCCTTCGCGGTGGAATTCGGCGAGGTTCAGGTTTTGTTGTTCTTCGTGATCCCTCTGAAGGTTAAATATCTGGCTGTCTTTTTCGGCGCGATGTATGGGTATCGGTTCATCACCATACTTGTGAAGTTCGGCTGGAAGTATTTCCTGATGGCGTTTATTCCGTTCCTGATCGGAATTTTGAATTTTGTGATCTACTTCATCGCAACCCGCAAGGAGCGGGCGGTGAGAAGACGCACCATCGGCGATATGCGCAGACGCTATGCCTATATGCGCAGCGTTGAGCGCGGGGAGCGCGAGGGCGGCGTGGTGAATACCGCCGGCAATCGCAAGATCATCACCAAGCATCGCTGTGCGGTCTGCGGAAGGACCGAGCTGGACGGAGACGATCTCGAGTTCCGTTTCTGCTCCAAGTGCGAGGGTAACTACGAGTATTGTATGGATCATCTCTATACGCACACCCATGTGGTGCGCGAGAAAACCGGCGGTAACCGCCCGGAGAACGCAGGAGACGACAAGGGATTATGAGTGTCAAAAGCATAGAAAACCGGCTGTGCAGTTCCTTCTACGATATGGCATGGCTGAACCTTTCCGCGGGAATTGAGAATCTGCCGGAGCAGGCAGAGGATCCGGACCGGTTCCGGCCGATCCTTGCGGAATATCGCCGAATGTTCCTGAGCACCGGGAAAAAACTCGGAGAGGCGCTGACTTCCGGCGACAGGGATCAGACGAAGTCCTGTACGGAGGAGCTTCTCACGCTTCGCCAGACCCTGTCGGATACCGTGGAGGAGCTCACGAGATACCGCGCGGAGGGCAGACTTTTATACAATGTCCTGCTGCGCCGGGAGGCGGCTTCCGCAGGGACGGGGACAGTAATTGTGGATGATGAGGTCCGGGACCTCCTCGGGAAAATGTTCGCAAGCGACGATCCGATGATCACCAACCTCCGCATCCGTTCCATGGTTGCGGCATTTCCCGTGCGCATGACGAGATCGCGGTTCTATGACCGTATCGCCGGATACCTTTCGCTGTATTCCGGTCAGGAGGATGACGACGGATTACGGTCCTTTGTCTACCGGCTGCGCGGTGCGGCAGCGATCCGTGAGGAAGGAAAGAAGCCCGTAGCGGCGTTTGATTTTACGGAGAATATTCTAAAGCCCGCGAGAGAGGCGGCTGCCTCCGAGCAGGGCGGTGATCTTGATACAGTCACACAGGAACTCGGAGCTCTGAACAAACAGATCGACGAGGCCGTGAGTTTTTTGGAGAGCATCGCAAGATGCATTAATCCCTATGCGGCGATCGGGCTTTTGTCCGAACAGTACGATACGCTGGACGAGTTTTCCTCCGTGGCGGAGGCCCTTCGCCCGGCGGTCGCGATGCAGATCGCAAAAGCTCTCGAGGAAGAGGTTGACGCTTCGGAGTATGAGAGCGCGGCGGACTGTGCCCACGCGGCGATGGAGCAGTATTTTGAGCCGTTGTCCGTGATGATGGAGACGGAGACCGGAAGGCTTCAGACGGAGATCGACAAGATGGACGATGACACTGCGGAAGGGTATCTCACGGTGATGAAAGCCGCGCGCCTGATGTCGACATCCGCATTTGCCGAGTTGACCAACGAACCCGCTGCCGAGGTTACGCCGGAACGGGTGGAGGAATGCCGCGACACGCTGATCCGCGAGCTGGATGCGCGATTTGAGGGACAGCCCAAGGCGATGGTACGGGAGATCATGGCGGCGGTTCTCGCAGAGCTGCCGGTCTGGTTTGACAGCCGCACCGAGGTGATGGAATATATGCTGCAATCCCTGCAGGGATGCCGCACCGACGGCGAGCGGCGGTTTGCCATCCGTCTGCTGCGGGCAGCACTGTAAGGGGACCAATCCGTCCGGGGCCAGCCGGACAGTCAGGGAAGATCGTATGCTGAAGTTAGAGAAGACAATTCGAACCATTCCCGAGGAGTCCGGAAATCTCGGCGCCATGATCCGCTCGGTGCGGAAGAGCAAAGGCGGCGACGGCGTATTTTGCGTTGTCCGGTCCGATGCGACGCAGGGGATGATGGAGATTGTTCCGCTTTTGTATGCACGGCTTGAGGCAAAAAGCCGCGAAATCGCGGTGCTCGGTCTTGCCGGAAGTAAGAAGAACGCACTGGAGCTGGTACGGCAGATGGTGGATGAGATGGCAAAACGGGGAGAGTTCGCGGGAGCGAAACCTCTCGGTGCGGACGAGCCTTACACGGAGAAGGAGCTTTACGAAGCAACGAAGTAACCGGCGCCGGTTTGTCGGTTTACCTTGACGGGAGGAGGAAATGGGAGTCGTTTTACTGATTTTGAAAATACTCGGGATCACGCTCTTATGCATCCTCGGGCTCGTGCTTCTGATACTTGCCCTGGTCCTGTTCGTGCCGATCCGCTACCGCGTTAAGGGAAGCGTAAGGTCGAAGACGGAGCACGAGGGAACCGTGCTTGTGAGCTGGCTGCTGCGGGCGCTTACGATCCGGGTCATCGATGATCCCGAAACAAAGACCATCTCCAAGCGGATCCGGATTCTGGGATTGTTCGGCAGAAAGTGGGATGAAGTCATTTTCCCCAAGAAAAAGGAAGAGGATGAGGAGGACGAAGAGCCGGAGGAAGATGCGGCCGGGAGCACATCCCAAAGCGTGTCGGAGAGCACATCAGCCGGTTCGACCGCAGGTTCTTCGGAGAGCACTTCGGAAAATACTTCCGTGAGCCACGCCGAGAGTCCGGCGGAAACCTCTTCGGAAAGTACGTCAGCCGGCAAACCGGAAGCCACCTCCGTAAGCACGTTGCCCGGCAAATCGGAAAACACCTCCGGAAGTACCGCCAGTGCAGACTACGGCATCAGTGAGAGCGGCGGAGAGACTGCGGAGACCGAAGAGAAGCCGAAGAAACGCTCCATCGGAGAGCGGATCGAGGACATGAAGGAGACAGCGTCCTGCGTTTTGGAATTGTTCTCAAGGCGCAAGGATCTGCTGAAGACATATTTCACCAAGAAATCCACGAAGGCGGCCGTTGCCAAACTGTGGAAGACGGTCAAATGGCTGTTGAAGGCGATCGCACCGCGCAAAGGACACGCGAAGGTGACCTTCGGGTTGAAGGACCCGGAGATGACCGGAAAGGCGTTCGCCGCAGCTGCGTCGCTGTACCCGTGGTACGGCGGGCACATCGATGTGTACCCGGAGTTTTCGGGGGAGAAGCTGGAAGGAGAGGGCGATGTCCGCGGAAGGCTCCGGCTGTGGGGCGTGGTCATACGGGGACTCAGCATCCTGTTCGACAAGAATATCAAGAAGGTCCGCAGGGAATTCAAGACGGTCAAGGAAACGATGATGGGGACGCCTGCGGAGGTCAAAAAAATAATCAAGAAGGAAAATGCGGCCTGAGCCCGCGGAAAAGGAGAACAATATGGCAGATGTGAATTTCAAGGAAACAGTACAGAACCTCCTGAACGGAATGGAGGGATTTGTCTCCACGAAGAGCGTGGTGGGCGACGCAAGAACCTTAGAGGACGGAACCGTGATCATTCCTCTCGTGGACGTGGCTTTCGCGGTTGGTGCAGGCGCATTTAACAAGGATGCAAAGAACCGCGCTACCGGTGCTATGGGCGGAAAAATGTCCCCCTGTGCCGTGCTGATCATCCGTGATGGCAACACGCGCCTTGTGAGCATCAAGGACCAGGATACCATGTCCCGCATCTTTGAGATGCTTCCCGATGTGGCGGAGCGTGTCAAGGGCATGATCGGCAAGAAGAAAAAAGACAACGAAGTCTCCGACGAGACCATCAACGAGATCGCAGACGAGCTTCTGAAGGAAGGCGAGGAGTAATTTCTCAAAAAACGAAAAATAGTACTTGCATTTTCCGAAGAAGTTTGTTAATATACTGCTGTTCGGTTTTTTGAAGTCTTTTTTCAAAAGGAGGTGTAATATCATGGCTAAGTGTGATATTTGCGATAAAGGCGCTCTGTTCGGAAGACAGATCAGCATTACGAGAAGTCAGGTTTCCGGACGTGCCAACAGAATGTGGAAGTCCAACGTGAAGTCCGTACATGTAAAGGTGAACGGAGGCTCCAAGAAGATGCATGTTTGCACCGCTTGCCTTAGAGCAGGCCTTGTTGAGCGCGCGTAATTTTTTGAATTTTGAATGAAGAGTCCGATAGTGCAGACGCCTATCGGACTTTTTTCGTTATTGCAATTTCGGGGTGAGTGTAGTATAATTTGCGGGGATTTGCGAGGGCAAATCTACGAAATGCCGGCGGCGGGCGAAGGGGAGCGCGGCTGCGGCAGGAAAGAGGTGTAACATGGACGGAAATTTGGAAACCAAGTACGGGGAAGTCTATATTGATCTGGATGTGATCGCGCAGTATGCGGGATCGGCGGCGGTTGAGAATTTCGGCGTTGTGGGTATGTCCGCGGTAAGCATGAAGGACGGTCTTGCCAAGCTTTTGCGCCGCGAGAGCCTGAGCCACGGCGTTCAGGTGACGCTCAACGAGAACAAGCTGTCCATTGATCTGCATATCATTGTGTCCTACGGCATCAGTGTTGCTACGGTATGCCAGAATTTGTGTGAAACGGTTAAGTATCGCGTGGAAGAATTTTCCGGCTTGACCGTAGAAAAAATAAATGTCTATGTCGACGGAGTACGAGTGATCGACTGATGACCAACCCCGGCGTGCCGAACCAAATGGCGGCACTGTGCCGCACAGCGGCGGGGAAAAGGAGGAACATAAAGTGGCGTTGTTGACGGTGGATGCCGCCCTGCTTCGGAAGATGTTCTTAGCAGGTGCGAAGAATCTGGAATCCAAGAAAGAAATCATCAATGAGTTGAATGTCTTCCCGGTGCCGGACGGAGATACCGGAACCAATATGACGCTGACGATCCTGTCGGCGGTCAAGGAGGTCAATGAGGCGCAGGACAAGTCCATGAAGGCGCTTGCCAAGGCGATGTCCTCCGGTTCCCTCAAGGGTGCGAGAGGTAACTCCGGTGTTATCCTTTCACAGCTTCTGCGAGGCTTCTCCAAGGTAATCCGGGACTACGATGAGATCACGATTCCGATTGCAGCCGAGAGTTTTGCCAAGGCGGTGGATACCGCTTACAATGCGGTTATGAAGCCCAAGGAAGGTACCATCCTGACCGTTGCAAGAGCAGGCGCGGAGCGCGCTGCGGAGCTTGCAGCCGTGAGCACGGACTTCGAGGATTTTACGACACAGATCGTACAGCGCATGCAGGAAGCGCTTGATTATACTCCCGAGCTTCTTCCGGTCTTGAAGGAAGCAGGAGTCGTGGATTCCGGCGGACAGGGCCTTCTTGAGGTGATGCGCGGCGGACTCGACTGCATGCTCGGCAAGGAAGTCGATACGAACTTCGAGATGCCTCAGGCTTCGGCAGAGAGTAAAGGCGGCCGCGGAGCAGCCTCCGACTCGATCTCCACAGCGGATATCAAGTTCGGTTACTGCACCGAGTTCATCATCATGTTGGAGCGTTCCTTCACCATGGCGGATGAGGCGGCATTCAAGGCTTACCTTTCCTCCATCGGCGATTCCCTTGTGTGCGTAGCCGATGACGATGTCGTAAAGGTACACGTTCACACCAATGATCCCGGTCTTGCGATCCAGAAGGCGCTGACCTTCGGACAGCTGACCAAGATGAAGATCGACAACATGCGCGAGGAGCATAATGAGCGCGTGATCATGAGCTCCCAGGCGGAGGAGGCTCCGGCCAAGGACGAGCCCCGCAAGACCTTCGGCTTTGTTGCGGTGTCCGTTGGCGAGGGTATGAACGCCATCTTCCGTGAGCTCGGCGTGGACAGCCTGATCGAGGGCGGCCAGACCATGAATCCCAGCACGGAGGATATGCTCACCGCAGTTGCGAAGGTCAATGCGGATCATGTGTTTATCCTTCCCAACAACAAGAATATCATCCTTGCGGCGGAACAGGCCAAGCATATGGTCGAGGACAAGGAGATCATCGTGATTCCCACCAAGACCGTGCCCCAGGGCATCAGCGCCGTCATCGCGTTCAACCCGGAGGTTTCCGCGGAAGAGAACCTTGAGGCGATGAAGGAAGCCCTCGGTTATGTGAAGAGCGGCCAGGTTACCTACGCGGTGCGCGATACCAGTATCGACGGACACGAGATCCACGAGTCCGACATCATGGGTATCTCCGACGAGGGAATTGTTGCCGTCGGTAAGAACATCGAGGATACGACTCTCGAGATGATCGAGACGATGGTTGACGAGGATTCCGGCCTTCTCAGCATTTACTTCGGAAGCGACGTCGCCGAGCAGGATGCACAGAATCTTGCGGACCGTTTCTCGGAGAAGTTCCCGTTGGTTGATGTGGAGATCCACAGCGGCGGACAGCCGATTTACTATTATGTTGTCTCGGTAGAGTAATTCACCGCCGGCTGCTGTAATGGCAGCCGGCGTATCTCATATTCAGGGCATTTTTGTCCATAAAATCCGGTAGGACTCACGTATCTTCCATGGAGAATCCTTATGCAGTGGAATGACCCCGTCAGCAAACTGAACGGAATCGGCCCCAAGAGTGCCGAGGCTTACGCGCGCCTGCGGATCGTTACCGTAGGCGATCTGTTGTCGTGGTTCCCGAAGAAATATGACACCTTTGAGGCGGAACGTCCGATCTCACAGGTTCAGGCGGACCGGCTGGTCACGCTTCTCGGAACCTTCGCCGGCACGCCCCGGATGTTTACCACCGGCAAGGGAATGTCGATCCTGACGTGCACTTTCCGGGACGCCACGGGTTCCATCACCGTAAAATGGTTCAACTCCCCCTTCCTTCGGAAGCAGATCACTCAGGCCAAATACGTCTTCCTTCGCGGCAAGGTATCCCGCGACCGGAACGAGCTGTGTGTCGTTCAGCCGGAGCTGTTCACGCCGGAGCGTTACCGGGAGATGATGAAGACCCTTCGTCCGGTGTACGGACTCACTGCGGGCCTTTCCAAAACCGCGGTCGTGAAAGCGGTCACGGAGGCGCTCAGACAGTGCGAGATCCCGGACCTGATGCCGGTTTCCATGCGGAGACAACTCGGGCTTTGGAGCCTTAAGGACGCCTATGAGGAGGTCCATTTTCCGAAGAGCGAGGAGACGACGAAGGATGCGATCCGTCGCCTTGCCTTTGATGAGTTCTTCCGGTTCCTCGTGGGGATCCGCAGCGTGAAGAAACAGACGGAGACGGTTCCGAACCGGTTCCCGGCGAAGGGACGGGAATTTGCGAAACGGTTGATCGACTCCCTGCCTTACGGGCTTACCGGAGCGCAGGAGAGATGTTTTCAGGAAATCGCACAGGACCTCTGCGGGGCGAGTCCCATGCAGCGGCTCCTGCAGGGCGACGTGGGCTCCGGCAAGACCGTGATCGCGGAGCTGTCCCTTGCGACCATCGCGGAAGCCGGATATCAGGGATGCCTGATGGTTCCGACAGAGGTGCTTGCGAAGCAGCATTTTGCGGAGCTTACGAAGCGGTTTGAGCCTCTCGGGATCACCGTGGGACTTCTCACGGGATCCATGAGCCCGGCGGAGAAGCGGGAAGTGCGGGAGAACGTTGCGCTTGGCGGGATCCGCATTCTTGTGGGAACCCATGCGCTGTTCCAGCAGTCGGTGGAAATCCCCGAGCTCGGCCTTGTGGTTGTCGATGAACAGCACCGGTTCGGCGTGGAGCAGAGACGGCGCCTGACGGACAAGGGAAACCTTCCCCATGTTCTTTTGATGAGCGCGACTCCGATCCCCCGGACGCTGGCGATGATGCTGTACGCGGATCTGGATATCTCGCTTCTCGATGAGATGCCGAAAAACCGGCTGCGGATCAAGACGGCTGTGGTGGATTCCGGGTATCGCCCGAAGGCGTGGAACTTTCTTGCCGAGCATGTGCGTGCGGGAGAGCAGTGCTACGTTATCTGCCCGTTGATCGAGGAGAGCGACGGACTTGAGGCGGCCAACGTCACGGACTATGCGGAGCAGCTCCGGGAGGCTTTGCCCGACGTGCGGATCGGCCTTCTTCACGGCCGTATGAGCGCGTCTTCGAAAAATGAGGTCATGGAGGCGTTTGCCGAAAAGGCATACGACATTCTGGTGAGCACCACGGTGATCGAGGTGGGAATTGACGTGGCCAATGCCACGGTGATCCTGATCGAGGATGCCGAACGGTTCGGACTGGCGACGCTTCACCAGCTTCGCGGACGAGTCGGACGGGGGGATAAGCAGTCCTATTGCATCCTTGTTCAGGGAAGCGACTCCGAGGAGGCCCATGAACGGCTGACCGTGCTCCAGACAGCTTCGGACGGCTTTGCCATCGCGGAGAAGGATCTCAGCATGCGCGGCCCCGGAGACTTCTTCGGGATCCGCCAAAGCGGAGACAATGTGTTCCGGCTCGCAGACCCGATCCGGGACGCGGAAGTGCTGGCGCTTGCCAAGCGGACGGTGGATGAACTCACGACGGATCAGTATCGAAAAGCCGTAAAGCTTTTTCTTGCTGAAAAGGATGAATCTGTGGTATACTGACAAAGTGCGGGGTAATGCGCAAGCCGCACGGAGGAATCCCTGATTTTCAGGAAATTGAGGGAGAGGCTTCATGTTTGGATTTCTGTACATTTTTCTCAATCTGCTCACAGGATACGTCCTGTGTTCTTTGTGTATCCCGAGATTAATGTCGTTCACCCGCAAGACGTATTTCGGAGAGAAAATATCCTTAAGCCCCGCGCTTTTGTGCATCCCCCTGTGGTATATCACCGGCGCGTTCCTCATGACGTGGGCAACCTATTTCATGGCATATCTCGCATACCGGTGCGGGTCCGCCCAGCCGCTTCTCACGGCGGATATGATCGTGATGCCGACGTTTGCGATCCTCGATCTCATGGGCATCTACTACCTGAAGGTGACGAAACAGCTTCGGAGACATGCCGTTCTGTTCCGTAAGCCGGGCAGCAGTGAAGCCGTCTTTGCCGTAATCGCATTCCTGTTCGCCGCATTTTTGATGTGGTGGACCTTCTCTTACCAAAACGGCACCTATCGTGTGGGACTTTCCGTGTTCAGCGATTTCGCGCCGCATCTCGGCATGATCCAGTCCTTTGCCAAGTCGAAGGGAACCAATATCCCGACATCGTATTCCCATTTTGCGGGAGAGGACATCAAATATCATTTCCTGTTTCAGTTTATGGTCGGCAATCTGGAGCTTCTCGGCATGCGACTCGATTGGGCGTTCAACCTGCCCAGCGTGATCTGCCTTGCCGGCGCGTTCTGCCTTCTCTACGTTCTTGCGATGAAGCTCACCGGAAAGAAGGCCGTCGCCTGGATCTCGGGACTTCTGTTTGCGTTCCGGAGCAGTGACGCGGTTTTCGATTACCTTTCAAAACCCACGGAGAAAAATATCCGGTCTCTTTTCCCGGAGTTGTTCAATAAGATGACCTGGAATCAGTTGCTCGGCGATCCGGATAAGCTAAGCGAGGTTACCTGGGATTCGCTGCAGGCCAACGAAGGCTTCGTCGGGACGACGCTTCACGAGGACTGGGGTCTTTGGAACTTGAATGTGTATTGTAACCAGCGCCATCTGGCCATCGGGTTGTGTGCGCTTTTACTGCTCATTATTTTCCTGCTTCCGACGCTGTTCTCCGCGGTGAAACGGATCCGCGGATGCATCTTCGAGCGGGAAGCAAAGATCGCTTTCGACGATGAGAATCCCGGCTTTCAGCTGCTGTATCCCGAGCGCGTAGGTTATGCTATGGCGTTTTCCCTCGGCACGAAGGAGGGATGGCTTCCGAGGTCATGGGTTCAGCCGATCTTCTTCGGGTGTCTGTTGGGCATGTGCAGCTTCTTTAACGGCGCCTGTGTGATCGGGTGTCTCTGCGTTTTGTTCGTGCTGGCGATCGCCTCCGACCATCGTCTGGAGTATGCCATCACCGCGGCGATCACGATTGCGTTCACCTTGTTTGCAACCCATTTCTTCATCGACGGTTCTGCCGTGGAACCGAAACATTACTTCGGGTTTCTGGCGGAGATCCGGACGGCAGCCGGCGCGTGGGAATACATCATGACGCTGTGCGGAATCCTGCCGTTTGTCCTTCTGGCTGCGTTCCTTCTTGCGGACGGTACGAGCAAATGGATCTGGTTCGCTTTTACGGCGCCGTTTATCCTTGCGTTTACCACGTCCCTTACGATCGACATTACGGTCAATCACAAATATATCATGATGAGCCTGATGCTCCTGGCAATCCCCGCCGCGCATTTCCTGGTGTGGCTGTGGGAGAGAGCGGGGGCATGGCCCAAGATCGTGAGCGTTCTGCTGATCTTCGTTCTGACCGCCACCGGACTGTACGACCTTCGCACCGTCATCCGGAAGAACGACATCAAGCAGGGAAGATATCTCGGATTTGCCGAGGACGATCCGATCACGCAGTGGGTTTGGGAAAATGCCACATCGAAGGACATTTTCCTCTCCCCGTATTATTCCCTGAACAACTTTGTGATGGGCGGCGCCATGCTGTACTACGGCTGGCCGTATTACGCCTGGTCCGCGGGGTATGCCACCGATATCCGACAGCAGAATGTGAAGGAGATGTACGAGGCGGAGTCGCCGGTCCAGCTGGCGGAACTTGTGACGAAATACAATATCCGCTATATTGTCGTCGACGATGATGCCCGCTCGTCCAAGGAGTACCGTCTGAATGAGAACGTGATCCGTTCGACGTATGAGGTAGTCATGTCCTACGGGAATACGGATATCTATGACACGCAGAAGCTGAGCAGCGTCATCTATGTGCCGATGCCTGAGGAGAACGAGGAAGACGAGGAAGAGAGGTTCCCGGATGAGACCGGGGATCCGGAATACGACGAAGAGGTTGAAGGAACCTACGACGAGGAGTACGAGGAAACCTACGACGAAAAGGTTGAAGAAACACACAACGAAGAGACGGATCCGTTCTTCGAATAACTATGAATGCGTTCAGGAGGGAGAAATATGAACAAGTTGTACATTGTGATCCCCGCGTACAACGAGGAAGCCAACATTGAGACCGTGATCCGGGAGTGGTACCCGATCATCGAGGAGCGGAGCGAGGAGAGCCGGCTGGTTGTCATCGACGACGGCAGCAAGGATTCCACCTACGCGATCATGCAGCGCCTCGCGGAGACCATGCCGAAATTCATCCCGCTCACGAAGCCCAACGGAGGGCACGGTGCGACGGTTTTGTACGGATACCGCTACGCCCTTGACGCGGGTGCGGATTACGTGTTCCAGACGGATTCCGATGGTCAGACAAGACCCGCGGAGTTTGCGCAGTTCTGGGAGAAGCGGGAGCAGTACCATATGGTCATCGGACACCGCAAGGGCCGTCAGGACGGATTTTCCCGAGTGATCGTCACGAAGACCCTGAAGTTGGTCTGCCTGCTGTGCTTCCACGTCCGCGTGAAGGACGCCAACACGCCGTTCCGTATCATGCAGGCGGAGTACCTGAAGAAGAACCTGGAGGTTATCCCGGAAAATTACAACCTTCCGAATGTTGTCCTTTCGGTTCTGTACGCAAAGAAAAAAGAGCCCGTGCTCTATATTCCGATTACGTTCCGTCCCAGACAGGGCGGCGTGAATTCCATCAACATGAAAAAAATCTTTAAGATCGGGAAGCAGGCCTGGAAAGACTTCCGTGAGATCAACCGCTGCATCAAGCGCAGCATGAAGGCGGAGAAAGAGGAGAAGGAGAAGAAATGAACAACGGAAAGAGATATACCTATCTGTACGCCACCGTATTTGCAGTCTTCCTGTTTTTCCTGTTCTTTTCCCTCGGACTGCACTACCTTGGCTCTTCGGATTTTTCCTATGTGCTTCGCTGGTGGCTCACGCTTCTGATCCTCGGCCTGGCATTCCAGCCGCTGACAATCGTCATTTTCCGCAATCTGCGGGACGGCGGCTGGCTGTTCTCGAAGACGCTTGGAATCGCCCTCGCCGGATGGCTGATGTGGTTCCTGTCCTCCTGCAGACTGTTTAAGTTCTCAAGGTTCAACTGCGCGATCGCCGTGCTTGTGGTGTTCATCATCAACCTGGGGATCTACTATCTGATGGATGTCCGAAAGGCGAGAAAAGCGTCGCTTCGGAAGTTTTTCACCGATGAGAGAATCTGTGCTATCATCGGCGTCGAGGCGATCTTCTTCTGCGCATTCGTGTTCTGGTGCTACCTGAAAGGCGTCAACCCCAAGGCTTACGGCACGGAGCGTTTCATGGACTACGGTTTTATGATGTCCATGTTCAAGTCCGACTACATGCCGCCGAAGGATGTGTGGCTTGCCGGCAAATCCATCAACTACTATTACGTCGGACAGTACCTGATGACCTATCTGACGAAGCTTGCCGGCGTGCCGGTTGCGCAGGGGTACAACATCGCTATGGCGATGCTGGCATCCATGGGATTCGCGCTTTCGTACTCCATCGGCAACAACCTGATGAATATTTATCTGAGTTACCGCAGCAAAAAGAGCTACACGCAGCAGGAGTTGCAGAGGCTTGCGGAGCTCGGCTCCGTGACGACGGAGAAACAGCCGCAGTTCTTCCGGCCGCTGATGGCGGGAACGCTGTCCGCACTGGCGGTGGCGGTTGCCGGCAACATGCACTACCCGTACTACAAATTCCTCTATCCGAAGCTGCAGCGGCTTTGGGGAGTTGAGGAGGCGGAGATTTACTCCAAATACTGGTTCCCCGACGCTACCCGGTATATCGGATACCGTCCGGATGTGCCGGATAAGACGATCCATGAGTTCCCGATCTACTCCTATGCCATCGGAGACCTGCACGCCCACGTTATCACCATGATCTTCGTGCTGACCGTGCTGACGCTTCTGATCGCATGGCTCACCTACCGCAGAAGAGCTATGGACATCGTGAGGGATTACGACCGTCGTCCCCGTATGCTAGGGTATGTCAGGGAGACGTTCCGCCCCGAATTGGTGCTCTGCGCTTTCCTGGTGGGATTGTTCCAGACGACCAACTACTGGGATTTTCCGATTTATTTTGTCGTGTGCGGAGCAGTGATCCTGTTCTCCAACCTGGTTTCCTACCGCTATAAGGCGGAGGCGTGGATCCTGACCGGTTTCCAGGCAGCGATGTTCCTGGTTGTGGGAGCCATTACCGCGATGCCGTTTACGCTTTCCTTCGACAGTATTTCCTCTAGCATCGGGATCAACGACCTGACCCATCATACGTCGCAGTTCCAGCTGCTGATCCTGTGGGGACTTCCGTTCTTCTGCGTGTGCATGTTCCTTGTGCTGCGGATCCGGGAGTTCGGTGCGGAGAGCAGAGCGAAGAAGAGTGCGGGACTGAAGCCGCTTCCGAAAAATCTCGAGTCGGAGGTCATCACGGATGCGGAGGAGGATTCGCAGTACCGTAGCTGGAAGAGCCGTCCGGCAATCCAGCGCCTTCTGGACAGCCTTGAGATCAGCGATCTTTTCGTCGCCACCATCGGACTGTGCGCCTTCGGTCTGGTACTTCTGCCGGAGATCATCTATGTCGTGGATATCTACGGCGGGGCTTATCAGCGGGCCAACACCATGTTTAAACTGACCTATCAGGCCTTCATCATGTACGGGCTTAGCATGGGATATATCATCACCCGGTTTGTGACGATGCCGAGCAGCCGTCTCATGAAGGGAGCGGGAATCTTTGCGATGATTCTCCTTCTGTCCTGCGTGGGATACTTCAACGAAGCCTATGTGAACTGGTTTGACGGGTATTACAAGGGCTTGGATGCGTCGGCGTTCATCCGCGAGGACTGCAATACCGCGGACGCGGACATCATTGATTACATCAACACAAACATCGACGGGCAGGTGAATATTCTGGAGATGTCCGGGTTGAGCTACACGTACTTTAACCGTATCTCCACATTTACCGGAATGCCCACCGTCCTCGGCTGGCAGACCCACGAGTGGCTTTGGAGAAGCAGCGGAGCGGACAAAGCGTATCCGAGAATGGTAGCGCACCGCCACGAGGACGTGATTACCCTGTACACTTCAAAGAATAAAGCCAAGGTGTCGTATCTGATCGAAAAATACGACCTCGATTACATTTACGTCGGTATCTGCGAGCACGTGGACGGATACGTTGAGGGCACGGGAGCAGGCTCCACCTATGTTCAGGGCAAAACCTGCCGGAACATCACGGTCAACGAGGAGCTTTTGAAGAGCCTCGGCGAGGTTGTCAAGGAGGCTCAGGACAATTCGGGTAACGTTGCGTACCTGATCAAGATCGACCGCGAACTCACGGCGAAGGAAATGCTGTCATATGAGTTGACTGTGGCAGACTTCGCCAACGAGTACGAACTTTCTCCGATCAAGGTGAATGTGGACGATTACGCCGCCGAATAACAGTTACGATTGAGACAAAGCTGATACACGAAAGGCCCCGGAAATTCCCCGGGGCCTTGATTGTTCTTGTGTTATGATCGATTCCAAAGTTGTTTCGGTTATTCTTCAATGTCTTCCGAAGGCAGGCTCCGTTCCGCGGGTTCCTCCCCGGCGATCACCGTGGGAAGAATAAGACGGACGCGGTCGATACGGTTCTTGTCGACCTCCACAACCTCATAGGTAACGCCGTTTTCGTCGGTCACGGTTTCCCCTTCGGAGGGGATGCGCTCCAGCAGGTGGTAGAGGTGGCCGGCGATGGAATCATAGTCGTCGGACTCCAGGGAAAGACCGGTGGCGTCGTTGACGTCCTCCAGCTTGGCGGTGCCGTCGATGAGATACTCGGTGTCGCTTTCCTTTTGGATTTCATCCTGCTCATCGGCGTCGTACTCGTCGCGGATCTCGCCGACAATCTCCTCGAGAAGATCTTCCAGAGTGATGATGCCCGCGGTGGCGCCGTATTCGTCCAGGACAACCGCGATGGTAAGGGAGTCCTTGCGCATCTCCGCGAGAAGCTCCGCAGTCTTTTTGAACTCGTAGGTGTAGTAAGGTTTGCGCATTACCTTCTTGACATCAAAGTCGTCCCTGTTTCCGTCATAGTGGAAGAGGTCTTTCAGAAAGAGGATGCCGATGACGTTGTCCTGCGTCCCTTCAAACACCGGAAGGCGGGAGTAGTTGTTGGCGCGGAACGCTTCCACGATCTCGTCGTAGGACATCTCCGCCTCCGCAAAATCCACATCGATCCGGGGGACCATGACATCCTTGGCGACGGAGTCGCCGAAGTCCACCACGTTGTTGATCATCTCTTTCTCTTCATTTTCCAAAACGCCGTCCTCGTGGCTTGCTTCCACCACCGTGAGAAGCTCGTCCTCGGTGATGGTCGGGCGCTTGTGCGGGTCGATGCGAAGAAGACGCAGGATTCCGTTGGAGAGTACGTTGACAAGGAAAATGACGGGAGTCATCACGACGGTGTAGACGCTGATCACGCCCGAGTACGCCATCGACAGCCGCTCGCTGTACAGGGCGGCGAGGGTCTTCGGCAGGATTTCGCCGAAAATGATGACCAAAAAGGTGAGAACGCCGGTTGCAATCGAAAGATATGTCTTGCCCCACAGATGCTGCGCAAGCACCGAGGTGAGCGCGGAGGCCGTGAGGTTGACGATATTGTTCCCGATCAGGATCGCGGACAGAAGCTTCGGCTGGTTGTCGAGCAGGCGAAGGACGCGAACGGCGGCCTTTTTGGTATCCGCGAGGCTTCGCATCTTCATTCGGTTGACCGACATCAGCGCGGTTTCCGCGGAGGAGAAAAATGCAGATAAAAGCAGTAGTATCAGGATAATTGCCAATTGTATTCGTGAGGCAGGATCCAAGTAGAAATCACACTCCTTCGTGCCGATGGTTGTAATCTGCGGCACTGTCTGCATTATACAGGAAGTGAACGGAAAATGCAAATCCTCCCCAAAACGCGACTATGCGAATGACGGAATTTATGATATAATTATCTTGGTGTCGGCATTTTCCGAAGAATGAAGAAAGCCGTGGGGCAGGATCATGGAACGATCCGCCGGGGACACGGGCGCCGGCACGGGAAAGGACTGTGTATGCTTGAACTGCGAAATGTCAGCTTTACCGTCTCGGATGAGAATGACGGGCTGACGAAAGAAATCATCAAAAATGTATCATTGACAATACAGGACCGCGAGTTTGTCGCGATCACCGGTCCCAACGGCGGCGGCAAGTCTACCCTTGCCCGCCTGATCATGGGCATCGAGCGCCCCACGGGGGGGCAGATCCTCTACAACGGTGAGGATATCACCGGACTTTCCATCACGGAGCGTGCAAAGAAGGGTATGGGCTTCGCCTTCCAGATGCCGGTGCGCTTTAAGGGCATCACCGTGAAGGACCTGCTGACCCTTGCCTACGGAAGCAAGCTGACCACCTCCGAGGCGTGCCAGTACCTCTCCGAGGTCGGCCTGTGCGCCCGCGACTATGTGAACCGCGAGGTCAACGCAAGCCTTTCGGGCGGCGAGCTGAAGCGCATCGAGATCGCGACGATCCTTGCGAGAAAACCGCAATTTTCCGTGTTCGATGAGCCGGAGGCCGGGATCGATCTGTGGAGCTTCCAGAACCTGATCCGCATTTTTGACCGCCTTCACAAGGGGATGAACGGCTCCGTTGTCGTCATCAGCCATCAGGAGCGCATCCTCAACATCGCGGACCGCATCGTGGTCATCGCGGGCGGCGAGGTTTTGGAGCAGGCGGCCAGCGAGGAGTTGCTGCCGAAGATTCTGAGCGACTCGTTGGGATGTCTCTTCCACAAGGATGCCGAGGGACTGTCGGCGTTCGGAAAGGACGGTGAGTGAGCATGGATGCGATCCAGAAGCAGTTGTTTGAACAGATCGCGGACCTTCATGAGGTTCCGCAGGGCGCTTACAATTTCCGCGTGAACGGCGAGGGCACGGGCCGCAATACGACGGAAAATATCAACATCATCACGAAGTCGGACAAGCCCGGCATCGATATCATCATCAAGGCCGGCACAAAGAAGGAGAGCGTGCACATTCCCGTGGTGATCTCCCAGACCGGTCTGCAGGAGTGCGTCTACAACGATTTCTATGTCGGTGAGGACGCGGACGTGACCATCGTCGCAGGCTGCGGCATTCACAATCCCGGGGACAAGACCTCGGAGCATGACGGTATCCACACGTTCCATCTTGCGAAAAATGCCCATGTCCGCTATGTGGAGAAGCACTACGGAACGGGCGAGGGAACCGGTGAGCGTATCCTGAACCCGGAGACGGTGGTGTTCCTGGACGAGGGAAGCACCCTGGAGATGGATACCGTGCAGATCGAGGGCGTTGATTCTACGGTGCGGAAGACGCGGGCGACGGTGGGAGACAAGGCTTCCCTTGTGATCCGCGAGAAGATCATGACCCATGACCGGCAGTTTGCGAAGACCGATTTTTCGGTGGAGATGAACGGCGAGGACAGCTCCGTCGACCTGGTGTCCCGCTCGGTTGCAAAGGACAATTCCCGTCAGGAGTTTCTCTCCGAGATCGTGGGCAATAACCGCTGCAAGGGTCATTCCGAGTGCGACGCGATCCTGATGGATCACGGTGCGGTTGCCGCAGCTCCGAAGCTTACCGCCAATCATCTCGATGCATCGCTGATCCACGAGGCTGCCATCGGCAAGATCGCCGGCGACCAGATCATCAAACTGATGACTCTGGGGCTTACGGAGGAGGAAGCGGAGCAGCAGATCATCAGCGGATTCCTGAAGTAAGAGACATTGGGGAAAAGAAGGATCCCGGGTACCTGGGAAGAAAAAAAGGACGGATTTGTGTGGGAAATCCAATAAGATGAGGTTTGAATGATAAGACAGGAAAACAAAAGAAAAACGGTACACATGTTCGCCGTGCTTATGGCGGCGGTTATCGCATGTGTGCTCTCTGCGTGCGGCTGTACGCACAAAAACGGAAGCGGGGATACCACTCCGTCGTCGACGGTGACGCCGGTGTCAACCGGCTGCGAGGTGCATTTTCTGGCGCTCGGCAAGGCGGATGCGATACTGATCCTTGCGGACGGACATGCGATGCTGATCGACGCGGGGTATCAACACAATGCGGACGAGGTGGTTTCCTACCTGAAAAGCCACGGCGTCAGCAAACTCGATTACGTCATCCTTACCCATGGGGATAAGGATCATGTCGGAGGAATGGCGGATGTGCTCCGGACATTTTCCGTCGGACAGATGCTGATCAGCCCGAAGAAGGAAAAATCCGACCTGTACGAGGCGATGGTGTCGGCCATCAAGGAGAAGAATATCTCCTGTGTGTCTCCCGAGGTCGGAACGACCTATGAGCTCGGAACCGGCAGCTTCCAGACGCTGGCACCCGGGCCGAAAGCACTGAAGGAAGGCTCGGACAACGACGCTTCCATCGCGATCCGGTTTACCTATGGGACCAAGAGCTTCCTGCTGATGGGGGATGCCCTTTCCACCACCGAGAAGGAGCTGGTGGATTCCTCCCTTTCCATCCGGGCGGATGTGCTTAAGACCGGGCATCACGGCAAGAGCGATGCGACGAACAAGAAGTTTCTTAAGGCCGTCCAGCCGGGCTACGCGGTGATCTGCTGCGGTGAGTCGGAGGAGGGCGATGAGCCCGGCGAACCGTCCTCGAAGGTTCTGGAGCTTCTTTCGGACTTCCACGTGAAGACCTTACGTACCGACGAGACGGGGACCATCGTGTTCACCACGGACGGGACAAAACTGGAATGCAATCAGAATGCGGAGTGAGAAAAACGATGGAATACAGGGATTTACTTGCGGAAGCCAAGGCGGCGAGAGAGAACAGTTACTGTCCCTACTCGGGATTTGCCGTAGGGGCGGCGCTCCTTACAAAGGATGGTTCGGTGTACCGCGGATGTAACGTGGAAAATGCGTCTTACGGCGCCACGAACTGTGCTGAGCGGACAGCTTTGTTTGCTGCGGTCGCGGACGGCAGGAAACCCGGCGATTTCGAGGCGATCGCCATCGCCGGAGGTCCGAAGGACGGGGCGCTGATCCCCTGTCCGCCCTGCGGGATCTGCCGACAGGTTCTGTCGGAGTTTGTGGATCCTGCGGACTTCCGTGTGCTCTGGGTGAAGGAGGAGACCTACGACGGCTTTACCTGGGAGGAGCATTCCCTCGCGGAATTGTTTGCAAGCGCGTTTGCACTTTGAAATATTTTTGTTTCAAATGCTTGACAAACGGTCGGTAAATGGTATAATAGCGAAGTACCGCTCAAACCGCGGTACTTTTTACGGCGAAGTAGCTCAGTTGGCTAGAGCATACGGTTCATACCCGTAGTGTCGAGGGTTCGAATCCCCCCTTCGCTATTAGAGGCAGATGCAAAGTGCACCTGCCTCTTTCGTTTCCCTATAGGGAGAATCGTTCATCGTGGATTCCTATGGAAATCAGAAAAAACGGGGAGGTAGACGTATGGGGTATTCTTTTGAGAACAACAAGATCATCATCACGGTGCAGCACACGGAGTCGGTGCACCACACCAACGGGCATGTCGGTGCCTGGGGTGACTGGCCGCTCTCGGAGCGTGGCCGGGAACAGGCCCGGGCAATCGGGCGCTGGCTTCTTCCGGAGATGAAGGGCATCGACGGTGATGCGGAGAAGAAATGGGTCATGTACAGCTCGGATCTGCAGCGCGCAGCTATGACCGCGGAGGGGATCAACGAGACGTTGGGACTCGTGCCGGAGTTTCGGCAGGTGATCCGCGAGGTCAATGCGGGAGAGGGCAACGGCAAACTGTACTCGTGGTATGTGGAGAATAAGCTGCCGCGCACGAAAGAGGGATTTGATCCGGATTACCGTCCCTTTGCCGATGCGGAATCCGACCGGGATGTCTGGAACCGGCTGCTGCCGTTTTACAAGGAGATCACGGAGAGCCCGGAGAACCGGATATTGATCGTCTCCCACGGGACCGCTCTCAGTTTCCTGCAGGCAATGCTCTGCGGATACGAGTTGGAGGACCGCGGAAGGATCCGGTTCCACGGCAAAGCGGGATCGGTGTCGCGGTTTGAGATCGAGCCGGACGGGCAGAGGGTAGTGCAATACCTGAACCGGACGATCCCGATCGACTATACCTGAAAAACGAAAAAGAAAATGCCATGGCTTCCGGGGAGGCCATGGCATCGTTTGTTTTGAAGTTACATGTGCTCCGTAAAGGAGAGATTTGCATTTTCCGAAGCCGCATCGCGGATGACCGAAAGGAGCGTCTCGCCGTAATCACCGAGAGAAGCAAGCATCAGGGCTTTTCGGTAGAGCACAAGGTTCGTCGGCTCGCAGGGGTCGGTGAGGACGTCGTGAAGAGCGTCTAAGTTGCGGCCATAGTAGGAAGGCAGCTGCAGGCGGAGCGCAAGGTAATGATGGGTCGCCTCGCGGGTGTTCATATATAAGCCGTCAAGAATGATCGTTCTCATGAAAGGCCTTCTTTCTGTAAGAATTTTTCTTCCGCATCGGAGGTGCGGCGTCAATACAGCTTGGTGAACGTCTCGTAATGGTCGTCGGTGAAGTAGATAAGACCGTCGTTGGAGAAGATGATGCGCTTCGCGCCGCGGCTCTTGGCGCCCTTGGTGTCGATGTCGCACTCGTAGTATTTGCGGCCGTTTTTCTTGGGGGGCGGTCCTTCATAGTTTCCGAAGTAATCGCCGCCGGTGGCCGTGCCCGTGGGGTATTTTTCGGTGCT
>Ga0310696_10000945_pt1 | contig 42818 bp, 35 predicted proteins | sample AusTroGonzalo_MG_4_FD_203885 | JGI IMG/M metagenome (GOLD analysis project Ga0310696, IMG submission 203885) | Bovine rumen microbial communities from tropical cattle in Woodstock, Queensland, Australia - Gonzalo_02 (v2) (version 2) | ecosystem: Host-associated > Mammals > Digestive system >... | reverse complement strand
CCCCGGACGGCGGCGACGGTCCCGCGCTGACGCTGACCAAGTTCAGCTGCGACGATGAACCGGCGCGCCGCGCGCTGCCCGGGGCGCGCGTCTTCGTCTACTGCGACAAGCCGGTTCCGCCGCGCGGGACGGTCTACAAGATCGGCGAAAGCCCGGCGGATTACTCCGGGCGGCTGGCGGCGCTGCCGCCGTGCCGCGCCAAATTGGAGCTGAAGCTCCGCGTGACGCAGACGGGCTTCGAGGGCGAAATACTCAATGCTCCCGTGACGGAAACGTGGCGTTGTCCGTTGCAGCTGGCGGAGGCGAAAAAGTTCCCGCTGGACCAGGAAAAACTCGCGGAGGAGTTTGCGGCTTCCGACTCCGCGACGCTGGAATTGGGAACGCTCGCGGCGGATATTGACGGGAACTTCTTCGTGCCCGCTCCGGAATTGAAGGCGGCGCGCCGGGATTTCTGGCGCTTCGCCCACCGGGTGCTGCCGCGTCCCGACATGGTGATCTCCGGCTTCGGGACGGCTCTGGAGCGCTTCCGGCGCGACTACACGAGCATGCCGCGCCACGCCGACTTGAAAGGCGAACACCTGACCGAGACGGTGTATATGAAGCCCCGCGGCGACGAGCCCGCCAACCGGCAGGCGGTCCGCGCCGCTTTCGTCTTCGACCTCAACAATTCCAGTCAGGAAGCGGTCCTGCCGGATTTCACCCCCGAAGCGGCCCTGCCGGCGCTGGTCAAGGCGATCGACAAGGCGTATCGCGACGGCATCCGGCGCTTCCGGGTGTGTTCGCTCTTCGGTCTGGAACTACTGAAAAAGTACTCCGACGTCCATATCGTCACTTCGGAGCCGCTGCCCGTCTGCAACTCGCTGGCGGCTTTGGAGCTGTCGCTCCGGGGCGTCGAGCGGACGATGGCGCACATCGAGCTTGAGAAAACGGCGGTCGAGGAGCTGGACGCCCATTCGCCGCTGCCGCTCGAACTTTACCGCCTCGGCCGCCCCGCGCTTCTGACCACCCGCGCCGCGATCCCGGCGGAGGGGGCGCTGCGCGACGCGCGCGGAAACGAATTCGAAGTGCGTTACGACGGCAAGAGCAAGCTCACGCGGCTCTACGCGAAACAGGCGGTCTCACTGCCGCGTCTGCCGGGGGTGTACGACTTCTACGACCTCACCAACGCGCGCTGGCGCACCGCCGACACGGCGACTTTCAACTTCGACGCCGAACTGGGATGAAAAAAACGCCGGGGCGTCATTGACGCTCCGGCGTATCCGGTACGGAGATCTTACTTGATGCCGATGATCTTTTTGATCTGCTTGGAGCCGTGGACGTTCGGGCTGGAGCCGTGGTCGCCGGTCGGGTGGTAGTAGAGCTTCTTGTTCTTGCCGGGGACGGCGTTGTATGCCGCGAAGACGCCCGCCGCATGGCAGACATTGTCGATGCCGCCGGTCGAGAAATAGACCGGGCACTTGATGCGCTGCGCGAAGAACACGCTGTCCACGTAAGCCGTTTCGGCGACCAGCTTGGGATCGGTCTGTTTGCCGATCGGCCTGTAGAAGTGGACCGGCCAGCCGGGACGGCGCTTCACCAGCCGTCCGCCGAGGTCGCAGAGCGCCGGAACGCTCGGCGCCGCCAGCGTGACCTGCGGATCGAGCGCCGCCGCCGCGATGGTCTGCGCGCCGCCCTGACTGCCGCCGCAGACGATCAGCGTCTTGCCGTCCCATTCGGGGAGCGTCTTCACATAGTCGAGCGCGCGCATCACGCGCATGTACATCCCGACGAAGTAGATGTTCTCATGGTCTTCGAGACTGCGGTGCCAGTAGTTCTTGAGCTTGGTGTCGGAGAGCTCCTTGTAGAACTTGCCCGGCTTGCCGTTTTCGATGCCGTGGGCGTTGACGTCGAAGGTGATCGCCTTGGTGCCGTAGGAGCACTGTCGGATCGAACTGCGCACGCCGGCGCCGTGGAAGAATACCACCGCCGGCAGGCTTTTGGGTTCCGCGCCGCGCGGCATGCAGAGGTAGCCCGATACGGGCGCTCCGCCCGCGCAGTCGACCTTGATGTCATAGCAGACGACGTTCGGGTACTTTTGCGCCAGCTTGCCGCCGAGTGCGACCTCCTTGCGGGCAGCCTTGACCGGGACCTTGTCCAGTTCGGCGCGCTTCTTCGCCCAGAATTCGTCGAAGTCGGCGGGGCATTTCGGGTTGCCGGGACGGATCTTCCACGGATCGACGCGCACGCCGAGTCCGCCCCAGATCTGGCGCTTGCGCGCGTTGAGCACCGGCTTCTTGTTTTCGTTCATCATGGTGCAGACCACCGACACCGTGCCGGGAGTCTTGGCCTTGACGGAGAACTCCGCCGTCTTGCCGAACTCGAAATATTGCGGCTTGCCCATGAGAACGCCGTTGACGAAGAACTCGGCCTTGAAATATCCCGGCTTCTCGGATTCGACGACGGCGCTGATCTTCACTTCGTCGCCGACCTTGGCCCAGGCGCCGGGGCGGTTGGTCTTGGCGATGACCTTGTACTTGCCGATCTTAGTCGTGTACTCGGTTCTGCTCTTGGCGGGCACGTCGGCGGAGCACCACGTCGCGGCGAAGAGCGCGAGCATGGCGGCGAACAGAAGGCGTTTGAACATTTTTTCGATCCTTATGTTGGGTTGAAGGGGAATTCGGTCATTCTTCAAGTTTCAGTACGGCGTCGACGGCTTTTGGCCCGTCGACGGAACCGCTGCCGTTGTGACCGCCGACCGGGTTGACGCGGATGTGTTTTTCGACCGCCGGCGGCAGGGCGTTGTAATAGGCGAAGACGCTGGTCGCGATGCAGGTCTGGTCGATCAGACCGGTCGAGACGTAGACGGGGCATCTGACGTTTTTGGCGAGGAAGACGTTGTCGACGTAGGCCGTTTCGCGGACGACGACGGCGTCTTGCTGTATCGATATGGGATTGCGGCACATCGGGCCGCCGGGGCGGCGCTTTTCCAACCTGCCGCCGAGGTCGCACTGCGACGGGACGTTGGCGACGCAGAGCGACACCTGTTTGTCGAGCCCCGCCGCCGCGAGCGCCTGCGCTCCGCCCTGACTTCCGCCGAAGACGATCAGGTTCTTGCCGTCCCATTCGGGCAGGCTCTTGACGTAGTCGAGCGCGCGCATGATGCGGGTGTAGATGCCGACGAAGTAGTTCCGTTCATGGTCGTCGAGGTGGCGCGACCGGTAGTCCTTGAGTTCGCCCGCGAAGAGGTCGTCGTAGAACTTCTTGGGGCGACCGTTGGGGAGACCGTGGGCGTTGACGTTGAAGGCGATCGCCTTGGTTCCGTAGCGGAGCATCATGCTGGCGCTGCGGACGCCCGCGCCGTGGAAGACGACGATGGCGGGGAGGCTTCCGGGCTTCGCGTCCTTCGGCATGCAGAGGTAGCCCGAAACGGGCGCTCCGCCCGCGCAGTCGACCTGCGTATCGTAGCAGACGACGTTCGGATACTTGGCGGCGGCGGGGGGCGGTACGTTTTTTTGACGGCGCACCGCCCTGATCGGCACGGCATCGAGCTCGGCGCGCTTTCGGGCCCAGAATTCGTCGAAGCCGGGCGGGGGCAGGGGATTGCCGGGGGCGATTCGATCACTGTCGACGAGGACGCCGAGCCCGCAGACGAGCTTGCGCTTGCGCGCACCGCGAACCGGTTCACCGTCTTCGTTGAGGATCTCGCCGATGACGCAGATCGTGCCGGGACGCTCCGCCTTACGCTCGAATTCGAAAAAGTCCTTGCCGAACTTGCGGATCTTCGGGTCGCCCAGCGCGTTGCCGCTTTCGTAGCAGGTGATGCGCACCGAACCCGGTTTTTTCGACGCGACCATGATCCTGATCGTCACGGTGTCGCCGACCTTGGCGCGCGCGTCCGGACAGTTGGTCGAGACGATGACGCGGTAAGCGCCGAGATTCTCCCGCCACTCGTCCTCGCCCGCGATATTCTTGCCTCTTGCGGGCACCCCGTAAGCCGCCGATGCGGTGAACAATGCGGCGCAAAACAGCCGTTTCAACATAAATCCCCCCGAAAATACATGACGCCGTTAATATACACAGCCGGGTGCCGGTTTGCAAGCGATTTTGAACTGCAATGTCGGAACCGGGCGCCCTGATATGCCGCCGGGACCGGAGAACGCGGGCTATTCGAGCGTCAGCGGCTCCCACGGTCGGCGGAAGGTCGAACAGAGGTCTTTGCGAACTATCGGTTCCGCGACGCCGGGGGTGAGATCCACCGTGTAGGTCGAGCGGAAGATGCCGTCGAGGATGAACGATTCGATCACGAGCTTGCCGTCCCGCCACGCCGCCGAAGCCGCGGTCGGATGCGGCAAACTGTCGGTGAGTTTGACGGTGCCGTATGCGAATTTGCCGAAGCCCGCGCGAAGCTGTTCCGTTTTGCCGCCGGCGAGTCGAAAGGTGAGGGCGCATTCGTCCTGCTCCGCCTCGACCGTGCACGAAGCGATGCCGTAGGCGTTCGGCGCGAATTCGAAGGTCCTGCGGATGCGCCGCGGCGCTTCGTTTCCGGCCGCGACCGGAATGGCGAGGCGTTCGAGCGTTTCCCGCAGTTCCGCCTGCGCCGCCGGAGCTTTCGGGAGCGGCGAAGGCGAGAGCGCCGGAACGACCTCCTCCCACAGCGCCGTGAGGATCCGCTGCATGTTCGGCGTCGCGGAGACGGTGGTGAGCGTCAGGTCGAACTCCGGCAGTATCACCGCGTACTGTCCCGCCGCGCCGTCGCAGCGGTAGCCGTAGGTCGAGTTCCAGAATTGCCAGCAGTAGCCGAGCTTCCAGTCGGGACTCTTGTTGGCGGAGTTGTCGGAGTGTACCTTGGTCGCCTCGGCGAGGTAGTCCGCGGGGATGATCTCCTTGCCGTCGTAAACGCCGCCGTCGAGCAGCAGCTGCGCGAACTTGGCGAGGTCGCGGAGTTTCAGGTACAGCCCCCACCCGGCGCAGTTCAGACCGCGCGGGCAGCTTTCCCATATTCCGGGCACGATCTCCAGCGCCTCGAAGAGCCGGGGCGTGAGATATTCGCGGAGCGTCTGCCCGGTCAGGCGGTGCAGAACGGCCCCCAGCATGTAGGTCGCCCCCGAGTTGTAGGTGAAGAACGTGCCCGGTTCGCCCTCGGGAACTAGCGAAAAGTAGCATTTCACCCAGTCGCCGTCCGGCGACGCGAACATCCGCCGGGCGGTGCAGGCCGCGAAGCCCGACTGCATCGACAGAAGATCGCAGAGGCGCGTTTTCGCAAGCCGCGGATGCGTCGTTTTGGCGTATTCGGGGAAGTAGTCGACGAGTTTGTCGGTGAGCTTCAGCAGTCCCTCTTTTCGCGCCATGCCGATCGCGACGGATGTGAAACTCTTGCTCACCGAAAAGAGCTGGTGCGGTCTTTCGGGATCGAACGGTCTGCGCATCCCTTCGGCGGCGACTTTGCCGTGACGCATGAGCATAAATCCGTGCACGAAGTCGATCTCTTCCAGCCGGGCGAGGAATTTCAGCAGCGCGGGGGAGGGGATGCCCAGCGCCTCCGGCGTGTCGTATCGAAAGCTGTACATTTTTTACCTATTCCTTTTTGAGCACCAGCGCGGTGCGGCACGGCAGATAGAGCGACAGCTTGGCGCCGTCGCTCCGCCGGATCGTGAAGTAGCGCTGGCCCGGTGTGCGGCGGGCGAAGCCGCCGAATTCCTCGCCGTCGCTGTCGAGCACGGTGGAGTAACTGCCCGGCAGCGCCTCGACCTCGTAATCGGCGAAGGAGCCCGTCGGGTTGAAATTGAAGCAGAACCAGAATCCGTCCCGCTCGAAGAAGAAGAGCTGCTTTTCTTCGTCGACGCGCACCAGCTGCACGACGCTCGAATAGAACCCCGGCGTGCCGAGGATCGCGAGCATCGCGCGGTCGAAGTCGCGCAGGCTCCGGAAACGCAGTTTTTCATCCTCCGCCAGACTCCACTGGCGGCGGGCATGGTCGTAGCTCCAGTCGTTCCCTTCGCGCGGGAAGTCGATCCACTCCGGGTGGCCGAATTCGTTGCCCATGAAGTTCAAATATCCGTTGCCCGCCGTCGCCGCGGTGGCGAGTCGCACCATCTTGTGCAGCGCCGTCGCGCGGTCGATGCGCATATTGCCGGAGTTCCGGTGCATGTTGTAGTACATCGCGTCCCCGGCGAGGCGGAAGATCGCCGTCTGACCGCCGACGAGCGCCTGATCGTGGCACTCCGCGTAGCCGATGGAGCGTTCGTCGCGCCGCCGGTTGGTGAGTTCGCCGCAGAGCTGGAACATGCTCCACTTTTCGTCCGGCAGATCGAAGAGCTTGAACCACAGATCGGTCACCCCCATCGCCAGCCGGTAGTCGAAGCCCACGCCATCGGGAGACGCCAGTCCCGGCATGCCGCTCACGTCCTCGGCGACGGTCATGGCGTCGGGGCGGACGCGGTGTATCACCCGGTTGGCGAGCGTCAGATAGGCCAGCGCGTCCTCGTCGACGTCCGGCCCGAAGTAGTCGTCGTATCCCGAAAACGCCTTGCCGAGACCGTGGTGCAGATAGAGCATGCTGGTCACGCCGTCGAAGCGGAAACCGTCGATGCGGTATTCGTCGAGGAAGAAGCGTACGTTGGAGAGCAGAAAGTGCAGCGTTTCCGTCTTGCCGTAGTCGAAGCAGAGCGAATCCCACCCGGGGTGTTCACCGCGCGCTCCGGCGTGGAAGTACGTTTCGCGGAATCCGTCGATGGCGGCGATCCCCTCGACTTCGTTTTTGACCGCGTGCGAATGGACGAGGTCGATCACCACTCTCAATCCCATGCCGTGCGCTTCGTCGACGAGGCGCTTGAAGTCGTCCGGGGTGCCGAAGCGCCCCGCCGTCGCGAAGAAGTTGGCGACGTGATAGCCGAAACTGCCGTAATACGGGTGCCCCGGTATCGCCATCAGCTGGACGGTGTTGTAACCGGCTTCGCGGATGCGGGGCAGCGTCTTCGTGCGGAATTCGTCGAAAGTGCCGACTTTGGGCTCCTCCTGCGCCATGCCGACGTGGCTCTCGTAGACGAGCGGAGCTTCGGGACGCGGCGGCGGATCGTGGCGGAAACGGTAGCTTTCGTCCGGCGGCACGACGGCGGAAAAGCGCAAGGTCGCGGGATCCTGCACCACGTTTCTCGCATAGGCGGGGATGCGTTCGCCGGAGCCGCCGCGCCAATAGGTGTGTTCGAGGTAGTGCATGCCGCTTTTGAGCGTGCCGGCGGCCAGTTTCAGTTCCCACACGCCGCTGCCGACCGGGTGGAGCGCGAAGCGTTCCTCTTCGCGCCAGTCGCTGAAATCTCCGACGAGGAAGAGCTTTTCCGCGTGCGGAGCGTATTCCCGGAACCCCCAGGCGCCGTTCACGCGGTGCAGTCCGTAGTATTCGTGCGCGGAGGCGAAGTCGGCGAGGTCGATCTTACCCCCGGTAAGGCGCTTTTCCAGATCGTCGGCGCGTTTTTTTCTCGCCGCCAGATGCGGCAGGTAGGGCGCGAGATAGGGATCGCCGCCCAACGGCTCCGGCAGATTCGGACGCCGTTCCCGCATCCACTCGACCTTCATACTTCGTCGACCGGGTGCTGGACCAGCGGACGCGCCAGCATCTTTTCGTAGATGTCGATGTAGTGCTGGGCGGTCACCCGGTGGTTGAAGCGGACGGCGGCTTCGTTCATGATCCGCGATATCTCGCGCGCCTTGACCTCCGCCGGGCGGCGGTAGAACTCCATCGCCTGATCGACCGCCCACTTCAGCCCGCAGCTGTCGTAGACGTCGAAGCGGAATCCGTTGCCGGTGTGGTCGGCGACGTTCAGCACTTCGACCGTGTCGTGCAAGCCGCCCGTGTTGTGGACGACCGGCAGACTGCCGTAGCGCTGACAGCTCATCTGGGGCAGTCCGCACGGCTCGAAGAGCGACGGCATGAGGATGAAATCCGATCCCGCCATGCCCTGCCGCGACAGCTCCTCGTCGAAGTCGCAGACCGTCACCCGGTCGTAGAAGCCGTGGAACGCCACGATGTCGCGGAAGACGTGCTGATAACTGCCGTTGGCGACGATCGCGATCTGCAGATCGCTGGAATAGTATTTGTCGATGATGTCGTAGAGCGCTTCCGCCAGAAGCGAACACCCCTTCTGCACCGGATCGAGCCGGCTCGGCCACAGGAACAGCGGCGCATTCTGGTTGACCTTCAATCCGGTGCGCTCCTGAAACGCGATCTTGTTGATCTGCTTGGCGGTGGTCTGGTTGGTGGAGTCGAACTTCATCACGATGTACGGATCGACCTCGGGGGCGCAGTCCTCGTCCGGCGAGTTGAGGATGCCCGACGCGCATCCGGCATTGTACTTGCTGATGATCTCGGCGCGGATCCAGCCGGGGATGAAGTCGTGCCAGCCGTTCACGATCTCGCGCAGGAAGGTCGGACTGACCGTGTTGATGAAGTGCGCGGCAAATATCCCGCTCGTCAGCATGTCCACATGGTTGTCGGAGTGCGTTTCCCAGTAGTTCACCGGCGGGCGCTCGTAGTAGAGGTCCTGCCAGAACTGCGCCGCGTCGATGCCGCGATCCTCGATCTCGGCGAGCGTGGTCTTGCTGGTGTGGATGTTGTGCAGCGTGAAGAGGCAAGGTATCCCCATCCGGCGCGCGGCGGCGGGGACGAGCCCCGTCATCCAGTCGTTGCAGTGGATGAGATCCGGCTCGACCGAGGGGATGATGTTGTTTATCACCTCGCGCTGAAACGCCAGCGCCTGACGCATCGTGTCGTCGGAGTAGTTGCTGTACACCCGGTCGCAGTAGTAGAAAATGCGGTCTTCCGCCAGATGGATGCGGCTGTTGGACAGGTGGCTCATGTATACCCGCAGCTCGTCGCTGATGAGCTTGCCGACATCGATGTGGAACATCTGCCGGTAGTGCGGCAGCGCCACGTGCACGTCCGCCCCCTGCTTGAAGAGCGCCGCGACCAGACTGGCCGAGACGTCGGCCATGCCCCCCGCCTTGGCGTGGAGATAGTGGCTGTAGTTGCCCATTCCCTCCGGCAGGTAGGTGATCTCCGGCGTCACCACCAGTATCCGCGGATTTTTACTGTTTTTGCGCATGTTGTCCTTTCAGAGCTCCCGTATTCGGCTGCGCCCTGCCGGTGTCACTTCGGCCAGCACATGAATCCCGGCATGCTGTTGTCCCACTCGGTCCCGGCGGCCTTGATCCGGGCGGTCAGACCGAAGCGTCCCGCCGAACGGCAGACCACTTCGCCGCCGTAGAGGAAGACGCCGTCGCCGCGTTTTTCCAGCAATTTCAGCTGAGTCGGGCAGCCGTTGACGAGGTGATTGTGCACATCGGCGGTGCCGCTGTACGCGTCGACTTCGATCTTTTCCGGCGGCAGATCGCCGAGTTTGACCTCGACGGTCAGCTTGATCTTGTCCCCGACGTGGATGTTTTCGAGTTCGCCCTGCACGACGGGGTTGTTGATCGAGATGCGGTCGTTGGTGAAATACTCGACCAGCACCTTCTTCTCGCCGACCAGACGTTTCGCTTCGTTCGCGTCGTTCGCGGTGAGCCGCACGTACTCCTTGGCGGCCGGGGTGTAGAAATCCCGGTCGTAGTCGAGCACCATGCGGGTGCTGGAGAACTGCCCCAGCCCGGTGATGATCGACTCGCGCATCCGCGCGATCCAGCGCATCGGCAGATCGCCGACACCGCGCTCGTAGAAGCTCGGAATGATCTCGTTTTCGAGCAGGTTGAAGAGCTGCTGGGAGTCGAAGTTGTCCATATCCTCGTTTTCGGTGAAGTAGCTGTTGGTCTCGATCGCCCAGCCGTTTTCGCCGTCGTAGGCCTCAGCCCACCAGCCGTCGAGGATACTGCAGTTGATGACGCCGTTGATGGCGGCCTTCATGCCGCTGGTGCCGCTGGCTTCCTGCGGGCGGCGCGGAGTGTTGAGCCAGACGTCGACGCCGCTCACGATACGGCGAGCCATGCCGATGTCGTAGTTTTCGAGGAACAGGAAACGATCCTGCACGTTTTCCTTCTGGCTGAACTGGATCAGATCCTTGATAAGCTGCTTGCCCTCGTTGTCGGCGGGGTGTGCCTTGCCGGAAAACACGAACTGCACCGGGCGCGTCGTGCTGCGCAGCAGAGAAAGCAGCCGCTGCGGATCGCGCAGAAGCAGCGTGCCGCGCTTGTAGGTCGCGAAGCGCCGGGCGAAACCGATGGTCAGCACGTCCGGCTGCAGCACCGCCTTGGGACGCTGTCCGCCGTTGGCGCCGCTGAGGTAGTTGTAGCCGTTCTGGCTGATGCGGCGGCGGATTTTGGTGATGAGCGACTGGCGGCAGTGTTCATGGGCGAGCCACAGCTCTTCGGCGGGGATGCTCTCGACGCTTTCGCGCAGCTGCTCCATGTCGGGATGGGCGAGCCAGCGCGGGGTGAGATAGCGCTCGTAAAGCTCCCACATCCGCGACGAGATCCACGAAGCGACGTGGACGCCGTTGGTGATGTGGCGGATCGGGATCTCGGAGAGCGACCGCTCCGGCCACAGATGCTGCCACATTTCGCGGGCGACTTCGCCGTGGAGCTTGCTGACGCCGTTGCTGAAGTTGGCGGCGAGGCGCAGACCGAATACCGTCATCGACATTTCGTTCGCACGTTCGCGTTCGTTGATCGGTATGCCCCACTTGATGACGCGGTTGACGTCCAGTCTCGCTTCGTTGGCGAAGATCTCGAGGTACGGACGCACCAGATTGATGTCGAACACTTCGTTGCCCGCCGGTACCGGCGTGTGGGTGGTGAAGATGTTGGAGCGCCACACGGTTTCGAGCGCCACGTCCGGATCGTAGCCGCGGCTGTTGACGAGATGGGAGATGCGGGCGAGCGACATGAATCCGGCGTGACCTTCGTTCATGTGGCAGACCTCGGGGACGCACCCGAGCGCGGTGAGCGCCTTGATGCCGCCGATGCCGAGCAGAAGCTCCTGATGGAGCCGCATGCGTTTGTCGCCGCCGTAGAGCCGCCAGGTGATCTCGCGGAGTTCGGGCGGGTTCTGGGGCAGTTCGGTATCGAGCAGCACGAGCGGGATGTTGCCCACCCAGAGGATCCACGGCGCGAAGAAAAGTTCGCGGTCGCCGAGGCGCATCGAACAGGTGACTTCGTTGCCGTCGGCGTCGCGTCCGCGCACCAGCGGAAGGTCGTGGATCTCGGAAACGGGGTAGTGTTCGTTCTGCCAGCCGGTGCGGTCGAGCACCTGCCGGAAATACCCTTGACGGTAGAGCAGTCCCACCGCCACGAGGGGCAGTTTCAGATCGCTTGCCGCCTTCAGGTGGTCGCCCGCCAGCACGCCGAGGCCGCCCGAGAAGATGCGGATGCTCTCGTGGATGCCGAATTCGAGCGAGAAGTACGCGATCTTGCGTCCGGCGACGGTGAGGTCGCTGCCGGTCTCGCGCTCGAACTCCTTGCGAACGCTCTCCAGCAGCCGCAGATAGCTCACGTCGTGCGCCAGCTCTTCGAGGCGGCTCTGCGGCACCCGCCGCAGGAAGGTCTTGGCGCTGCCGGAAAGCTCGCGCCACAATCCGGCGTCGACGCGCATGAACAGTTCGATCGCCGAGGGGTGCCAGCACCACCAGATGTTGTTAGCCAGAGTTTCGAGGAATTTGAGTTCGCCGGGAATACGCGGCGCGACGTTGTAAAGTTGGATCACCATGATTCTTTCGGGCGGTCCGCTGCGCAGGCGCACGCGACCGCGTGTGTTGGGTAGATAGGTTTTCGATAAAATCCGCTGCAAAGGGGCGGCCGTTTCGACGGAGACGCGCCCCTCCGGAGCATCCCGGAACTCCCGGCGTGCCTTTTACTTACTTGTTCGGAACCTTGAGCAGGCTGTTGAGCGTGCCGAAGTTGTTGGGGACGAAATTCGGGTTGGCGGAATCCAGCCGCCACTCGCCGTCCACGACGAACTTGTACTGGTACTCGCCGGGGGCGAGCATGATCCGCCCGGTATAGACGCCGCGCCCTTCGCGGTCGGTGAGCTTGTGCTTCGGTTCCCAGTTGGTGAAGCATCCGGCGACGAAGACCTGATGCCCCGGGGCGTCTTCGAGTTTGAACGACACCGTGTGCCGCGCCGCTTTCTTTTCGATTTTCTTTGCCATAAGTCGCTCCTGTAAGAGTTCGATATATTTGCCGATCATGCGCGCCGTCATCGGGTTCTCGATGGTCAACGCAATATTGTACAACTACCTAATATACCGTGCCTGACCAAGATTGTCAATACTTGGGCGGGGGCGGCATTCGTTTTTGAGGTGAAAGTTTTTTTGTTAAGAAATTGCTGGAGCGGCGGATGTTGGATTCGGCGGTCCGCCGTTTATATTGTCCGACGATAGAGGAGCGCCGGCCGCTTCCGACGGCGGAGCGCGGCGGGCGATGAGTGCAACAATTCCGGATAAGGATTCCGGGGAGAGGAGAGCAAGATGAGACAGGAAATTTCCGAATGGCCGCTGCTGCTGGTGTCGGAGGAGTTCAACGCCGCCACCGACGACGGGTTCCGGCTGCGCGAACTGGCGTCCGTGCTGGGCGAAAAGCAGAACTGCCGGGTGATACCGTCGTTTTCCTACGAGGACGCGCTGGAAATATTCATGTCGCGCGCCGATTTGGGCGCGGTGGTGATCGACTGGGATCTGCCGCTCGACGACGCTTCGGAAAAGATGACGCCCGGCGAGCTTTTGCGCCGCATCCGCTGCCGCAACCGGCGGATCCCGGTGCTGCTTCTCACCGACCGCATGGAGACGGAGGCGCTGCCCGACTGCGCGCTTGCGGGGATCGACGACTGCCTGTGGAAGACCGCCGACACCCCGGATTTTCTGGCGGGACGGATCGCCGTCCACATCGGGAACTATCTGGACGAGGTGCTGCCGGAGTTCTTCGGCATGCTGGTCAAGTACTCCGAATTGTACAAGTACGCATGGCACACCCCGGGACATCTGGGCGGGCAGGGGTTCCTGCGCGCCCCGTCGGGGGTGGCGATGTACAAGTTTTTCGGTGAAAACACCTTCCGCGCCGATCTGTCGATCTCGGTGCCGGAACTCGGTTCGCTGCTCGATCACGAGGGGCCCGTCGGCGATGCGGAAAGGAATTCCGCGCGCGTCTTCGGCGCCGACCGGACATATTACGTCCTGAACGGGACCAGCACCGTGAACCAGATCGTCTGGCGCAGTCAGGTGTTGCCCGGCGATCTCGCCTTCGTCGACCGCAACTGCCACAAGTCGCTCAACTACGCGATGGTCATCACCGAGGCCGTGCCGGTGTACATGATCCCCCGGCGCAACGCGCGCGGCATCATCGGGCCGGTGCGGCTGAAGGAGTTTTCCGGCGACTTCATCGCGGAAAAGGCGGCCGCCAATCCGCTCGTCCCCGCCGCGGACAAAAACAAACGGGTGCGGATGTCCGCCCTGACCAACTCGACCTACGACGGATTGTGCTACAATGTTTCGCGCATCCGCAGGGAACTCGGCAAGCACGTCGACAATCTGCACTTCGACGAGGCGTGGTACGCCTACGCGAAGTTCCACCCGCTGTACAAGGATCACTTCGGGATGGCCCCCGGCGCGATCGGTCCCGAAGATCCGCCGGTCTTCTGCTCGCAGTCGACGCATAAGCTTTTGACCGCCTTTTCGCAGGCGTCGATGCTCCACATCCGCAACGGCGGCAGCCGCCGGATCGATCCCGTGCTCTTCAACGAGTCGTACATGATGCACGGTTCGACTTCGCCGCAGTACCAGATGATCGCCTCGCTCGACGTGGCGACGAAGATGATGGAGGACTCCGGCGAAACGCTGATCGGCGACATCATCCGCGAAGCCGTACGGCTCCGGAAAAAGATCGCCGCCCTCCGCCGCGATCTGGCCCGCAGCGGCGACTGGTTCTTCGGGATGTGGCAGCCGGAAAAGGTCGTCGTCAACGGCAAATGCCGCGACTTCGCCGACGCCGACGTCGAGGAGCTGGCCACGCATCAGGAAGCGTGGGAACTTTCCGCCGACAACGACTGGCACGGTTTCGCCGACATCGAGGAGCACTATGTGATGCTCGATCCGATCAAGCTCACCGTCACCACTCCCGGCCTCGCCGACGACGGGACGATGGCCAAGGAGCACGGCATTCCGGCGTCGGTCGTCACGAATTTCCTGATCCGGCACAACATCGTCTGCGAAAAGACCGACTATTATTCGTTCCTTTTGCTCAACTCGCTCGGCACGACGCGCGCCAAACAGGGGAGTCTGCTCGCCGCGCTCTTCAAGTTCAAGGAGCTTTACGACTCGGACGCCCCGCTCGCGGAGGCCGCGCCGGAACTGGTCGCTTCGTTCCCCGACCGCTACGCCGGCGAGACGCTCAAGAATCACTGCGACGCCATGCACCGGTACTTGGCGGCGCACGATCTCCTCGGCAAGATGCACGCCGCCTTCGAGGTGATCCCGAAGCCGGTGCTGAAGCCCGCCGACGCCTATCACAAGGTCGTCGCGGGCGAAGTCGAAAGCATCCGCATCTCGGAACTGCCGGGGCGCGTCGCCGCGGTGATGCTGGTGCCTTATCCGCCGGGTATTCCGATCATGATGGGCGGCGAACTCGCGGACGGCGACGCCAAACCGATCTGCGACTATCTGAAGGCGCGGGAGGATTTCGAGAACGCCTTCCCCGGTTACGAAAGCGACATCCACGGCGTGGAGCGCGAACGCACCGAAACGCGCACGTATTTCCGCACCCTCGTGTTGAAAAAGTGACGGAAAAAGGAAGGGCAACAGGTACATCATCATGTCGGAAAAGACAAACAAAGGTTCGTTGAGCATCTTCACCATGAGCATGCTCACCGTGGCGGCGGTGCTGTCGCTGCGCAATCTGCCGTCGCAGGCGGAGTACGGATACAGCGTCATATTCTATATGGTGGCGGCGTCGCTGTGCTTCTTCATCCCGTCGGCGCTGGTCTCGGCGGAGCTGTCGAGCGCGTGGCCGGAGGACGGCGGCGTCTATCTGTGGGTGAAGGAGGCGTTCGGCCCCAAGTGGGGATTCGTGGCGATCTTCATGCAGTGGGTGGAGAATCTGCCGTGGTTTCCGGCCGTGCTGACCTTCGTCGCGTCGTCGATCGCCTACGTCTTCGATCCGGCGCTGGCGAACAACCGGTGGTTCGTGCTCGTGACGATCTGGGTGTCGCTGTGGCTGGCGACGTTCCTGAACTTCCGGGGGATGCGGCTGTCGGCGTTCTTGAGCAGTTCCGGGGCGATCGCCGGAACGGTCGCACCGGGGATCGTGATCATCCTGATGGCGGCGGGTTATCTGCTGGCGGGCAAAGCCCCGATGATCCGCTTCTCGGTCGGTTCGCTCGTGCCGAATCTGGGCAGCTGGAACCAGCTGATGCTGCTTTCGGGGATGATGGTCGGTCTGGCGGGTATGGAGATGTCCGCCGTCCACGTGACCGAGATGGAGAACCCTGAAAAGCGCTTCCCGCGGGCGATTTTGAGCGCCGCCGCGCTGGTGATATTGCTTAGCGTTCTGGGCTCGCTCGCCATCGCGCTGGTGGTGCCGCCCGCGGAGATCAGCCTCGCCGCCGGAGCGGATCAGGCGTTCAACGCGGTCTTCAAGGTCTTTCACATCCAGTGGATGACTCCCGTGATGTGCTTCCTGCTCGCCTACGGCGCCGTGACCATGGTCGTGACCTGGGTGCTCGGCCCCTCCAAGGGGGTGCTCGAAGTCGCCCGCGAAGGGTATCTGCCCAAATACTGGCAGTACCGCAACAAATACGGGATGCCGACGCGGATATTGATCATCCAGGGGGTGATCTCGTCGCTGCTGGCATTGGTGGTGCTCTTCATGCCGACGATCAGCGGAGCGTTCTGGATCATGTCCGCGCTGACGGCGCAGCTGTACATGATCATGTACCTCTTCATGTTCGCGGCGGCGATCAAGCTGCGGTACTCGCAGCCGGATAAGGTGCGCCCCTACCGCGTGCCGGGGGGCAAACCGGGGATGTGGATCATCTCCGGGGTGGCGTTCCTGACGGCGCTCTTCGCGATCATCGTGGGCTTCATCCCGACCTCGGGAGTCCGCGCCGCCGGAACGGAACACGTCGTGCTGTACGTCGGGTTCCTCTTCTTCGGCTCGCTCTTCTTCGTCGCGGTGCCGCTGGTGCTCTACTACATCTTCGAGCGCCGCAAGGCCCTCGAACAGAAGAACTAGAAAACCGATATATGCCAAACGCCGCCGGGAGAATCCCGGCGGCGTTTTCGGCATTTGACGGTTTGAGCTTGACCGGTTATATTAACCGTGAGTTGCGGTGAGTAGGACAGGTAGGACGAGTGGGACGATTATTCCGGCGATGCGCATGCCGCTGGCGAAGTACTTGTCCTACTTGTCCCACTGGTCATACAAAAAATAAAGGGAATCTATGAGCGACGGTATTTTGTTGCCGTGCGGCGGATATCGAGAACTGCTTACATATCGCAAAAGTCTGATCGTTTTCGACGGAACGGTCTGCTTTTGCCGCCGCTTCATGGACTCGCACGATCGCACCGTCGACCAGATGGTACAGGCGGCGCGAAGCGGCAAACAGAATATCGTCGAGGGCTCGATGGCGGCGGTCACCAGCAAGGAAACGGAAATCAAGCTGACCGGAGTAGCCCGCGCCTCTTTGGAAGAGCTGCTGGAAGATTACCGCGATTATCTGCGTGTCCACGATCTGCCGCTGTGGGACAAGAACTCCGATCCGGCGTTGGCGATCCGCAACCTCGCCCGCACCGAAAGCGAGAGTTATGATACATACCGTCCCTACTTGGAAAGCCGCAGTGACGGTACATGCGCCAACATCATGATCTGTTTGATCAATCAATGCACCTATCTGCTGCGGCTGCAGCTGGAAAAGCTGACTGCGGAGTTTGTCCGACTGGGCGGAATGCGCGAGCGTATGACCAAAGCGCGGCTGAACTATCGCGATAAAAAGCTGTAGGACCGGCAGAACGAGTGGGACGATTGTTCCGGCGATGTGCGTATCATTGGTTAAGTGCTTGTCCCGCATGTCCCACTGATCCTGCATTTTCCCCAATTGGCGCTTGCCAACCGTGCCGATACCCGCTTCGGGAGATAGCCGGAATGCTTGCGTTCGTTGTCTAGAACAGCGGGGCGCCGATGATGCGTTTGGCGGAGACGCTGCCGAACTGGTGGACGCCGATCGGCTGACTGCGGTTGTCGCCGACGACATAAAAGTGACCGGGTTCGACGGTGCACTCCGGCAGTTCCCACAGGCAGATGTGCCGGACATAGGGCTCGTCCAGTTCCTCGCCGTTGACGAAGAGCTTTCCGCGCCGGAATTCCACCGTGTCCCCGGCGACCGCCACCACCCGTTTCAGGTAGTACACCCGGCCGTGGTGGCGGACGACCACGACGTCGCCGCGCTTCGGCTCCGAGAACCAGTAGCGCCCTCTCCAGCAGAAGTTGAAGCCGTGTTCGGGGTAGGTGGGCGTCATGCTGGCGCCGTCGATCACGCACGGTATCAGCAGAAAACCGAAGACCGCGGCCGCGACCGCGGCCACGGCCGCCGCCCGGATGAAGAACCCCCGGGTGAGGCGCGGCAGAAAGAACTCCCTCACGCCGCCCTGCGCGGTCGCGTCATCCGAACGGTGGGCGAGACGGAGTTTTTCCCACCACTTGAAGAGCCGCATAAGGAGCTCCTTACTTCTTGCGTTTGGCCTCCATCAGCATCTGCCGGCGGTGTCTGGCCTCTTCCTCTTCGAGCTGCTTGATGAAGCGGTTCTTGTCGCTCGCCTTCATGTAGGCTTCTTCGATGGAGATGTTGCCGGCTTCGAGCTGCTCCTGGATCGAGTTGTCCATCGCCTGCATGCCGCGGCCGACGCCGGCGTCGATGATGGTGCGGATGTTGGATATCTGCCCTTCGCGGATGGTGTTGGGCAGACCGTCCGCCCACAGCAGCACTTCGTGCACCGCCACCCGTCCGCCGTTGATTTTGCGGCACAGCAGCTGCGACACGATCGCCTGAAGACATTCGGCCAACATGGTGCGGATCTGCGCCTGCTCGTCGGAGGGGAAGGCGTCGATGATGCGGTCGATAGTCTTGGGCGCGTTGTTGGTGTGCAAGGTCGCGAAGACCAGCATGCCCATCGAGGCGCAGGTTAGCCCGAGGCGGATGGTTTCGTTGTCGCGCATTTCGCCGATCAGCACGATGTCCGGGTCGGAGCGCATCGCCCCGCGCAGCGCCTTGGGGAAGCTCTGCGCGTGGATGCCGACTTCGCGGTGGATGATGGTGCTCAATTTGTTGGTGTGGACGAATTCGATCGGGTCCTCGATGGTGATGATGTGGCGGTTCTTGCGCTCGTTGATGTAGTCGATCATCGCGGCGAGCGTCGTCGATTTGCCGCTGCCGGTGGGGCCGGTGACGAGGACCAGTCCCGAGGGGATGTCGCAGATCTTCTTGAGCACCTGCGGCAGATTCAGTTCGTCGATGGTCTGGATGATGCTCGGGATCTGCCGCAGTACGCACCCCATGCCGTGATAGTTGTAGAGGTAGTTGCAGCGGAAGCGGGCGACGCCCGGTATCTCGTGCGCGAAGTCGAGGTCGTGTTCGGCGAGATATTTTTCCCAGCGGTGTTTGGGGAAGCATATCTCCTCCATGATGCTGCTGAGGCGTTCGGCGTCGAGCACTTCGTCTTCGAGCACCTGCAGATTGCCGTGGATGCGCGCCTTGGGCGGATAATCGACCGAGAGATGCAGGTCCGATCCGCCGAGTTCGAGCATGTGACGAAGATAACCGTTGATGACAGGTTCGTTTTCCATATGTACAGCACCCTCTGTTTCGGTTGCGTTCACTTCTTTTTCTTGAGTTCCTGCAGGCGCGCCTTTTCGCGCGCCGCCCAGACGGCGTTGAGCTGGGCCTTTACCGACAGGTCGGTCATCTGGGCGAGCGCGGCTTCGTAGGTGAGCAGATTCGCCTCGTATTTGCGCAGGATGCACTGATCCATGGTGCACATGCCCTGCTTGTTCGAAGTGACCATAGTCGATTTCAGCCGGAAGGTCTTGCCCTCGCTGATGGTGTTGGCGACCGCCATGGTGTTGACGAGGATCTCGTAGACCACTTCGAGGCCGCCCATGCCGTTGCGGATCAGCTTCTGGCAGACCACGCCGCGCAGACTGCCCGCCGTCATCGCGCGGATCTGCGGCTGCTGGGCGGGCGGGAAGACGTCGAGGATGCGGTTCATGGTGTTGGCGGCGTCGCTGGTGTGGAGCGTTCCGATGACGAGGTGACCGGTTTCGGAGGCGGTGATCGCGTTTTCGATGGTGTCGAGGTCGTGCATCTCTCCGATGACGATCACGTCCGGGTCCTCGCGCAGTGCCGCCTTGAGCGCGCGGCTGTAGCTGGCGGTGTGCCGTCCGACTTCGCGCTGGGTGACCTGACAGTTTTTGGAGGTCTGCAATATCTCGATGGGCTCTTCGATGGAGATGATGTGGTCGTGACGCTTTTCGTTGACGATGTCGATCATCGCGGCGAGCGTGGTGGTCTTGCCCGCGCCGATGGGGCCGGTGACGAGCACGAGCCCGTTGTTGTAGTCGAGCATGCGCCGGATGAAGACGATGTCTTCGTCCATGAAGCCCAGCTCCTCGAGCTGGCAGATGTGGTCGGGGACCAGCCGGTAGCTGCCGCTCACGCCGCCTTTCTGCTGCATCAGCGCCACGCGGAAGCGGTCTTTGCCGATCTCGATGGCGAAGCTCAGATCCTGTTCGGCGAGGAACTCCTGCTTGCGCTCTTCGTCGAGCAGCACCGTGTTGAGCCGCATCGAATCGTCTTCGGTCAGGACATATTCATCCAGCCGCTCGACTTCCAGCTTGCGCCGCACGAACGGCGGCGCGCCGCCGGATAAATGCAGGTCGCTGCAGCCGAGTTTCCGCAGGCACGCCAGCAGGACGACCACGCGCTGCGCCAGCTCTTCGTCCGAAAGTTCCGAAGTGTCGCTCAAGCCGGGCAGATCCTCGTACGAATTGATGCCGGATATGTCGATGTCCACGCCGCCGTAGCTTATGATGTCGCTGCTGGCGATCTCGTGTCCGGCGACGTACTCGCCGTAGTTTTCTCCGTCCGCGCCGTCCGCCGGGGGCAGTTCCCCGGTCGCCGCCTGTTCGACGGCGTAGTTGACCAGCTCCTGGATCTGCGCAAGCAGCGAATCGGCGTCGCCGTCGCCGTAGACGGATATGAGTCTGTCCAGCACCGCCTGCGCGAAAGCGGCGATATCCGGTTCCGGCAGCGTATCAATGATCGCCTGCGCGTCCTCTGCGGTCAGCGCGTTGTTGCTCGTCAAGGCGTAGATCAGCCATTGAATGTCGAGCGGCATTTCCTGCGGCATGAAAAGGTCCTCCCGTTTGAATTCCGGTTCGGATGCGGCGTCCGATTTTGCGCGCCGCTTCCGGATCCGGCGATATTTTCGATACTTCTTAAATAATAACCCGAAATCCGGTATTTTTCAACAATCCGGCGCGATCAATCTTTAATTTTTCCCGACATTGCATTATATTGAACGCGTCGAAGTAAAATACGGCTTCCGGAATTTTCGGGAAAGGATTTCGGGATGGAGCTTGGTCGCATCAGCATCGCCGGCGAGAGCAATATCGGCGCCGGACGCATGAAAAACGAAGACAACTACTGCATCTTCAACCCGCCGGGGTTCCCATCCGCGCTCGCCGTGGTCTGCGACGGCATCGGCGGACACCGCAACGGTGAGGTCGCCAGCATGTTCTGCTGCCGGCGGATGATGGCGGAGTTTCTGCACCGCGGCGAAGAACTGCACAGCGGCGCCGAGGCGGGGGCGTTCCTCGCCGAGACGCTGACCGACGTCAATGCCGAGATCTTCCGCCGCAACGAATTCGACGGCCGCACGCTGCCGATGGGATGCACCGCCGTGTGCGCGGTGTTCACCGCGACCGAATTCGCCTTCTGCAGCGTCGGCGACAGCCGTATTTACGGCTTTGCGCCGGAGACGGGGAGCCTGCGTCAGCTTTCTGTCGACGACGTCGGCGCCGGCGGGCGCGCCTTGAGCCGCGCGATCGGGATCCGCCGTCAGGTCGAGATCGAACCGTGCGTCATGCCGCTCGACGACGGCAGCGTTCATCTGCTCTGTTCGGACGGTCTGCACCACTTCGTCGACGACGCCGGGATCGCCGACTCGCTCCGGGAGTTCGTCACTCCGCGCGTGGCGGTGAACCGGCTGATGCGGCGGGCGCTGCTGCGCGGGGCGGGGGACAACATCACCATCGTCGTCGCGTGGAACAAGGCGTGACGAAATTTCAGAAGTCGATGCCGCGGCGCGCCGGGAAGCCCTTTTCGAAGGGATGTTTTTCGCATTCGACGCGCGTCACGAGATCGGATATCTCCAATATTTTCGGGTGCGCGTAACGGCCGGTCAGGATCACGTTGAGTTCCGGTTTTCTCGCCAGCAGCGCTTCGCGGATCTCGTCCGGCTCCAAGAGATAGAAGTGCAGCACCACGTTGAGCTCGTCGAAGATCAAGAGTTCGCCGTCGAAGTTCTTGAGCAGATACTTCGCCCGTTCCCAGCCCCGTTCCGCGGCGCCGCGGTGATCGGCGTCGCGGTCGAGCATGCCGGAGCCGTACTGCTCGAATATCGTATCCGGAAAGTAACGCCGGAAAAACTGCGCTTCTCCGGTCGGCGCGTCATCCTTGATGAACTGCAGTATCCCGACCTTCCACCCCCAGCCCAGCGCCCGCAGGGCGGTGCCGAACGCCGCCGAACTTTTGCCCTTGCCGTCGCCGGTGTAGTTGAGCAGCAGTCCGCGTTCCGATTTTTCGATATCCATGATGTGCCTTGCCAAGTTGCGGATATTTGCCGTTGCAATTGTGCAATATATCGCCGAAACGCGAAAACTTCAACCTCGACGGCGTCCTCCGCGGGCTTGAAAAAGCGCATCCCTTATTGTATAGTAATGGAAATCAGGAGGAGGAGTTTTCAACCATGCTGTGCGACAACTGCAAACATAACGAAGCCACGGTCCTCATCAAGGAGATCCGCAACGGCAAGGCGACGTCGATAAATCTGTGCGCCGAGTGCGCCCGGCTGAAGGAGCAGCAGGGCGAGCTGGGGGCGCTGGGGTTCAATTTGGCCGAGGTCCTCTTCGACATCGGCAAGTTCACCAAGGCGCTCAAATCCGGCGCCGGGAAGCCGGAGCTCGAAGTCCCGCGCGAAGTCGCCGAGGCGATCTGCCCCAAGTGCGGCTGGAGCGCCGAAAAACTGCGTCAGCACGCGGGACAGCTCGGCTGTCCGGAGTGCTACCGCACTTTCGCCCCGCTGGTCGAGGGGGCGGTGGCGCGGATCCAGCGCGGGCTGGTGCATCTGGGCAAGCGGCCCGTCGGCGGCGCGGCCGGCGGCGCGGTGGCGATGCGGCTTGAGATGGAACGGCTCCAGCGCGAACTCAAGGAGCTGATCCGGAAGGAAGAGTACGAGGCGGCGGCGGTCAGCCGCGACCGGATCGCCGCGCTGAAACGCGAACTCGACGCGGGCGGTACGGACCGAGAGGTGCGCTGATGGAAGGCAAAGTCGAAGCGCTGTTCCGCAACCCGTCGGGGATATTGAGTTCCGACGCGCCGGGGAACGACATCGCGATATCCAGCCGCGTCCGTCTGGCGCGCAATCCGGCGGATCGGATGTTCCCGCTGCGGGAGTCGGAGGATGAACGGCGGGAGTTCGCCGCCGAGGTCGCGGCGGCGGTCCCCGAGATCGAACGTCTCGGCGGCGCCGACGCGCTGGTGTTCGATCCCGAGCACATGGGGGCGATCGAGCGGGAAGTCCTTCTGGAGCGTTATCTCGCGAGCCGCGAATTCAACGCCCGGCCCGAGGGCGCGCTTCTGGCGGTGCGCCCCGACGAGCGGGCGAGCCTCATGGTCAACGAGGACGACGCGCTGCGCATCCAGTGCCTGCGCCCCGGCTTTCAGCTGGACGAGGCGTGGGAAGAGGCGTCGGCGCTGGACGACGAACTCGGGAGCGTCTTCAAGTACGCGTTCGATGAAAAACTGGGATTTCTGACCGCCGATCCGACCAACGTCGGCACCGGCATGCGCGCTTCGGTGATGCTGCATCTGCCGGGACTGGTGCTCACCAATCAGATCGCTTCGGCGGTCGCGGCGGTCGGCAAGCTGAACATCGCGGTGCGGGGGCTCTACGGCGAAGGTTCGGAGAATCTGGGGAACATGTATCAGGTATCCAACCAGAGCACTCTCGGCGAAAGCGAAAAGCAGATCATCGACCGTCTGGGCGCGGTGGTTTCGCAGCTCGTCGAACGCGAGGAAAACACCCGCAAGCTGCTGATGGAACGCGACCAGCACGGCATGCTCGACGTCATCGGGCGCTCCTACGGGGTGCTCAAGCACAGCCACCGGCTGAGCAGCGAAGAGGCGCTCAAGTGTCTCTCCGGCGTCCGGCTCGGCGTGGATATGCGTCTGTTCAAGTCCCTCGACGTCGATCGCGTCAACACGGTGTTCATGGCCATTTCGCCAGCGCATCTGCAAAAGCGCGCCGGACGCGAACTCGACCAGTCCGAGCGCGACGTCTGCCGGGCGGCCTTCTGCCGCGAACACCTGAATTGACGGTCCCAAAAAACCGCGTTTCTGCTTGCATTGCGCGTAAAAAGTGATATATTAATAATTTGTGCAAAGACGCACAATGTTTCGCACCGTGATAAGTTTTGAGGATTTTTTCGCGATGAAGCATGTTTTGTGGATCTTTTCGGCGCTGCTGCTGGCGTTCGTCTGCGGCTGTTCCGTGAACAACAACTATCTGCGTCCCGAAGACTTCGCCGAATATCTGCGTCGCGACGGCATCGAGGTCGAAAGCGTCCGCAAAGTGCCCGTCGATCCGTTCCGCGCCTCCGACGCGGCGGCGGTCAAGGTGGCCGGTTCCGAGATCGGCGTCTACAAGTACGACGCCACCGCCAAGGCGCAGCGCGAACGCCTCGCCTGGATCGCCAATGAAAAACGCCTCTACATCGTCGGTATCCCGTATCCGGTCAAGGTATACGGTTCGTTCGTGTTTTTCGGGTTGGAACGCAACCCGGCGAAAAGGAAAATTCTCAGGACGATCGAAAAGTTCAAATAGTTCAGGATCGTTCTGACCGCGCGGCGGTCGAGTTTCCGCTCCGCGGTGAAGCCAAAAAAGCAAAGGAGATGCAAGAGAATGGCTGAGAAGAAGTACGTCTACACCTTCGGCGGCGACAAGACCGAAGGCGAAGGAGCGATGAAGAATCTGCTCGGCGGCAAGGGCGCCAATCTGGCCGAAATGGCGAAGATCGGTTTGCCGGTGCCCCCCGGTTTCACCGTGACCACCGAGTGCTGCGTCGATTATTTCAAGAACGGCAACAAGCTCCCCGCCGGCGTCGAAAAGCAGGTCACCACCGCGCTGAAGCACATCGAAAAGGCGATGGGCATGAAGTTCGGCGATCCCAAGAATCCGCTGCTCGTTTCCTGCCGCTCCGGCGCCCGCAGCTCCATGCCCGGCATGATGGAGACCGTGCTCAACGTCGGTCTTTCCTCCAAGACCATCCCCGGCCTCATCGCCAAGACCAAGAACGAGCGTTTCGTCTATGACGCCTACCGCCGTCTCATCATGATGTACAGCGACGTCGTCATGGAAAAGGCCGAAGGCATCGAACCCGCCGAGGGCAAGGCGATCCGCCGCCAGCTCGACGCGATGCTCGACGAGCTCAAGGAAAAGAAGGGCTACAAGTCCGACACCGATCTCACCGTCGCCGACCTCAAGTCCCTCTGCGAGAAGTTCAAGAAGCAGATCAAGAAGACTCTCGGCCGCGAGTTCCCCGACGACTCCATGGCCCAGCTCTGGGGCGGCATCGGCGCCGTGCTGAAGAGCTGGAACGGCAAGAAGGCCGTCGCCTACCGCCGCATCGAGGGCATTCCGGATGACTGGGGCACCGCCGTCAACGTCCAGAGCATGGTCTTCGGCAACATGGGCGACACCAGCGCGACCGGCGTCGCCTTCACCCGCGATCCCGCGACCGGCGACAACAAGTTCTACGGCGAGTGGCTGATCAACGCCCAGGGCGAAGACGTCGTCGCCGGCACCCGCACGCCGAATCCGCTCAACGAGGCCACCAGCAACGAGCAGAACAAGCACCTCAAGTCGATGGAAAAGCTCTATCCCTCGATCTACAAGCAGCTCTGCGGCGTGCGCGAGACCTTGGAAAAGCACTACCACGACATGCTCGACATCGAGTTCACCATTCAGGAAAAGAAGCTCTTCATGCTGCAGTGCCGCGTCGGCAAACGCACCGGCACCGCCGCGCTGAACATGGCGATGGACATGCTCAAGGAAAAGCTTATCGACGAGAAGGAAGCCGTGATGCGCGTTTCCCCCACCCAGCTCGATGAACTCCTGCACCCGATCCTCGATCCGAAGGCCGAGAAGAAGCAGACCGTGATCACGAAGGGCCTGCCCGCCGGTCCCGGCGGCGCCGTCGGCCGCATCGTCTTCAACAGCACCGAGGCCGTCGCCGCCGCCAAGAAGGGCGAGGCGGTCATCATGGTCCGCGAAGAGACCAACCCCGAGGACGTCGAAGGCATGCGCGCCGCGACCGGCATCCTTACCGCCCGCGGCGGTATGACCAGCCACGCGGCTCTGGTCTGCCGCGGCTGGGGCAAGTGCTGCATCGTCGGCGCCGGCGCGATCGCCGTTGACGAGGTCAAGGGCGTCCTCAAGATCGGCGGCAAGACCTACACCTCCAAGGATTATCTGAGCTTGAACGGTAGCCGCGGCTGGGTTTACGCCGGCAAGGTCGCCACGATGGATTCGAGCGAGAATCCGAAGCTCAAGAACTTCATGAAGCTCGTCGACAAGTTCCGCAAGCTTCAGGTCCGCACCAACGCCGATACCGCCGCCGACGCCGAAGTCGCGCGCAAGTTCGGCGCCGAGGGCATCGGGCTCTTCCGTACTGAGCACATGTTCTACGGCAAAAACAGCGAAAAGCCGCTCTTCTGCCTGCGCAAGATGATCCTTTCCAACACCAAGGAAGAGCGCGTCGCCGCGCTGAAGGAGTTGGAAAAGTACGTCAAGAGCGACATCAAGGCGACGCTGACCGCCATGAAGGGGCTGCCGGTGACGATCCGTCTCCTCGATCCCCCGCTGCACGAGTTCGTCCCGAGCGAGCCCGCGAAGCGCAAGGAACTCGCCGACGCCCTCGGCATCAAGGTTTCCGAGATCGCCAAGCGCGCCGAAGCTCTCCACGAGACCAACCCGATGATGGGACACCGCGGCGTCCGCCTCGGCATCACCTATCCGGAAGTTTCCGAAATGCAGATGCGCGCGATCCTCGAGGCCGCGCTCGAAGTCGGCAGCGTGCCCGAGATCATGGTCCCGGTGACCTGCGATCCGCGTGAGATCAAGTTCCAGAAGGCGATCCTCGAGCGCGTCGCCGCCGAAGTCGCCAAGAAGAAGAAGGTCGCCAAGATCGAATACAAGGTCGGCACCATGATCGAGATCCCGCGCGCCGCGATCCTCGCGGACGAAATGGCGAAGGAAGCCGAGTTCTTCAGCTTCGGCACCAACGACCTGACGCAGATGACCTTCGGCTTCAGCCGCGACGATATCGGCGGCTTCCTGCCCGAGTACCTCGACCAGAAGATCATCGACGCCGATCCGTTCCAGACCATCGACACCGTCGGCGTCGGCCGTCTGATCGAGATCGCGGTCAAGGGCGGCCGCAGCGTCCGCAAGAACCTCAAGGTCGGTATCTGCGGCGAGCAGGGCGGCGAAGGCAAGTCCGTGGCGTTCTGCCACAAGATGGGCCTCAACTACGTTTCCTGCAGCCCGTTCCGCGTGCCGATCGCCCGTCTGGCGGCGGCGCAGGCGGCGATCGCCGAGGGGAGAAAGTAAGCCCCTCTGCGTATCGAACGCAAGAACCGAATCCGGCGGAGTTTTACGGCTCCGCCGGTTTTTTTATGGGGATATTCGGCGGAACGATTTGACATTTCGGGGAAAGGTCTTTATAGTATGCAGCGGGAGGGGGGCTCCCGACGCAATTTCTCCTCTTCATAATTACTCCTCTAATTATAAAAAGGCTGCCCCCCTCCTTTTTTTGCCCGTCTTTTGCCGGCTGCCGCGCCTTGCTCGGTCGTCTGCTCGGTCGAGTATTTCGATACACTCCCTCGCATCCTCCCGTCGCAAAACCCGGCATCCGTTAAAAATCCGGGCAAAAATAGAGAGATTAAAATGTTTTTTTGTTCGTATTGTGTCGGCTGCCGCGCCTTGCTCGGTCGTCTGCTCGGTCGAGTTTCAATACACTCCCTCGCATCCTCCCGTCGCAAAACCCGGCATCCGTTAAAAATCCGGGCAAAAATAGAGAGTAAAAAAATTTTTTGCACACACTGCCGCGTCGTCACGCACCCAAAAAGACGGCTTGTCCCGTATATGGTGAAGCGGAGCAAAAATAGGCCCATGAAGGTGAGAGAAAAAGAAGAACCGGCGGAGCTTTTCACCGCGCCGGATCGTCCCCGCTGTTTTTCATTTCCGCGTTTTTGTCTTTTTGCGTTTGGCGGGGGCAGGGGGCGGAGTAGGCGCTTCGTCGGCGCCGATACGCCATTCGGTTATGTCGGAACGCTTTTCCAGTTCGGCTTCGACCGGATCGTCCAGATTGCCGAAGAAGTTCAAGCCGGTCATCGCTTCGACCTCGTCCACCGTGACGACGAAACTTCTGACCGGCTTCTTCGAGGCGCGGTTGGGAACGATGAAGGCGATCATCTTCATCGGCGGCGACAGGTCCAGCGCGACTTTGTAGAAGGCGTCGGGGATGCGGATGTCCGTGTTTTTCATGAAGCGGGCTTCGCCGTCGAGGAATACCGGCCCGGTTATCACGTACAGACGCGACTCCTGACGCGCCCACGCCCGGATCGTGGACTCGATGCGTTTCCAGATGCCGCGGTTGCACGCGGGCAGCTGGGGCGAGATGTTGGTCATGTAGAAGGACTGCTCCATCGTTTCGCGCGAATAGGTCATGTCGGAGGCGGGCGCGAGGTGTCCGCGGTCGAAGCCGGTCCGGTTGTACTGCTGCGGCCGCACCGGATCGAACTTGAGATCCGGATCGGGGCGGAATTTGTTGGAGCGTCTGACCTGCGGCGCGTTCAGGTGCTCGGCGGTCAGTATGTAGCTCACCCACAGCGCCTGCCGCCGCGACTTGCTGTATCCGAGGGCGAAGCCGCTGCGGTCGATCATCTGATCCGATTCGGAAGGGATCCCCAGCTGCAGATTCGCCGAACGCTCGGCCGGCGACTTGAACGTGGGCGCGGGCGGGGCGCCGAAGGTCGTAAACAGTGCCAGCAGCGGCAGCAGGAACAATGCAGTACGTATTTTCACAAGAATCATCGGATCAAGAGGTCCCATATCGCGGTGTTTTATGCCATTAATCTAACACTTCGCATCGTTTTTTAAAGTGCAATATCGAAAAAAAACGGTTTCATGTCACCCTTTTATGTTTGAATAACCACAGTAAGGTGCTATATTTTAAATATTATTATAAGTCGGCTGTGTCCATACCGGCGGAAGCGGAAGTCGTTGCCGTTTAGACAGCCGTTGATATAATTTCGAATTGGGGATATTATGCCGTTCTGCAGGGCGACAGAGGAATATGATCCGGGCGCCGGACGATGTTCCGGACGGGGTGAAAAATACGACCGCAAGGATCCGCGTTAGCGCGGATTTTCGCGGTCTTTTTGTTTTTTGACAATTCAGGCAGGCGATGTTTTTCAGGGAGAAAAGGCCCTAAAAAGCATCGCTTCGCGCTACCCGGATTCCGGAATGTCGAGCTTGAAACAGGCGGATTTTGAGGCCGATCCGATTTTGGAAAGGCTGCGTCCTTACCCCGGCGCGGGGTGGATGTATTTCGTGTCGCGGCCGCGTTGCGAGAGGAAGCTCGCGGAACGGCTGGCGGCGCAGTCGATCCCGGTATATCTGCCGATGGCGGAACGTGTCACCGAATATTCGCACCGGGTGTACCGGCGGCGGCTGCCGATGTTCACCGGGTACGTCTTCGCCGCGACGGCTCCGCAGGGGTTCGATCTGCGGCTCGTCGACGCCGCGCTGCTGAAAGTCAATTTTTTGCCGCCGCCGCTTTCCGAACTGCTGATGAACGACCTGCGCAGCGTCCGCAAGTTCGAACTGCTCGCCGCGGAGCACAAGCTGGAGATAAAACCCGAGCTCGTTCCCGGTACGCCGGTCGAGATCCGGTTCGGCGCCTTCAGGGGCGAGTCGGCGGTGGTGAAGCGGCGCGGAAATGCGGAGACGGTGATCGTCAATCTCAGGTCGCTCAACATGGCGCTCGAGCTGGAACTGCCGGCCGACTGGTGCGAGATCGAGACCTGATGAACATTTGGAGTGAAAGCAGATTCGTTTTTTTGAAATATCCGGTGCGATTTACGGGAGACGGAACGAATGAAAAGCGATAATATGCCTCCGGTGATGATACTCTGCGGCGGAAGGGGAACTCGACTGCGGGACGTGACCGAAGTCCTGCCCAAACCGATGGTGCCGATCGGCGAGCAGCCGATCGTCTGGCACATCATGAAGTCCTACGCCGCCTTCGGAGTGCGGCGTTTCATATTGTGTCTCGGTTACAAGCGCGAGGCTTTCGTCGACTACTTCATGAACTACCATCTGCGCACCTCCGACGCGACGATCACGCTCGGTCACGAGCCGTCGCTGGTTTTCCACGGCGACAGCAGCGAAGCCGACTGGCAGGTGACGCTCGCCGGTACCGGCCTTGAGACGATGACCGGCGGCCGCGTCGCCCGCGCCGCCAAATACCTCGCCCCCGATGACGAAGATTTCTTCCTCACCTACGGCGACGGGGTGGCGGATATCGACGTCGCCGCGCTTTACGCCCAGCACAAAGGCGGCGGCGCGGAATTGACCATCACCGCCGTGCATCCCGAAGCGCGTTTCGGCGAACTGCGGCTCGACGGCGACCGAGTGTGCGGCTTCGAGGAAAAACCCGCGCAGGCGGACGGTTTCATCAACGGCGGCTTCATGGTCGTCGCCCGCCGTTTCCTCGCCGAATATCTGCCGACGGACCGGGACGTGTTCTTCGAGCGCGATCCGATGGAGCGTTGCGCCGCCGACGGCAAGATGCGCGTCTACCGCCACGAAGGCTTTTGGCAGTGCATGGACAACCAGCGCGAATACCAGTTCCTGAATTCGCTTTGGAACTCCGGCGAGGCGCCGTGGACCAAATACTGGAAGTGAACCGTCGTGTTCGATGACCTTTACCGCAACCGCCGGGTGCTGATCACCGGGCACACCGGCTTCAAGGGCTCGTGGCTGGGCTTCTGGCTTGAGAAGCTCGGAGCGGAGCTCTGCGGCGTTTCCCTGCCGCCGGAGGGTACGCAGAACCACTGGGCGCTGTTGAACCCCCAATACCGTTCCGAATTTTGCGACATCCGGGATGCGGAAAAACTCGAGGCGATATTTTCGGACTTCCGCCCCGAGGCGGTCTTTCACCTCGCCGCCCAGCCGCTGGTGCGGCGGTCGTACCGCGCTCCGGCGGAGACCTTCGCCGTCAACGTCGTCGGCACCGCCAACGTGCTCGAGGCGGTACGGAAGTGCGGTTCGGTGCGGGCGGTCGTGGTCGTCACTTCGGACAAGTGCTACGAAAACCGCGAATCGCAGAAGCCTTACCGCGAAGACGATCCCATGGGCGGCTACGATCCCTATTCGGCGAGCAAGGGGTGCGCGGAGCTGGTGGTGTCGAGCTTCCGGCGGAGTTTCTTCCCCCCCGCCGACCACGGAGTGAAGCATAACACTCTCATCGCTTCCGGGCGGGCCGGGAACGTGCTCGGCGGCGGCGACTGGGCCGAGGACCGGCTGGTGTCGGACGTCATGCGCGCCGCGGCGAAGGGAGAAACGGCGCTGATCCGCAATCCGGCGTCGGTGCGTCCGTGGCAGCATGTTCTGGAGTCGCTTTCCGGTTATCTGGCGCTCGGCGCCCGACTTCTGGCGGGCGAAGCGCGGTTCGCCGACGGCTGGAATTTCGGTCCTTCGGACGGTGCGGCCGTCACGGTAGGCGAAGCGGCGGCGGCGCTGCGGAGCGAATGGCCGGAAATAAAACTGGGATCGTCGGTCCCGACCGAGGCTCCGCACGAGGCGAAGCTGTTGAAACTGGACTGCTCCAAGGCGGAGCGCGAACTCGGTTGGCACGGCGTGTGGAATTCCACCGAGTGTTTCCGGCGCACCGCCCGCTGGTATCGCGACTTTTACCGGCACGGCAAAGTCGATACCGCCGAGGATCTGGAGGAATACCTGAACGCCGCACGGAAGGCTGGTTTGGCATGGACGAAGTGAAAAAACTCCGCTCCGAGATACTTGAGAAGGTGCGCGAATATTACCGCTTGGCGCATGCGCCGCTGGCCGACGCCCCGTTCGTTCCCGGCTCGTCCCGCGTCAATTACGCGGGGAGAGTCTATGACGAGGCGGAGCTCGTCAACACGGTCGACGCCGGGCTGGATTTCTGGCTCACCTACGGCAGATACTCGAAGGATTTCGAGCTCCGCTTGGCGGAATATCTGGGCGTGAAGTACGCGCTTTTCGTCAACTCCGGCTCGTCGGCGAATCTGCTCGCCTTTTCGGCGCTCACGTCGCCGCTTCTCGGCGACCGGCGCATCCGGCGCGGCGACGAGGTGATAACGGTCGCCTGCGCGTTCCCGACCACGGTCGCGCCGATCGTCCAATACGGCGCGGTCCCGGTCTTCGTCGACGTCGAGGCGGGCACCGCCAACATCGACGCGTCGCGGCTCGAAGCGGCGCTTTCGCCGCGGACCAAAGTGGTGATGATCGCGCACACCTTGGGCAATCCCTTCGACGTCAAAGCGGTGAAATCGTTCTGCGACCGTCACGGACTGTGGCTCGTCGAGGACAACTGCGACGCGCTCGGTTCCAGATACGCCGGGCGCTTCACCGGCACCTGGGGCGACATCGGCACGTCGAGTTTTTATCCCCCGCACCATCTTACTACCGGGGAGGGCGGCGCGGTCTACACCGACGACGCGCGGTTGAAGAAGATCATGCTCTCCATCCGCGACTGGGGGAGAGACTGCTGGTGCGAATCGGGCAGGGACAACAGCTGCGGCTGCCGCTTCACCCGGCAGTTCGGCACGCTGCCGCTCGGCTACGACCACAAGTACGTCTACAGCCACTTCGGGTACAATCTGAAGGCGACCGATCTGCAGGCCGCCGTCGGCTGCGCCCAGCTGGACAAACTGCCGGAGTTCACCATGAAGCGCAAGGCGAATTTCCGGCGGCTGTATGACGGGTTGAAAGGCATCCCGGAACTGGCGCTCTTCGAAAAATATCCGGAGAGCGATCCTTCGTGGTTCGGTTTTCTGATAACTTTGACCGACAAGGCCGCGTTCGGCCGCAACGACATCGTAAAATTTCTGGAAGAGCGCAACATTCAGACACGCAACCTCTTCGCCGGCAATCTGCTGCGCCATCCCTGCTTCGAAACGCTGCGCGAAGGCGTCGATTACCGCGTCGTCGGAGCGCTTACCAACACCGAGAAGATCATGAATGACGCCTTCTGGATCGGCGTCTACCCCGGCATGACTCCGGAAAAGCTCGACTTCATGATCGGAGCGATCCGGGGATTCGTCGGCGGTTTCGGAAAATGAATGAAATCATAAGATTTTGCAGATAGGGGGAAAAAGATCATGAAACGGATACTGGTCACCGGCGGCGGCGGCTTTCTGGGCAGCTGGTTGTGCGAAAAACTGCTGGAGCGGGGGAACGAGGTCATCTGCGTCGACAACTTCTACACCGGCACCAAGCGCAACATCTATCATCTGCTCGACGACCGGCGTTTCGAACTCATGCGGCACGACGTGACCTTTCCGCTGTACGTCGAGTGCGACGAGATCTACAACCTCGCCTGTCCGGCGTCGCCGATCCATTATCAGCGCGATCCGGTGCAGACGGTCAAGACCTGCGTCCACGGCGCGATAAACGTTCTGGGACTGGCCAAAAGGCTGAATGCCAAAATACTGCAGGCGTCCACCAGCGAAGTTTACGGCGATCCCGCCATCCATCCTCAGGTCGAAAGTTACTGGGGCAACGTCAATCCGATCGGCATCCGCTCCTGCTACGACGAGGGCAAGCGCTGCGCCGAAACGCTCTTCAGCAGCTATCGGCTGCAGTGCGGTTTGCCGACCAAGATCATCCGCATCTTCAACACCTACGGTCCGCGGATGCATCCCCACGACGGCCGGGTGGTCAGCAATTTCATATTGCAGGCGCTTCAGGATCAGGATATAACGATCTACGGCGACGGCTCGCAGACACGGAGCTTCTGCTATCGCGACGACCTCATCGACGGCATGATCCGGATGATGGACACTCCCGACGAAGTTACGGGGCCGGTCAACGTCGGCAACCCGGGCGAGTTCACCATTCTGCAGCTTGCGGAACTGGTGGTGGAGCTTACCGGCTCCAAGTCGCGCATCGTGCGGCGGGCGCTGCCCGCCGACGATCCGAAGCAGCGCCGTCCGGATATCACGCTCGCGGAAAAGCTGCTCGACTGGCGGCCGACCACCACGCTGCGCGAGGGATTGAAGCACACCATCGCCTACTTCGACGAACTGTTGAAAAGCGATCCGGAGTTCTGCCGCGGGCGGGGCGAGTGAAAAAGGATGCAGTCGCGCGCAAGATGTTTGCGATTAAGGATTTTTTTCGATTTCGCTTTCGGCGGCGAAAGTCGTTTCGGGAATTTGACTTTTGAAACGTCCAAGTGTATATTTACCAGTTAAATATATATATGTAAAAATGTGAGTCAATCTAATTTGCGGAGTGTGTTATGCTGAAACGGATAAAATCTGGTGATATCAAAATCGCGGTCATCGGCTTGGGTTACGTGGGGTTGCCGCTGGCGGTGGAGTTCGGCAAGAAGTTCGACACGGTCGGGTTCGACAAGAAGACCTCCCGCTTGGAGATGCTCCGGAACGGCGAGGATACGACGCTGGAAACGGCGTCCGAGGAACTGCGCGCGGCGGTGCGTCTGCGTTATTCCGATTCGCCGGAAGATCTGCGCGACCGCGACGTCTTCATCGTCGCCGTGCCGACTCCGGTCGACAAGTACAACCGCCCCGATCTTTCTCCATTGTACGGCGCCAGCGAGACGGTCGGCAAGGTCATGAAAAAGGGCGCGGTCGTGATCTACGAATCCACGGTTTATCCCGGCTGCACCGAGGAGGAATGCGTTCCGGTGCTGGAACGCGAAAGCGGTTTGAAGTTCAACCGGGATTTCTTCTGCGGCTACAGCCCCGAGCGGATCAACCCCGGCGACAAGGAGCACACCCTCGTCTGGATCAAGAAGATAACTTCCGGATCGACTCCGGAGGTCGCCGAAATCGTGGATGCGCTCTACAACAGCATCCTCAAAAACGGTACCCACAAGGCCAGTTCGATGAAGGTCGCCGAAGCGGCGAAGGTCATCGAAAACAGCCAGCGCGACCTCAACATCGCCTTCGTGAACGAACTGGCGAAGATATTCCATCTGATCGGCATCGACACCAACGACGTGCTGGAAGCGGCCGGGACCAAATGGAACTTCCTCAAGTTCAAGCCCGGACTGGTCGGCGGACACTGCATCGGCGTCGATCCCTACTATCTGACTCACAAGGCTCAGGAACTGGGCTATCTGCCCGAAGTCATCCTCGCCGGCCGCCGCATCAACGACGGCATGGGCAAGTACATCGCCAGCGAGATCGTCAAACTGATGATCCGCAAAGGGCATAAGATACTCGACGCGAATGTGCTTCAACTGGGTATCTCCTTCAAGGAGAACTGTCCGGACATCCGCAACAGCCGCGCGGTAGATGTGGTGCGCGGTCTGGAGGAGTTCGGCTGCAAAGTGGACGTGCTGGATACCTGGGCCGATCCGGATGATGTGGAAAAGGCCTACGGCATCAGGACGGTTTCCGATTTCGCTTCTCTCGGCGGCAAAAAATACGATGCGATCGTCCTGGCGGTGGCCCATCGGGAATTCGCCGGTTTCGACGCGCGGAAATTCGGTAAAGGCGAAGTCGCCGTCTACGACATCAAGGGCATATTGCCGCGCGAATCGGTGGACGAGAGGTTGTGATTGTCTTTTCGCATTGAAAATATGCGGTTGCTGGTGACCGGCGGCGCCGGGTTCATCGGTTCAAATCTGGTCGATTCGCTGCTCGCGCGGGGCAACGAGGTGGTCGTGTTGGACAACTTTTCGACCGGGCGGATCGAAAATCTGTTTTCCGCCGTCGAAAATCCGCGCTTCAAGTTGATCGTCGGCGACATCCGCGACGAACGCAGGTGTCGGGAGGCGGTCGATGGCGTCGATTATGTGCTGCATCTGGCGGCGCTGGGTTCGGTGCCGCGTTCGATCGCCGATCCGCTGACCTCGTGGGAGGTCAATGTCGGCGGTTTCGCGAACATGCTCGTTGCGGCGAAGAACGCCGGCGTCAAGCGTTTCGTCTACGCTTCGAGTTCGTCGGTCTACGGCGACGACAAATCCCCCGTCAAACGCGAGGCGGTCATCGGCGAGCCGCTTTCTCCCTATGCCGCGAGCAAGCGGGGACAGGAACTTTTCGCGCTGAACATCAGTCGGGTATACGGTTTCGAGACGCTGGGACTCCGCTATTTCAATGTCTTCGGGCCCCGGCAGACTCCGTTCAGCGCGTATGCGGCGGTGATCCCGAAATTCGTTTCGCAGCTGCTGCGGCATGAGCGCCCCGTGATCAACGGCGACGGTTCCTACAGCCGCGACTTCACCTACGTCGACAACGTGGTGCGCGCCAACGAACTTGCCGTTCTCGCGGACAAGCCGGCGGCGAATCGCGTCTACAATATCGCCTGCGGCAAAAGGACGACGCTCAACGAACTTTTTATCGCGCTCCGGCGGGAGTTGTCCAAATACGATCCGGCGGTCGCGTCGATCGAACCGGAATATGCTTCGGTGCGGGCGGGGGATATCCCGCACAGTCTTGCCGACATCGGATTGGCGGAAAAATTTTTGGGGTATGTGCCGGAATTCACCGTCGACAAGGGATTTGAGATCGCTTCGCGCTGGTATTTCGAGCACCTGAAAGGCTGAAACGGGGGAACGGCACATAAAAATGAAAAAAGCGCTTATCACCGGCATCACCGGGCAGGACGGCAGTTATCTGACCGAACTGCTTTTGGAAAAGGGTTACGAGGTGCACGGGCTTATCCGTCGGGCAAGCTCCTTCAACACCGGGCGGATCGACCATCTGTACAAGGATCCGCACCTCGACGGAGTGCGGATGTTCCTGCACTACGGCGACCTCACCGACTCGTCGAATTTGAGCCGCCTGATCGAAAGGATCCAGCCGGACGAGATCTACAATCTTGGCGCCCAGAGCCATGTTCAGGTCAGCTTCGAGGTTCCGGAGTTCACCGCCGAGGTCGACGCGCTGGGAACGCTGCGCCTCTTGGACGCGATCAAGGAGACGGGAAGCAAGGCGCGTTTCTATCAGGCATCGACTTCGGAGCTTTTCGGCAAGGCGCAGGAGATCCCGCAGTGCGAAACGACGCCTTTCCATCCGCGCAGTCCATACGGAGTCGCCAAGCTGTACGGCTTCTGGATCACCAGAAACTATCGCGAAGCCTATGGAATGCACGCTTCGAACGGCATCCTCTTCAACCACGAATCGCCGCGTCGGGGCGAAACTTTCGTGACGCGCAAGATCACGATGGCGGCGGTGCGCATCTGTCGCGGTCTGCAGAAGTGCCTGTATATGGGCAACATCGACGCGCGAAGGGATTGGGGGTACGCCAAGGATTACGTCCGGACGATGTGGATGATGCTCCAGCAGCCGGAGCCGGACGACTATGTGGTCGCCACCGGCGAGATGCACTCGATAAGAGAGTTCATCGAGCAGGCGTTTCTGCACCTCGGTCATGCGATCGAGTGGCGCGGCAGGGGCGTTGACGAAATCGGCGTCGACACGGCGACCGGCGAAACGGCGGTGCGTATAGATACGCGGTATTTCCGCCCCGCCGAGGTGGATCAGCTGTGCGGCGACTCGGCGAAGGCCCGGACCAAACTCGGCTGGAAGCCGGAAGTCAAATTTTCGGAGTTGGTCAGAATCATGGTCGAAGGCGATATGCGTCTGCTTGACCGCCCCGGATACGAGATCGGATTTTGAACGTGATCGACAAGAATGCCAGGATCTTCATCTGCGGCCATCGCGGCATGGTCGGCAGCGCCTGCGTCCGCAAGTTCGAGTGCGAGGGGTATGCCAATATCCTGAAACGTACCCGTTCCGAACTGAACTTGAGGGATCAGGCGGCGGTTAAGGCGTTTTTCGACGCGGAGAAGCCGGACTACGTCATCCTCGCCGGGGCGAAGGTCGGCGGCATCATGGCCAACAAGACGCACTGCGCCGAGTTCCTGCTCGAAAACCTCGAGATCCAGAACAACGTCATCATGCAAAGTTTTCTGCACGGCGTCAAGAAATTCTGCTTTCTGGGGAGTTCCTGCATCTATCCGTGCAATGCGCCCCAGCCGATCAGAGAGGAGTATCTCCTGACCGGACCGCCGGAGCCCACCAACGAGGGCTACGCGCTCGCCAAGATCGCCGGGTACAAGCTCTGTCTGTATCTTTCGCGGCAGTACGGTTGGAAGACGGTCAGTCTGATGCCGTGCAACCTTTACGGAACCAACGACAATTACCATGTGCAAAACAGCCACGTCTTTCCGGCGTTCGTGCGGCGTTTCGTCGCGGCGGCGCGCGAGAACCGCAAGGAAGAAGTGCTGTGGGGTACGGGCGCGCCGCTGCGGGAGTTCCTGCACGTCGACGACGTCGCGAACGCTATATACTTCTTCATGCAGAACCACGACGATCCCGAGGTGTTGAACATCGGATACGGCAGCGACATCACGATCAGGACGCTCGCGGAGAAGATCGCGGCGGCGGCGGGCTTCAAGGGCGAGATCAAGTGGGACGCCTCCAAGCCGGACGGGATGTATCGCAAACTGATGGACAGTTCGCGCGCTCGCGCCCTCGGCTGGAAGCCCGAGATCACCATCGACGAGGGGATCGCGCGTACCATAAAAGAATATCTGGCGGGCGACGGCCGCTCCGAACGGAGCTCCGTCGGAAGCGCCGGGAGCATCAAGCGGTACAAAATATGATCAACTACATAAAATCGCACCCCGATCTGTTCATATCTGATCGCGAAACGTTGCGCGACGCGCTGAAAAAACTGAACAGTTCCGCCAAGAAGAATCTGTTTCTGGTGGAAAACGACCGGCTCAAGGCGGCGTTGAGCGACGGCGACATACGCCGCTGGCTGTTGAACGGCGGTTCGCTGGACGCGACGGCATGCGCCGCCGCCAATTATCATCCGAAATTCATATTCGACACCGAACGCGGTCGGGCCAACGAAAAATTCCGCGACTACCGCGTCGATTTGATCCCGGTGGTCGACGAGAATCTGGTCGTGCTGGACGTGATCTACCGCTATGCCGAGGTGGATCTTTCCAATGTCCGCATCCGCGAGTTGAGCTCCGACGACCTGCCGATGATCTCCGAGTTCTTCGACCAGATGGCGGGCGACACCCGTGCGATGTTCAACCGCAACGACATCAACCGCATCCGCGCCACGGATTTTTTCAGCGGCCGGGGAGCGGCCGATCAGGTGCAGTTCGCCGCCGTGGTCAGCGAAGGCGGAAACGAACAGATCGTCGGGTATGTTTTCCTGTGGGACCTGAATACCCGCATCCCGTGGCTGGGAATAGCGGTGCGGGAAAGCTGGAAGGGGAAACACCTCGGCAGGAGGCTCCTTGAGCACGCAGAACGTTACGCCTTGGAAAACGGCTGCGGCGGGATTATGCTGACCAGCGTCCCCGCCAACATCCGGGCTCATTCGCTCTACTCCCGGATGGGCTACGATTATTGCGGCAGTTATATCGATGGAGAATTCATGTTCATCAAGCGTTTCGCCAGATGAACGAAACCCCATGCGGAGGAATAAAATAATGTTGCGTTACAGATCCGAGGGCGAGGTGCACAAGGACTTTCACGGTCTCACTTGTGCGACACTCCATTACCTGATCGACAACTACGGCGAAGATGCGATGCGGCAGGTCGTCAGGAATACCGCGCAAAAGGTGTACCGGACCATGCACGAGGCGCTCAAAAACGGCGACACGGCGGAGCTTGAGGAATACTGGGCGTATTACCTCGACCGCGAATGCGGCAAGTTCGCGGTCGAAAAGCTGCCGGACGGCGTTAAGTTGACCGTGACGGAGTGTCCGGCGCTGCGGCATCTCGTGAAACTTGAGCAGAAGCCCGACCACCTGATGTGCGAAGCCACGCGGATCTTCAACGAGGCGCTCGCCGAAGGTTCGCCCTATACGGCGGAACTCAAATCGACCGGGACGTTTTCCTGCGAACAGATACTTCGGAAAGGAGCGGTGAAATAATGATCCCCAGCGACCAATTCGTCCGTTTCTACAACGAGGTCTTCAAGTTCATCGACGCGCAGGGACCGGCGGAGCTGGAAAAATACTACGCGCGCGTGTCGAAAAATCAGGAGTACCACTGCCTCAAGCTCTTCCTCGAAGAAAAGCTCGAAGGCATGTACAAATACTGGGAGCACATCCGTGTCGAGGAGAATTGCGACATGGTGAACCGCCTCTCCGACGACTGTTATTCCTTCGAGTTCTTCTCGTGCCCCAGTCTGTCCAAGGCGGTGGACAATGACGCCGGACCGTGCCCAAAGTACTGCAACCACTGTCCGGGATGGGTATTGCCGCTGATGACCAAGGCGGGGGTGTTCGCTGTCTACAATCTCATCGACCGCCGCACGCCGCGCTGCGAGATGTTTGTGTATCTGACGCGCGACAAGGCTGAGGCCAAACGCCGCGAGCTGACCGAAAAGTACGGCGACGACGTGATCCTCACCAACTACGATCGGGAGGTTGTCCGATGATCATTCCGACGGAAAAACGCTGCATAATCATCGCCGAGGCCGGAGTCAACCACAACGGCGATCTGGCGATGGCGAAGAAGCTCGTGCGGGAGGCCGCCGAAGCCGGCGCCGATTACGTCAAGTTCCAGACCTTTTCCGCCGACAAGATCGTCACCAAGACCGCGAAGCAGGCGGCATACCAGAAGAAGAACTTGGGCGGCGAGGGCGACAACAGCCAGTACACCATGCTGAAAAAGCTCGAACTGTCGCGCGAGGACCACTACGAGCTCATCAAGACCTGCGACTACTGCGGGATAAAATTCCTTTCCACCGCCTTCGACAACGACAGTCTGCTGTTTCTGATGAAGGAGCTGGACCTCGACTACATCAAGATCCCCTCGGGCGAGCTGACCAACTATCCGTATCTCAAATTGGCGGCCACGTTCGACAAGCCGATAATACTGTCGACCGGCATGGCGGTGCTGGACGAGATCACCGCCTCGGTGGATCTTCTGGAGCGTCAGGGCGTTCCGCGCGACCGGATCTACATATTGCACTGCACGACCGAATATCCGGCGCTGGTATCGGAGGTCAATTTGAAGGCGATGGACACCATCGCCGCCGCGACGGGTTGCCGTGTCGGCTATTCCGACCACACGATGGGGATCGACATTTCCGTCGCCGCCGCCGCGCGCGGCGCGGTCGTTATCGAGAAACACTTCACGCTCGACCGCACGCTGCCGGGGCCGGATCATCCGGCGTCGCTGGAGCCCCCGGAGCTCAAGCAGATGGTGGTCTCAATCCGCAACGTCCAGCGGGCGCTCGGCGACGGGGTAAAGAAACCGGCGAGCGAACGCGAGATCAACAACGCCGCGGCGGCGCGCAAGAGCATCGTCGCCGCCCGTCCCATCGCGGCGGGCGAGGTCTTCTCGGAGGAAAACATCACCACCAAACGCCCCGGCACCGGGATCAGTCCGATGCGGTGGGAAGAGGTCATCGGCCGCAAGGCGCTGCGCGCTTTCGCCGAAAACGACCTCATCGAATTGTGAAAACGGCATGATCGCCAAATCGATGTGATACAGGAGGAGGAACCATCATGAAGAAACCGGTCATTGACGCGTGGATATTCGCTCGCGGCGGCTCGAAGGGACTGCCCGGCAAAAACATAAAGATTTTGGACGGCAAACCCCTGATCGCCTACTCGATCGAAGCCGGCAAGAAGTCGCGTTACATCAACAATATTTTCGTTTCGACCGACAGCCCGGACATCGCCGCCGCGGCGGAACAGTACGGCGCGATCGTGCCGTTCCTGCGCCCGGCGGAACTTGCCGGCGACCGTTCGCCGGAGCGTCTGGCGTGGCGTCACGCCGTCAACTGGAGCCGCACCCAGACCGAATATCCCAAAATGGATATCTTCGTTTCGCTTCTGACCACCTGTCCGTTCAAGACCGGCGAGGAGATCGACGGCGCGATCGAACTCTATCTGCAGGGCGGCTGCGACACCGTGATCGGACTCAAGGAAATGCCGCGTCAGCCTTCCTGCAACATGTTCTACTTGAGCGATCGGCAGGATGTCAGTCTGGTCATTCCGCCCGCGGACTGGTCGCAGTACGTCGCCAACCGGCAGGCGCATCAGCTGGCGTACGGCGTGACCGGCTTCTACGTTTCGGACCTCGACTTCATCATGAACGTCAACAACTACCTCGAAGGCCGAGTCAAGGGGTATGTGCTCTCCGAGATCCACGGGCTGGATATCGACAATCTGCACGAGTTCCGCTATGCGGAGTTCCTGATCGACGAGCGCAAAAAAGGTCTGATCGAATTCTGAGGGAACAAGGGGGTTGAGATGAGCGATTTCAAAACGCTGATGTCGTTGAAAGGGCGCGTGGCGGCGGTCACGGGCGGCGCCGGTCATCTGGGCAGTACCATGCTCAACGCGCTCGCCGAGGCGGGCGCCGACGTCGTGGTGATCGACGTCAAGGACAAATATATCGCCCCGGTGGCGGCGCAGCTCAAGGAGAAGTGGGGCTGCCGCGTCATGGGCATCGCCGTCGATCTGGAAGATTCCGATGCCGCGGCGAAAGTCCCGGAAAAGATCGTCGCCGAAATGGGGCGGCTCGATATATTGGTCAACAACGCCGCTTTCGTCGGCACTTCGGGGCTGACCGGCTGGAACGAGCCGTTCGAGCGGCAGAGCGTCGAGACCTGGAAGCGCGCCCTGACCGTCAACCTGACGGCGATCTTCGCTCTGACGCAGGCGGCGGCGCCTTATCTTCGCGCCTCCGGCCACGGCAGCATCGTCAACGTCGCGAGCATTTACGGCATCGTCGGACCGGATTTCCGGCTCTACGAGGGGCTGCACATGAGCAATCCCGCCGCTTATGCCGCGAGCAAGGGCGGCGTGGTGCAGTTCACGCGGTGGAGTTCGACGGTGCTCGCGCCGGAGATCCGTGTCAACGCGATCACTCCGGGCGGCATCTTCCGCAATCAGGATCCGAAGTTCGTCGGGCGCTACGAGTCGCGCACGCCGATGAAGCGGATGGCGCGCGAGGAGGATTTCATCGGCGCGGTCGTCTATCTGGCATCGGATCTGTCGCAGTATGTGACCGGTCAGAACCTCGTCGTCGACGGAGGCTTTTCCGTCTGGTGAGCCGGGCAGGGTGCGGATATGGGAAAACTTGCTGGAGACACGGCATGGTATACCTTGGGAAATTTGATACCGAAGATATCGAATTTCCTGTTGTTGCCGTTGTACAGCGCGTTCCTTTCTCCCGAGGATTACGGCATAATCAGCGCGATGCTGACCGTTCAGATGGTCCTGCTGCACGGTCAGCATCGCGCTGATTA
>Ga0310696_10000944_pt1 | contig 42834 bp, 36 predicted proteins | sample AusTroGonzalo_MG_4_FD_203885 | JGI IMG/M metagenome (GOLD analysis project Ga0310696, IMG submission 203885) | Bovine rumen microbial communities from tropical cattle in Woodstock, Queensland, Australia - Gonzalo_02 (v2) (version 2) | ecosystem: Host-associated > Mammals > Digestive system >... | reverse complement strand
AGATTCATAGAAGTCTTTCAGAACTGATAGCTTGAAATCATCACTGAAACGACGATGTTGTTTTACTTTTGTTTCGCTCATGATCCTAATTTGTTAAATCATGTGCACCTTTTCTGTATTAAGTCAGCAGATGCCGCTACGTCCTATCGCGGAAGCCGCTACGTCCTATCGCGGAAGCCGCTACGTCTTATCGCAGATGCAGCTACGTCTTATCGCAGATGCCGCTACGTCCTTTCGTATAGGTGCGTTATTATAGAAAGAAACGCTGGAACTCACTTTCGAAGTTGGGCGTAAGGATTCCCTGACCCATTGCTTCGCGAATTTCCTGCATGGACCAGAAGCGGCCACCGTCCAGCTCCTCGGTGGAGGGGTGAATGGGGCTGTCGTAGGTGGTGCGGGTCACATACACCAGTTCGCTTTCGCGCTGGCCCTCGAACACATATTTGCCGATGAATTCGGGCGAAAAGTCGGTGATGCCCAGCTCCTCGCGCACTTCGCGATGCAGCGCCTCCTCTGGTGTCTCGCCGTAGTCGATATGCCCTCCCACAGCAGTATCCCACTTGCCCGGCTGGATGTCTTTCCACTCAGGCCGTTTCTGCAGATACACGTCGCCCTGGGCGTTGAACACATGAAGGTGTACTACGGGATGCAGCAGATGTGAGCCGCTGTGGCATTCGCCGCGGGTTGCCCGTCCTATCACCGTTCCCTCTTCGTCCACAATGGGGAACAGCTCTTGTTGATTATCTTTCATCATCGTTATCTTATTTCCTGCCGCTATCTCATTTCTCTATTTTCCTGCCGCCATCCATTCCCGTCGTTCGGCATCGGACATCTTTTCGATGGCATAGCGGAGCATGGTGCGTGGCATTTCGTGGGCATGTTGGCGGAGGAAGTCGCGGAGGAGATCCATGGAGACCCGTTTGCCCATCTCGCGCAGCATCCAGCCGACGGCTTTGTGCATCAGGTCGTGAGGGTGGTGGAGGTGGATCTCGGCATAGCGCAGGCACCACGAGGGGTCGCCTTTCTGCGAGGTCTTCCACGAGCACACCATACTCATGCGCTGTTTCCAGAGGCAGGAGCTGGCGGCGAGCTGGTTCAATACCTTAATCTTATAGTTCCTGTCACCCAGCTCCGAGGGCAGCAGCAGCCAGTTTCCTATAATCTTGTGTACGCTCAGGTCCACCAGGTCCCAATTGTTGGCTTGTTCGGCATACTGCAGGTACATCGTCAGGATGTCATCGCGCTGCCTGATGGCCTCTGCCTGCCGCTCCAGCCGCTTGGTGGCCAGTCGCTCGAACTTCGCCACAAGGATGAGGAAGCCACAGAGCCGCACTTCGTGCCAGCGGTTCATCAGCAGTTCAGGCACCTGGTCCAACGGGAAATCCGTACCTGCCGCCCGTACCACCTCACGCGTCTGGGGTACCTTCAGCCCCAGGAACTCATCGCCATAGCCGTACTCCCCAGGAGCTGTCTTGAAGAATCGCATCAGGATTCGTCGCTGCTTCTCGTTGCGCAGCGATTCCATGTATCCGATGATCTCCTGAGCTGTCATCATGGGTTATCTCACGGCCGTGAATGCCTCGTTGAGGGTGAATGTCTTCTCGTAGCCCTTGGTCTTCACCGTGTAGGTGCCTCCCAGCTTGAAGGCGGGGTTGGTGACGAGGCTGGCGCTGCGGCGCAGGGAGAAGGGGATGGTGACGGTGGTGATGAGCTTGGCGTCGGCATCATAGATCTGGACGGGTTCGTCTTGCAGGATGTTGATGCCAATGAGTAGTACCGTGGGCTGCTTGGCGTTCTCGTTGGAGGGCACAGAGGGCATCTCGCCCATGCCTCCTCCTACGGAAAATACATTGCCTCCCTCGATGATAAGTGGGGCGAAGTCGCAATCCAATCCTTCCTCAGGCGAACCCACCTGACTCCATGCATAGACCGTGCCGCCGCGGATGACGATGGCGGGGTCGGTGTTCTGTTCGTCGTTGCCGAAGGGCATGAAGAAACCGCCCTTGGGGTTGGAATCCACGGCATCGTTGCCCGTACTGCGAGCGATGACATGTGCACCGTTGAACTCAATGCAGGCGCCGGCATTGATGGCGTCGTCGGGACTCAGTACATCGATGTTTCCGCTATTGAAGACGATGCCTTCCTTACCCTCTATGCCCTCTGCTCCAGGGGTGGACGTGCGCACCGTGATGGTGGCGCCGTTGATGGTGATCTTGCCTTTCGAGGCGATGCCCTTGGTGGAGGCCACGTACTTATGCTTGCCAGCAAAACCGCCTCCGCCGAAGTCGGGGAAGTCACCGTCGATGCTGTCGCCACCCTCTGGCCGCATGCCTCCAAACGGCATCATTCCGCCGCCGGGGAAGCCAGGGAAGCCGCCACGGCTGGTGCTGTCGCCAGCCATCCGTTCCTCAAAGCGCTTGCGCATCTCTTCGATTTGCTGTCTCACCTCTTCAGGAAGGTCATCGAAGTTAAACGGCATCATGCCGCCAGGACCGCCGGGGAATCCGCCACGCATGGTGCTGTCGCGTGCCATGGGGAAGCCAGGGAACCCACCGCCTCGCATGGTGCTGTCGCCAGCCATGGGGAAACCAGGGAAGCCGCCTCGGCTGGTGCTGTCGTTGTCCCAGGGGAATCCTCCTTCAGGGCCTCCAGGGAAACCAAAGCTAAAGGGTTTCTCGCCCAGGTTGTTGCCGGAGGTGGTCACGTTGAGGGTCACGTCCTCGATGGTGATGTCCTTCTTGCTCTTGATGCCTCGGCAACCGTCGCCAGTGGCAATGATATTCAGTGTTCCCGTTCCAGAGAGCAGCAGCTTGTCCTTCGACCAGATGACCGCGCCCTTGTGATTGACGGTGTCGTTGCAGGCGGTGACGGTGAGGGTGTTCACCGTTCCCTTCTTGGCAACGATTTCCACTTTCTTCTTATTCTTCAGATGGATGGGAGCCCCCTCCTGACTCGTCAGCGTCAGTCCGTCGAGCGTCAGCTTTGCCTTGCCCTTGGTCTTGAGGATGAGTTGTCCGTCGTCGCTCCTGCCCGTCAGGCGCAGGGATAGCTTGTGGTCCTGATACAGGCTCTCGATGTTCACGCAGGCGCCGTCAACGGTCACCACCACGCTGTCCTTCTTCGATTGCTGTACTTTGGCTTTATTGCCGTTGTAGCGGATGGTGATGTCCTCCGCGCTGCATACACTGCCCATGAATAAGAGCAGCGCCCCCATTAAAATCTTTTTCATCGTAGTTATTTGTTTTTCTTAGGTTTCGGCATTGGTAATTCCTGGCACGACGCGCGCACGAGTTCAGAGAGGTAGTCGCGGTCATCGACATCGGCAATGTAGAAATAGTCCTTAGCCCCTTCGTAGGGAGGGCGCATCTCTATCGTTCGCAGCATCTGTCGTCCAGCCTCTGTCGGCTTCAGATAGAAACGGTTGTCGCAGATGAGGCCGAAGATTTTGCCGTCGCAATAGATGCCGTAGTCACCAAACATCTTCTTGGTGATGATGTCGCCTGCACCAGCGCACTGGTCGGCGATGAACTGTACAAAGTCGGTGTTGCTTGCCATTGTATTTTCGCATTTTTGCCTGCAAAAGTAGCGCTTATTTTGCGATTATCGTCAGAAAGAAGAGAAAAAAGATGCTAAAAGTTTGAATTTTTTGCCGTTTTAGCAAAAAACCTGTACCTTTGTCGTACTGAAACCAAGAAAAAGCAACGATGAAGGACTATCCCGACCAGATGACGGCAGAGCAGGCACGCACCTTCCAGGCCGATGTGCTGAATATCGTCAGCCAGATACCCCGTGGGTATGTGACGACATATGGTCTCATCGCCACCTTGGCGGGTTGGCCCAGTCATGCAAGGATGGTGGGTCGCACCCTCCGCTATACGCCTGGAGCCGAGAAGCTGCCTTGTCATCGTGTGGTGAACAGCGAGGGGCGCACAGCACCAGGATGGAGCCAGCATCGTCCGCTCTTGGAGCAGGAAGGCGTCGCCTTCAAACCCAATGGTCATGTGGATATGAAGCGACACCTCTGGATGCCTGAGAACTTCTTCGCCTGAATTTTTTCACTTCTCTTTTTGACTTTTGTCCGCCTCGGTCGTATAATGAGTAGAGCAACAACCAAAAAAAGTGCAAACGAACAGTGACATCATAAGACAATGTAAAGGTGGCAACAAGGAAGCCTTCAGAACGGTGGTGCAGACCCATCAGCGGGCTGTGTTCTCGCTGGCGCTGAAGATGTTGGCCGACGAAGAAGAGGCGAAGGATGTGGTGCAGGAAACGTTCATCCGTGTTTGGCAGAGTATCCGCGACTACGACCCACAGAAGCCCTTCAGCACCTGGCTCTACACCATCGCCTCCCGCCTCTGCCTCGATCACCTGAAACGGATGCGCCGCCTGCTTCCCCTACCGGAGGACGAACGGGTACTACAGCGTTTTGTTGCCGACACAGACAGCCAGCGCACCCTGGAGAACAGCGAGTGGGTGGCCATTGTGAGGATGCTGGCCGACGAACTCAGCCCTAAGCAGAAGCTGGTGTTCACCCTCTGTCAGCTCGAAGGGCTCCCCTCTGCAGAAGTGGAACAGATAACCGGCCTGGATGCCCGACAGGTGAAGAGTAACCTGTATGTGGCCCGCCAGACGATACGTAAACGACTAACACATTTAGGATATGAATAAGACAGACGACATACTCGAAAGGTTGAGAACAGCCCAGCAGCCCGTTATCGACGATCCCGATGAGCTCACGGAGCGCATCATGGGAAGCTTAGACGCTCAGGACTCACAGGCGACTACGTTCTCCCTCAAAGGGCGACAGTGGGACAGGTCTCTCATTATCATTCGCACGGTGCTTTCCATCGCCGCCCTCTGGCTGATCGGTCTTTTCATCTATACGACCAGCGACACCCCCGCCCATCAACTCCACGAACAACAAGGCCTACCGTATTATACTTATTCCGTTTCGAGTGGCAGCACCCTCAAGGACGTGTACACAAGCCGCCAGCGAAAGGAAAAAACAACCGTCAGTTACACCCAATTAAGATCCAAGCTTTATGAAAACAAGTAATCATTATGGAATAGTCATAGCAGCCGCCCTGCTGCTCACCTCCTGCTATCACCCCAAAGTCGTGATGCACACCATCATAGAGGGAAACGGTCATGGTAATTTCACGAACTGCCACTTCCGCGAGATCACCTATAGCAATGTGATGTCGCAGGCACAACGCGATTCCCTGTGGGCAGGCAACAATGTTTGTTGGTCCTATCCTTTGCCGGAATGTCTGAACACAGATGCTTTCGGAAGCACGGAAACAGAGATCGGTGAAGGGGACACCGTTACCACTACCTTCTGGTGTCCCTTCGAGACCGTGGAAGAGATGTGCGAGCAGACGCCGCTGCAGCTGAACGGCGTGCGTCTGAGATCGAACGCGAAGCTGGACAAGCGTTTCCGCTGGTTCTATACGGAATATACTTTCACAGAGACTTTCTACTGCGTCGGCGACACGTTCAAGCTGCCTGCCACGGACTATGCCGACAAGGCAGAGATCAGCTATTGGTTCACAGGACGCCCGAATCTGGTGGAGGGGATGAGCGGTGCTGAGGCTTCACAGAAACTCAGTGGGATGGAGCCCAAGATTACCAAATGGCTGAACGACAACTTCTTCAAGACAGGCTTCGATTTCATCGTAGCCCACTACGACTCCATCGCCAATCCTCCCGTCAGCCGTGAGCAGTTCGTGGAGTTGCGCGACTCGCTGGCAAATTATCTCCTGTCATTAGAGGAAGATATCCTGGTAGTGAACTCTGAGGACGCCCTCCGCGACTTCTTCCACTCCAACGCCTATGACATGTTCTTCGATGATGAAACGCCCTGCGGCCAGGCGATGAACCAGGAATTCAGTAACAGCCTGAACATCTTCTGGTTCAATGTGCCCTACACCCTTACTATGCCAGGCACCGTCATCGACCCAGGCACCGGCACCTTGCAACCCGATGGCACCGTCTTCTATCCCTTCACGGGCGAGCGCCTCATCCCTCAGGACTACGTCATCACCGCCACCTCGCGCAAGATGAATCTCTGGGCCTGGATCGTCTCGGTCCTCGTCATCCTTCTCGCCCTCGGCAGCTTCATTTATCGCAGAAAGAAATAACGCGGGCACCACACAGAAAGCAACCACCCCACCGCCTTGTGATGTGGCGACGGGGTGGTTTGTCGTATGATTAATGATAAGCCGGAATTTCCTATACCTTATTATATATAAAGGGAAGACTTATCGGATGAAGAGCAGTTCGCGGTACTTCGGCAGGGGCCAGAGGGCATCGTCGACGATGAGTTCGAGCTTGTCGATCTGATAGCGGATGGTGTCGAACATCGGAGCGATGGTGTCGTGATAGGCGATGGCCTTTGCGTGTTCGTCCTCAATCTTATTGGCGACCTTGCGGGCTTCTACGAGTTCCTCGACTCCCGTCTCGATGGCAGCGGTGCGGGTGGCGATTTCTTCGATGAGCTTCAGGTTGCGGGCGCTGAGGGTGTCTGCTTTCTCCGTGGGGAAGACGGCGCGCATGTCCTCGACATTGCTGAGCAGCTGGCTCTGGTAGTGGGTGGCCACGGGGATGATATGGTTCATCGAGAGGTCGCCGAGTACGCGGGCTTCGATCTGAATCTTCTTGGTGTAGGTCTCCCACTTCACCTCGTTGCGGGCTTCGAGTTCCTTCTTCGTCATCACGCTCATGCTCTCGAACATAGCGATGCTCTCTGGATCGAGGTAGCGCTCGAAGATGACGGGGCAGGAGGTCTCCACGTCGAGGCCGCGCTTGGCAGCTTCTGCCTTCCATTCATCGCTGTAGCCGTTGCCGTCGAAGCGGATGGGCTTGCAGGTCTTGATGTCCTCGCGCAGGATATCGATGATGGCGTGGAAGGTGGCATTGTGGCCAGAACCCTCGAAGTCCTTGGCAATCGCAGCAACACGGGCATCTACGCGCTTCTTGAAGTTCGTCAGCGCCTCTGCCACAGCCGTATTCAGGGCAATCATCGCGCTGGCGCAGTTGGCCTCGGAACCTACGGCACGGAACTCGAAACGGTTACCGGTGAAGGCGAAGGGGCTGGTGCGGTTGCGGTCGGTGTTGTCGATGAGCAGTTCAGGAATCTCTGGGATATCCATCTTCATGCCCTGCTTGCCGTCCATCTGGAAGAGATCGTCCTTGTCGGCCTTTTCGATATGGTCGAGGAGTTCGCTGAGCTGCTTGCCGAGGAAGCTGGAGATGATGGCTGGGGGAGCCTCGTTGGCGCCCAGACGGTGGGCGTTGGTGGCGCTCATGATGGAAGCCTTCAGCAGGCCATTATGCTTATAGACACCCATCAGCGTCTCCACGATAAAGGTGGCGAAGCGCAGGTTCTGTTCGGGTGTCTTGCCAGGAGCATGGAGCAGCACGCCCGTGTCGGTCGAGAGACTCCAGTTGTTATGTTTACCGCTACCGTTGATGCCGGCGAAGGGTTTCTCGTGGAGCAGGGCACGGAAACCGTGCTTGCGGGCTACGCGCTTCATCAGCGACATCAGCAGCATGTTGTGATCCACAGCGAGGTTCGTGTCCTCGAAGATAGGAGCCACCTCGAACTGGTTGGGAGCTACCTCGTTGTGGCGCGTCTTGCAGGGGATGCCCAGCTCCAGTGCCTGAATCTCAAGGTCGCGCATGAAGGCAGCAACGCGCTCAGGAATACTGCCGAAGTAGTGGTCGTCCATCTGTTGGTTCTTGGCACTGTCGTGGCCCATCAGCGTGCGACCCGTCAGCAGCAGGTCAGGACGGGCAGCATAGAGTCCCTCGTCCACGAGGAAATACTCCTGCTCCCAGCCGAGGTTGCTGGTGACCTTCTTCACGGCGGGGTCGAAGTAATGGCATACCTCCGTGGCAGCCACGTTCACAGCCTTCAGGGCACGCAGCAGTGGAGCCTTGTAGTCGAGCGATTCGCCGCTATAGCTTATAAATACGGTGGGGATGATGAGGGTGTCGTCGATGATGAAAACAGGGCTGGTGGGATCCCAGGCCGAGTAGCCGCGGGCCTCGAAGGTGGAGCGGATGCCGCCGCTGGGGAATGAGCTGGCGTCGGGTTCCTGCTGCACAAGCAGCTTGCCGCTGAACTCCTCGATCATGCCGCCCTTGCCGTCGTGTTCGATAAAGCTGTCGTGTTTCTCGGCTGTACCTTCCGTCAGAGGCTGGAACCAGTGCGTGTAGTGCGTGACACCGTTCTCCTTGGCCCACTGCATCATGCCGGCAGCCACTGCATCAGCGACCTTGCGGTCCAGCGGTTCGCCGTTGTCGATGACGGCAATCATCTTTTCATAGATGCTCTTGGGCAGGTACTTGTACATCTTCTCGCGGTTGAAGACCTTCTTGCCGAAATACTCACAAGGTCTCTCACTGGGTGCTTCTACGTCGAGGGGCTTCTTCTTGAACGCCTCTCCGACAACCTGGAATCTCAATTCGTTTGCCATAATTGCGTTTGTTTTGATGATGATACTTTTTGTACTATTTTATGTGTTTTCGCTTACGTCTTGTAAGAAATCCGCTGCAAAGGTAGTTCAAAATGTTATTTCCTGCAAATATTTCTATTCATTTTGTATTATTATCTATCATTTTCTTGACAAAAAGCAACAATATGTACTAAAATCATTATCAAATTGCCATTTTGTTGCCATTTATACGTTAGAATGCCAACAAGCACGCAAAAAGGAGCGTTTCGGGGTATGATTCCTTAAGAAACGTTAAATATTAGGCAACGGATGAAAGTTTTTTATAAAATAATTTGGTTTACAAAATAAACTAATCTACCTTTGCACTCGCAAACCGGTAATGCACCGCCAAATCTGCCCTTTCTGCAGGAGGAAAGAGGAGGCGAAACAGTTGACACATTAACAGGTTAACACATTAACACGTTGACAGGTTAACAGGTTGACAATTCAAAAAACAAACTATTAACATTTAAATTACAATTAAAATGGAAGAAAACAACAACATGACTGCAGAGCGCAGTTTAGAAATCATTACCGCACAGATTGCACAGAGCCGTAAGGCTGTATCGAAGGATGTAGGACAGTCACTCTTTGTGGCTGGACTTTGCACGATGGGCACCGCTATTATTATAGGTACCTGTACATTAATAACAAATAATAGCGCCTTCTATCTTTTGTATTTCGCCTTGCCCTTCGTCATTTGGGGGTTCACACGCTATGCGAAGCGGAATCAGGCTCCCGTCCCCTCCAGCTTCATAGGTTCGATGGTGGCGAAGACCTGGGTGACATTTGCCATTTTTGCCCTCTCGTTCTTCGTCATCGCTAATCTTTATAATTTTCTGATGGCGCGCATGGAAAGCCCTGATGTTTTCGTCCGCCTAATCATTCACCCCTTCCGCACCATCCTTTTGCTGATGGGAATGAGTGTTACCATTACGGGCTATATACTCAAGAGCCGCTGGCTCGTCTGGTGCGGCATCATCGGCGGTCTGGGCGGTTTCCTCTGGGAATCGTTCTACGTGACGCAGACGCTGGTGAGCCGTATTGCCGGCATGATTCCCAACTATTACGGAATGACCAGCGGTCTGATTCCTGGCATTATGGTTGCCATTTTCGCCTTCATCGGTCTGACGCTCCCAGGCCTGATGCTCAAACGCCAGAAGTAGTTTATGTTCCAGCCATTAGATCCATTATTGCACTCAGAGTTGCGACTGGCTATTATGTCGCTGCTCATCAACTCAGACGAAGCCGAGTTCCCCTACATCAAGGAGCAGACGGGAGCCACGGCAGGTAACCTGAGCGTGCAGGTGGAAAAGCTCTCGGCAGCAGGTTACATCACCGTCGAAAAGACCTTCAAGGGCAAACGTCCCTGTACCATCTGCCGCATTACCCCCGATGGACTCAAAGCCTTCGAGACTTATATCGAAGCGCTGAAGAGCTATCTGGAGGTGAAGACAAGCTAAAGACTTACAGCATATTATCCCATCGCCACATTTCGACGCAACGAGATGTGAAGGAGGCTTATGCTCAAAAAAATGGCGAAATTTTGCATCGTCCTGCAACTTTTTGAAACTAACCAGCGTCTAAAAGACAGAAAGACGCAAGAAAACAGACCTGCAAAGGTCACCAATAAAAACGAATATCAATAACATTAAAAAAACAACCGTTATGAAACTTATGAATCTTCTCGTCGCTGCTGCATTCGTATGCGTAAGCGCCACCTCCACCGCAGCAAACAAAAACATTCCTCTCAAGCACTGCTACGACCGCGATGCTCAAGGAAGACTCACCACCCGCACCGCCTACGCCTGGAATGGCGAAGACTGGCAGCCCGCCATGCAGTGGACCTACACCTATACCGCCACAGGCTACTGCGTAGAACTCTCGCGCTGGAACCAACGTCAGGGCCGTTATGAGGCGCCCGTCAGCAAGGCCATCTATGAATTCACTCCCGACAAGACTTCCGCCTACGTCAGTATCTACACCCGCGAGAGTCCTGCTGATTCCTACAAGCTCACAGACAGCCTCCTGGCTGCCTACCCCGACAAGTTGCCCCAAAACTTCATTGCAGGTAACAACTGACAGCAACCATTCATAAATACTTTTTCAGATTGAACAAAAACCTGTTTTCATCGTACTGAAGACACTTCGGGCGGTCATCCGTGAGGACGGCCGCCTGAATAGTTCTTGGTCAGGTTTTTGCATTTGAGTACCTGTCGATGATGGCAAATTTAGAAGAGTGTAGGGAAAAAGAAGAGTAGAAAAAGCTTTATATCCATTTTGTGACGGATATTTTAGCGCAATATCGTGAGATTATTTGTATCTTTGCCGCAGAAATCGTAACAGCAAGGATAATCATGCTTAAAAAACACATCACTTTTTTACGAACATGCAACATGATTTGAAGGCATTTTACCAGGAGAAGGCTACCGCTCTGAGGACAGAGGCCGCATCATTAAGGCGGCAGACGCGGAGTTTTGTGGTGGCGGAGCTGGTGACATTTGTTTCGGCAGCCGCTTTTGCTGTGGCTTACGGCCTGACAGATTGGGGCTGGCCGTTGCTGGTTGTGGTAGGTCTTCTGGTGCTGGCTTACCTGTGGATTCGCGCTCGCGACGTGCGTAGTTCTGCGCGATTAGAAGCATGTGAAGCGTGGCTTCGTGTGTATGAAGGCGAGTTGGCGGCATTAGCAGGTGACTTCTCGCGTTTCGATGGTGGCGACCGCTATGCTGATGCTGCCCACCCGTTCACCACCGACCTCGATGTCTTTGGTCCAGAATCTCTCTTTCAACGCTTGAACAGGACGGTCACTACGGGCGGTAGCGACCTGTTGGCAGCTATCCTCTCCGATGCCCAGGTGCCAACCACCGAAGACATTCAGGCGCGCAACCAGGAGATCAGGCGTCTGGCCGAAGAAGAAGCCTTGCGCACCACCTTCATGGCGCAGGAGAAGGTCGAAACATCCTCCGTCCTGCTAGCCCTGCAAGCCGTGAGCACCATCCGCATTCCCACGTTTGCCCGTTCCGTTGCCGCCCTGCTGCTGGCTGTGGTGCTGCTTGGCGGTTTCTATACTTTGCTGCTTGCCTCCATCTTCAGCCTGGTCAACGTCAGTGTCGTGATAGCGTGGGCGCTGTTGGAAGTGTTCATTGCCTGCCTCTGCTTCGCCCGTTCGCTGCAACAGACGAAGCGTGCCACAGAAGGCATCCTGCGGCAGCTGAAGGTCTATAGTCGGCTGATGGCACTGGTGCCTGAAACGGCCGATGCCCGTTCCGCTTTTGCCTCGCTCACCTCCATTGTTAACAGCATCGACCGCCGCAACGAGTTCTGGATACTCTTCTCCAACGCCTTCTTCCTGGCAGACCTCTTCATTGTCCGCCGTTTCCTTGCGTGGAAGGAACGCTACATGGCACATATCCCCCAATGGATAGAAGCCGTCAGTCGGTATGATGCCCTCGTCTCGTTGGCCACCTTCCGTTTCAATCATCCCGAAGCTAGTGATGCAGAAGTACTGGATTCCGAGGATATCGTCTTCGAGGCCCTAGGGCTATGGCATCCCTTCCTTGGCACGACAGCCGTGCGCAATGATTTCCGCTTGAACGATGGACATTATTACATCATCACGGGTGCGAACATGGCGGGCAAGAGCACTTTCCTCCGTTCTGTGGGCATCAACGTATTGTTGGTCCGCATGGGATTGCCCGTCTTTGCCGAACACCTGCGCTGCTCGTCCTTTGCCCTGTTCACCTCCATGCGCACCACCGACGACCTCGCCCATGGCATCTCGTATTTCAATGCCGAGCTGCTGCGCCTGCAGCAACTGCTGGAAGCCGTGAAGGGCAACGCCCACACCCTCATCGTCCTCGATGAAATCCTCAAGGGCACCAACTCGCTCGACAAGCTCAACGGCTCCCGTCTCTTCCTCGAAGCCGTCAGTGCGCTACCCGTCACGGGTATCATCGCCACCCACGACCTCGAGCTCTCCCGTATGGCAGACGAGCACCCAGACCGTTTCCACAACCACTGCTTCGAAATCCAGCTGTCCGACCACATCACCTACACCTACCATATTACTCCTGGCGTAGCACGCAACCAGAATGCCACCTACCTCCTGCGTCAGCTGCTCGGACAGTGTGCCGTTCCAGCTGTGGAAGTGTAGTTTCCTTTTCCGACTAAATAATTGAGCTATGAAGAATAGGTTTTTTGCAGCATTATTGCTTATTTTGACGGCGTCTGGCGGACAGGCGCAGAAGGGCGACCTGACGCATTATGTAAACACCCTGCAGGGCACGAATTCCCACTTCGGCCTGAGCCATGGGAATACCTTTCCGGCTACGGCGATGCCTTTTGGCGTACACATGTGGACGCCGCAGACAGGACGCAACGGTGATGGATTCAAATACTTTTATCCCGCCGATAAGATCCGTGGCTTCGGACAAGCACACCAGTGTTCCCCCTGGACGGGCGACTATGCCGTCTATTCCTTCTATCCCACGATGGACCCGCGAGACGGGCAAGATGGTGACGAAACGCGTGGTGCCACGTTTTCCCATAAAAATGAAATCGCACTGCCGTATTACTATAGCGTGACCTTCGATAACGGTATTCGCACGGAGTTCTCTCCCACAGAGCGCTGCGTGCACTTCCGCTTCTCGTACCCCAAGTCGAAGGAGGGGAACGGCGCATGGCTCGTCCTTGATGGCTACACGGCACAACACGAAATCCAGGTAGATGCTGCCAAGCGGCAGGTGTACGGCTGGGTGAACAACCACCGCTTCGTCAATCATGCCGAGAATTTCCGCTGCTACTTCGTGATACAGTTCGACAGGCCTTTCGAGGATTTCGCGATCGTGAAAGGCGGGGCAACGCTGATGTTCAAGAAGGGTACAACCGTCCAGGCCAAAGCCGCATCTTCCTACATCTCTTTAGATCAGGCTACACTCACCTTGCAGCGCGAGCTGGGCGCCGACAAGAACCTGGAACAGACCAAGGCGCGCGGACAGAAGACGTGGAACGAACTGTTGGGAAGGGTGAAGGTCGAGGGCGGCACAGAGGAACAGCTGCGCACGTTCTACTCCTGCCTCTTCCGTGCCAACCTCTTCTCGCGCAAGTTCTACGAAATTAAGGCGGACGGCACACCTTATTATTATAGCCCCTACGATGGCAAGACATACGACGGCTATCTGTTCACCGACAACGGCTTCTGGGACACTTTCCGCTCGCAGTTTCCGCTGACTAACATCCTGCATCCAACACAGCAGGGCCTCTATATGCAGGCGATGCTGCATGTGCAGCAGAAGGAACTGGGCTGGTTCCCTTCGTGGTCGTTCCCTGGCGAGACAGGCGGTATGCTGGGCAACCACAGCATCTCGCTCTTCACTGATGCCTGGACAAAAGGCATACGCACCGTGAATCCCGACTCGCTGCTGAAAGCCTATGCCCACGAAGTGTTTAACAAAGGACCTTATGGCAGCGCCAACGGACGGCAATGCTGGCACGAGTACTTCACGTTGGGTTATGTGCCTTTCCCACTGTCGCACGGCTGTGTATCGCAGACCCTCGAATATGCCTATGACGACTGGTGTGCCTACAACCTCGCGCGCCAGTGCGGCAACAAGTTCTACGAAGAGATCTTCCTTCGTCACCTCTACAACTACCGCAATCTATGGGACCCCGTCACGCATTTCTTCCGTGCCCGCGACGAAGAAGGGCACTGGAACGACTCCTTCGAGGGCAACGCCTTCGACCCGCTCGTGTGGGGCGGTCCTTATACAGAGGGCAACGCCTGGCATTACGTCTGGTCGGTATTCCACGACGTACAGGGTCTCATCAACCTCTTTGGCTCCGACGAGGCATTTGTCGCTAAGCTCGATTCTGTGTGGACGCAACCTTCAACGGTGAAGCCCGGTTGGTATGGTGCGAAGATTCACGAGATGACGGAAATGGAGATTGCTGGGCTGGGACAATATGCCCATGGCAACCAGCCCATCCAGCACATGCCTTATCTCTACAGCTATGCCGGTCAGCCCTGGAAGACGCAGTACTGGGTGCGACAGATTATGAACCGCCTCTACAACAGCACACCCGACGGTTTCCCAGGCGATGAGGATCAGGGCGGCATGTCCTCGTGGTACGTCCTCTCAGCCCTCGGCCTCTACGCCGTCACACCCGGCACCGATCAGTATGTCATCGGCAGTCCCCTTTTCCGTAAGGCCACCATCACCCTCGAGGACGGCAAGCAATTTGTCATCGAGGCGCGCGACAACAGCCCAGAGAACATCTATATCCAGAGTGCCGAGCTGAACGGTCAGCCCCTCCTTCGCAACTACATCACCTACGGCGAAATTACGCAAGGCGGTCACCTCACCTTCCAGATGGGTTCGCAGCCCAACCTGCAGCGAAACACCACCAAAGCTGCCGCCCCATTCTCAATGAGTGCACCCACCCCTTAAACTCTTTAAACTTTTGAACTTTTTAAACTCTTTAAACTCTTAAACTCTTAAACTCTTAAACTCTTAAACTCTTAAACTCTTAAACTCTTAAACCCTTAACCCCCTTAAACTTTAAAACCCCTTTAACCCCTACAATCATGCAAATAGGAGACAAAGCGCCCGAGGTATTAGGGCACGACGAGAACGGACAGGAGATCCGGCTCGAACAGTTCCAGGGACAGAAACTCGTTCTTTATTTCTATCCGAAAGATAACACCGGCGGTTGCACCGCCGAGGCTTGCAGTATTCGTGACAACTACAGCGAGCTGCGCAAGAAAGGCTATGCCGTCGTAGGTGTCAGCGTCGATAGCGCGGCCTCACATCAGAAGTTCAAGACGAAGCACGAGCTGCCCTTCCCCCTTATCGCCGACACAGAGCATACGCTTGTAGAACAGATGGGCGTGTGGGCAGAGAAGTCGATGTATGGTCGCAAGTACTTCGGCACCCTCCGCACCACCTTCATCATCAATGAAGAAGGCATCATCGAGAACATCATTACACCCAAGCAAATCAAGACCAAGATCCACGGCGAGCAGCTCTTGGCACTATAGGGCCTTTCATTGTTCTGCCTCAGGGACGTATTCAATAAAAGGTTGTGCGAACGGAGTTGTTTATTTTCAGATTACCATGGTAATTTCGGTAAGTTGAGACTAGACACGCAAGAAAATGCGGTTGCGATAGAGTAGGTATAGGATGAGGAAGAGGATTGTGACGTTGCTCAGCTGGATGATAAAACCATAGTAGTCGCCTACATATTGCTCGAGGCCGAAGAAGAGTGACCGGCTGATGCTGCGGAAGCTGATGACGTGGCTGACGACGTAGGCCGTGATGCTGTTCATGCCATAGACTTTCAGGAATGTCAGGCGCTGATTGTGGCCGCGGCAGTCAATCCACCAGTAGAAGCAGCCCATGAGGAGGAAGCTGTAGCCGCTGCTGACGAGTACCATGGAGCCTGTCCAGATGTGTTTGATGACGGGATGTACGAGGCCCCAAGTCCAACCGAGCGCCACCATGGCCGCGCCGACGCCGAAGAGCAGGGCGACTTTCTTTCCCTGCTGCATCGTGCTCCTCAAAGCCTCGCCAGCAAGGACACCTGTGAGCACCGTCACCACAAAGTTCAAGCTGCTGAGAATCCAGGTGTAGGTATAGGATTCGCGGACAATGACCTGTCCGTCAATGACCTGTGCCGTATCACGGAAACGTCCAAGGACAGCCATGTCAATGCCTTCGGCGAGATTGCCGTGGGGTGTGTAGTCGCCGCCGCCGAAGCCGTTGAAGGTGATAAATTCCATCGCCGCCCAGAACGTCAGCAACAGCCCTGCGGCGATGCCTATCTGTGCTTTCCAGTTCGTATGAAGATATATGAGGGCGCTGAAGAAATAACCTACGGCAATGGCCTGCAAAGTATTGGTGAATAAGTAGATGCGATGCGGGTCGAGCGCCAGTAGGTTGCCCTGAACCATCATTCCGAAGAGCCAAAGCAGGGCCACGCGTTTGCCCAGTCGCCAATATAATCTACTCCTATTACCGTCCTCGCGGTAACTGCTGAGGGCAAAAGGAATGGCCACGCCCGCCATGAACATGAACAGCGGCATCACCAAGTCCCACGGCGAAAAGCCTTCCCATGTCTTGTGGGTGAAGCCAGCCATGACCGTCTCCATCCAAGGTGCATCAATGACTTCGGCCAGCTCCTCCACAAGGTCGGAGACAGCCACAAGACAGAGCAGGTCAAAACCCCGAAGGGCATCCAATGATTCCAGTCGTTGTTTCATAAGGCTATTGCTTTGCTTGTCTGGCAAAGGCAAAGAGTTCGAGGGGTAGGTGGCAGTAGCCGTCGGGGTTCTTGTCGAGGTAGTCTTGATGGTATTCCTCTGCGGCATAGAAGTTGCGGAGGGGTTCCACTTCGACCACGACGGGTGCCGAGACAAGGGCCTGCTGCTCGGCAAAGACCTTTTGGATAACGGGGAGGTCGGCTTCTGACGTATAGTAGATGCCCGTGCGATAGCGGGTGCCTTCATCGTGGCCTTGACGGTTGAGGCTCGTGGGGTCGATGGCTTTGAAGAACATATTCAGCAAGAACTCCAGGTCGGCCACCTGCTCGTCATACTGTATGCGAACGGTTTCGGCGAACCCTGTCGTGTCTGTATAGACCTCTTTATACGTAGGATTTTGGGTGTGGCCGTTGGCGAATCCCACTTCGGTTTCCACGACCCCTTGGATTTGTTTGAAGAAGTGCTCGGTGCCCCAGAAGCAGCCACCGGCTAAGTAGATTTCTTTCATCTTTGGTGTTATTTGTGAGTGGTTGATAATAATTACAGCTTCAGTCGTCGCCACAACCAACGCGGAATGAGTCCCCAGAAGAAGGTGAGGATGCGATAGCGTCCGTCGATGACGCGAACGTGGCGGCGTTTCTTGATGGAACTGACGATGTCGCGTGCCACCGCCTCAGGTTTCATCAGCATGGGATAAGGGAAATTGTCGTTCAGCAGGGCAGTGTCGACGAAGCCTGGGCGGATATCTGTGATGTAGATGGGCAGTCCCCGTTGGCGCGCTTGCTGTTCCAGTGCCTCGAGGTAAGTGGCCTGCAGTGCCTTGGTGGCAGAGTAGGAGGGGGCAGGTCCGAGGCCTTTGGTGCCGGCAATAGAGCTGATGGCAGCGATGTGTCCTTCTTTCTTCTCTGCGAAATAGCGGTAGGCAGCACCGACCATCCGGGTGAATCCCACGGCGTTTGTCTCCACGGTGCGCAGTTCTATCTCCGGCTCCAGGGTACGGTTCTGTTTCCCAATTCCAGAAACATGGAAGTAGAGGTCCATGCCTCCCAGCCGCTCGACCAGCGCCATCAACAGCTGGTCGGCATCCGGTTGCGTGACGTCTATCTTCATCACCTCTACCTGCTCGGGTGCCTCTGCCTTCAGCTCCAGCAGCTGTTCTTCCCTGCGTGCCGCCACTCCCAGCTGCCAGCCCTCGGCCAGCAGTTGTCGCGCCACTTCGAATCCGATGCCAGAACTGGCACCCACGATGATTGCTTTCATACGTATATTCCTTATTTATTTTGTTCTATTTCAAAACCGGTCAGTCGGATATGACTCCAGGTGGTGCGGAAGGCAAACCACCCGCGGAGTAGGGGAGTAGGGTCGAGGTAATCTACCAGGCACTCGTCGTCGATGAAGTAGCGGGTGCGTCCGTCGGCAGAGACCTCGATGCGCACGGAATACCAGTGGTTGGGGCGCAGGAGGTGCGCCGGGTCGGTGTATTCCTTCAGTATTTTCGGTCGGCGTGCCGGGTCGGTGATGGCGAGGGTGTCGCCGTCATAGCGGCGGAAGCGGGTGGTGGTATTGTGGTTGCCGCCGTAGCCCAGGTAGTAACACTGCAGACGGTAGCTCTCGAGGAACTTGCCACCGCGCGAGGAGAGGCCACGAAACGGCTCGCTGCTCATCCAGAAACAGTTGAGGTCCGAGAGGCGGTCGCAGGCACCACCCGCTACCACCACACAGGCACGATAACGAATGGTGCAAGGAGCCTGAAGGGGCTGGTCCCACCACAAGGAGAGGCCCTGCGGTGAGGTGATCTCAAGAGTGTCTGCCCGCCAAAGAACGCGCGTCTTTGGTGACTCGGCTTCGATGCGCCAGTGGCTGGACTGGCCGAAGGAGGCGAGTGACCCCAACAGCATAATGGCTATCGACCACGATTTCATACACATATCGACCTTCTTTTGCGAATTTGCAGGGCAAAGTTAGGGATTATTCACCAAACAAATGGCATTTCTGGGAGGATTTATTGCATTTTTAACCAAAAAAACGGGATAATTCGTGGAAAAGTAGTACCTTTGCGCCGTCAAAAATGAGCAACCCCTCAGATATAGAACATTATGGATAGGAAATTCAAGAGAACAACAGTGACTTCCGCCCTGCCTTATGCCAACGGCGGAGTACATATAGGCCACCTCGCAGGCGTCTATGTGCCTGCAGACATTTATGTGAGGTACCTGCGCCTGAAGGGCGAGGAGGTGATGTTTATCGGCGGCTCCGACGAGCACGGCGTGCCCGTCACTCAGCGTGCCCGCAAGGAAGGCATCACTCCCCAGCAGGTCGTCGACCGCTATCATAAGATGATCAAGGACTCGTTCGAGGAGTTCGGCATCTCGTTCGACGTCTATAGCCGCACCACCTCGAAGACCCACCACCAGTTCGCCAGCGACTTCTTCCGCAAGCTCTATGACGACGGCAAGCTCATCGAGAAGACTACGCAGCAGTTCTACGACGAGCAGACGGGTACCTTCAAGACCGATCGCGACATCGTCGGCGAATGCCCCCACTGTCACGCAGAGGCCAACGGCGACCAGTGCGAGAAGTGCGGTCGCGACCTCGACCCCACGGAGCTCATCAACCCACGCTCCAAGGAGAGCGGCGCCAAGCTCATCCTGAAGGACACCACCAACTGGTTCCTGCCCCTTAACGACTACGAGGGCTGGCTGAAGGAATGGATCCTCGAGGGCCACAAGGAATGGCGTTCCAATGTCTATGGACAGTGCAAGAGCTGGCTCGATATGGAGTTGCAGCCCCGCGCCATGACCCGTGACCTCGACTGGGGTATTCCCGTGCCCGTGGAAGGTGCCGACGGCAAAGTGCTCTACGTGTGGTTCGATGCGCCCATCGGCTATATCTCCAACACCAAGGAGCTCTGCGAGAGCAACCCCGACCGCTGGGGTACCTGGCAGCGCTGGTGGCAGGATGACGAGACACGTCTGGTGCATTTCATTGGCAAGGACAACATCGTCTTCCACTGCATTATCTTCCCCGTTATGATGAAGGCGCACGGCGATTACATTATGCCTGATAACGTGCCGGCCAACGAATTCCTGAACCTCGAGGGCGACAAGATTTCGACCTCCCGCAACTGGGCTGTCTGGTTGCATGAGTACCTGGTGGACTTCCCTGGCAAGCAGGACGTTCTTCGCTACGCTCTCACCGCCTCGGCACCCGAGACCAAGGACAACGACTTCACCTGGGCAGAGTTCCAGGCTCGCAACAACAACGAGCTGGTAGCCATCTATGGCAACTTCGTCAACCGTGCCCTGCAGCTCACGCAGAAGTACTACGAAGGTGTGGTGCCTGCCTGCGGAGAACTCACCGACTACGACAAGGAGACCATTGCCGAGTTCAAGGATGTCAAGGCCAAGGTAGAGAGTCTCTTGGATAACTTCCGCTTCCGCGACGCACAGAAGGAGGCCATGAACCTCGCTCGCATTGGCAACAAATACCTGGCCGACAGCGAGCCCTGGAAGGTCATCAAGACCGACCCTGAGCGTGTGAAGACCATCATCAACATCAGCCTGCAGCTCACAGCCAACCTCGCCATCGCCTTCGAGCCCTTCCTGCCCTTCTCTTCGAAAAAACTGCTCAACATGCTCAATATAGAGCATTTCGAATGGACGAGCCTCGGAAGCACGGAACTGCTGAAGGCCGGCCATCAGCTGGGCACACCCTCACTGCTCTTCGAGAAGATTGAGGACGATGCCATTCAGGCACAGATGGACCGTCTGGAGCGCATCAAGAAGGAGAACGAGGCTGCTAGCTATCAGGCCGCTCCTGTGAAGCCCAACATCAGCTTCGAGACGTTCGAGAAACTCGACATCCGCGTGGGACTCATCAAGGACTGCCAGAAGGTGAAGAAAAGCAAGAAACTGCTGCAGTTCACCATCGACGACGGCACAGGCATCGACCGTACTATCCTCTCGGGTATCGCCGCCTTCTACGAAGACCCGACGGTGCTCATCGGCAAGCGCATCCTCTTCGTGGCCAACTTCGAGCCGCGCCAGATGATGGGCATCGAGAGCCAGGGCATGATCCTCTCCGCCGTTGACTTCGACGAGAGCCTCAGCGTGGTGACAACCACCAAGGACGTGAAGCCCGGCAGTCAGGTCGGATAATTCCGCACAAAGCGCATACCTACATAAATCTCGCCCTGCACAAACACCTGTGCAGGGCGAGATTTTTTGAATTAAAACAGAGTAAGCTTTGCTCGGGAATCTCGGCCATTTAATCCCAGGCTCTTATGACTCTCGCTGCTCCAAAAGTTCAATTTTCACTTTTCAATTTCCCATCTGAGCTTGTTGGCGAGGGAACTATAGTTACTTGCACGACTAAGTATAGTTTGTCGTCGAGTTCGTTTTCGCCGAGGGTTAGAGCACTCTGTCGTCACGGATAAAGGTTGGCTTCCTATAATCCCCGAGGGGATATTGTTGCTGGCCAGACTGCGAGTCCTCGTCAGGACTCATTTCGTTCCCGTCGACGGAGGGAATACAGGGGGGGCTCCCTGTCTTGAAGAAATGATGATAAGAAATTTGATTACTGGTCTTGATGAATCTTTGAAATCTGTGGAATCTGTGGTGGAATAAAAAATAAATTGTGAAATCAACCCCTTCAAAGATTTTGCTCTACGCCGCGGGCTGATTCCACAATGCGGCGGTGCGGGTTGCCTGGATAGAGTTTCAGGAGGACTACCCCGTGCGGATTCACTTCGGTATCGAAGCGTTCCTTGGCATCGATGGTCTTGAGGTCCTGCTGGCGCCAGACATCGCGGATGGTCTGCGGAGCACGCATACCTAGGGAGTGAGGTACAAAGCCTATGGTCTGCGGCTTTTCCGAGAGATTGAAGAGACCCACAGCCATAGAGCCGTCCTCCAGTTGCTTGACGTAGGTCACATAGTCCTTGCTGCGGTAGCGGGGATAGGCCTGAATGCCCAGCGGGTCTTGGTTGATGTCGTTCACCTCGTTGTTGCAAAGCAGACTGGTGGTGAACGGGTCGAGCTGTGCCATGTCGCACCCGATGAGCATCGGAGAAGCCAGCAATGCCCACAGGGAGATATGCGTGTACTGCTCGTCGGGAGTCAGGCGAGTGTAGTGCAGATTAGGTCCCCATCCTACCATTCCGAGAACCAGCATGTCGGCATCTGCCCAGTGGCCTGGACGATTGAAGGAAATCCACATATCCTGACCCTCGAAGCCAATCTTAGAGAAACTCTCCCAGGTGTCGCGGATGTCACCCGTTGTGCGGTAGCAGTTGGTCTTCTCCAGCCAGACGGGTGCAGAGCCGTAGGGTGCAGAGTTGGAGAGGCTAAGGATGATGTCGCGACCTGTGGCATGGAGGGCATCCCACATCTCCGTGGTGTGGTAGTAGTCGTTGGGATTCCAGTCGTATTTCAGGTAGTCCACACCCCAGTCAGCCCACTGGCGTGCATCATTCTCTGCGAAGGAATACATGCCATGGTACCAGTGTTGCCTGCGGGCTTCCTTATCATCGGGCTGGAAGTAGCGATAGTTTTCGTCATGCTTACCCTCCTTGATCCAGTCGTAGGTGCCATCGGGGTTGTCGGAATAGCTGCCGATGTGTCCTGCGTAGGTGCCGACCCACGGACCGGAATAAATGCCCAGCTTCAGACCCCAGGCGTGCAGCGAGTCAGCCAACTGCTGCATGGCAGGGAATTTGCTGTTGGGTTGTATGGCATTGTGCTTTCCGCCACGAATGCCCTGCCATCCGTCATCGATGTTGATGTAGGTCCATCCGTAGTTCGCAAGTCCTTTCTCGACCATCGCACGTGCAGAGCTCATCACTTTCTCTTGGCTGACGCTTCTACCCCAGCAGTTCCATGAGTTCCATCCCATGGGTGGAGTCAAAGCTATCGTGTTGCCAATCTCGATGCGGAGGTCGCGCTCGGCTTTTCCAAATGAGTTGGTGGCATAGAGCTTCACCTGATAGGTGCCGGCACGCTTCACTCGTCCTGTGATATGGCCGGTCTGCTTATCCAGCTTCAAACCTTTTGGCAGTCCAGTAGCCTCAAATGTCATCGGACGCTCGCCTGTTGCGACAATACAATAGAAGAAAGGAGCACCAGGTGTGGCTCCGAAAACCTTTGCGCTGTTGATGCGGGGTGTCTTGGGGGCAGGGGGCGTAAGGATGTAGGCACTGTAGTCGGGAATCTCTGTCGCTGTCTGTGCGCTGACAGACATTCCGCTGAGGCCGCTAATGAGGAAAGCGGCAATGGTGATGATAGACTTTTTCATAGTGTATGTTTTTTTAGTCCTTTTTGATATTCAATTAATTGTATATGTAGGATTCTTCATTCTACAACCAACACCAGTCCTGGTGCTGACTCATCGCCAGAATGCTTTGCCTGAGTGCCGATTCGCTCCAAGAGTGAACCGGGTAGGGTGAGGGTGTTGCCCTTGATTGTCACCTCGGATGTGATATCAACAGGCTGTTTGCCTATCAGATCCTGTGCCCAGATGCGGGCACCTTCGGGCAGGGGCTTCTCATAACAGAGCTTCAGCGAACGATAGAGGCCGAAGATGCCTATGGGACCATTGGCGTTGCCCATCTGTAGGGTGATATCAGCACGTGGCGTCGTCCATGTGTGTTTCTCCATCAACAGACGCTCCACGGTGGCCACGCAGACTGCGCCGTTGGGGTAACGTGAGGCCAAAACGTAGGGCGACAAATCACCTTCGGAATGTACCTCTGGCAGTGGCATACAACGGCTGATAACAGCATGCGCCGATTCGCGCAACGTATCACCTGCATGATGTTCGGGTGCCCACGTCTCGCGCTCGCCCAAGCGCCACTCGTCCGTGAATTGCTGTTCTGAGAACCGAGCGTCGTCATTGACAGCAAAAGGGGCTGCCAGACGGTGCCACTTTAGTGCGCGGTTCACTTCATCGAGGCGGGCTTTCAGATTGCGACCGGCTCGTGGAAAAACATGGTCAGAGAGGCCATTGGGCAGGGGCTTATTGATGGGATGCCGCATCACGCCGATGACGCAGCCCAAGCCGACAGCTATCAGCGGTTCGTCCTCACAATTGATGAGTCCTAAGTTGCCTGGTTGGGTCTTGTATTTCAGCAGACGCGTCACACGTTGGAGCGTGACAGGCACAGCGGTAACGACCTCTACATCGTAGGTACGGAACACGTCGCTCTTCTCGATTACGGGGTAGTTGAAGGCGTGCTCGATTGGCATCCCAGGAGCGTACTTCCGCCCTAACTGTGTCAACTCTTCGCGCCACGCCTGATTTCTCTCCTGGCGCCCATAGTCCACCTTCCAATATGCCATACCCGCCTTGTGATTATCCTTCAGACGTACCGTCCAATAGGCCTCAGGATTTGTAGCATCGGGTGCAGCGCTGGCCTCCTGCGCACATAACCATCCGCCCAAGCCTTTCCAGCCGGCTCGCTTAGTCCTTTGCACCAGTTTCTTCAGGCTGCCCTTACAACTGGGGAAGCGTTCTTTGTCCAATCGCGCTTCGCCCATATATTCACCGCGGTGTTCATTGACTGGAATGTCCCACGAGTCATCCATCAGGAAGATAAGATCCTCGCGGAAGTCGGGGAAGAAGCGTGTCCAACCCTCCAAATCCCCGTCGCCGAACATGTATTGTTCTGTCATCACGCGGGCTGTGGCTGGCCCGTCATAGTTCACCACATAGCCCTGAATGTTCCAGGTGGAGAAATAGTCAGGGACAGAAGACGGCTTCTTGGGAACCAAAGATTTATGTGTCTGTGCATGGATGGCAAACGCGAACAGAAAAAGGTTGAAAGTGGATAAAAAGATGTGCTTTCTCATGTTGTATGACCTTTTCATTGCTACATTTAATATGTCCTTTTGGATTATCATGGCACAAAGTTACGCTCCATTCCTTTCCCCTCCAAATATTCTCTGTTAAAAACTATTGAACAAGAATGTATGGGATGAAAAATGCAGTATTTAGTCTTTCTTTATCCTTTTTTGAGGCTGCTATTTCATAAAATAATCAAAATAATAGTTATCTTTGTACACTGAATAATAACATGGATTAAAATGAAACAAAGATGTATGCTATATCTGGCGATGGTGATGGCTATTACGTCCTCTGCCTCTTACGCCGATACAGGCCATTACGAATGGAGCTCACTGCCGTTCGGAGGTGGGGGTTTAGTGTCAACCACCAAGGACGTGAAGCCCGGCAGTCAGGTCGGATAATCCCACGCCAAAAGGATACAAAATAATCTCGCCCCGCACAGATGAATGTGTGGGGCGAGATTGTTTTAGGGGTTGTAGCTGCGGACTTACTTATTGTATTCTTCAGGCTGCAGCTTGAAGATTGCAGAGACGCGGTTCATGTCGAACTTCTCCGTGCGGTCGTAGTTATACACGCCGTTCTGCTCCTGCTCTACGTCGGTGAGCTGTGTGTAGCAGAATCCGCAGATGTAGTCGAACTTGATGATGGTGCGGGTGAGGTCCTCGAGACGGGCGTAGAGCTCTTCGAGGGTCTTGGGACCTTCGCCGTAGCCCCAGGTGTTGTCTGCATATTGCTGACCTACGACCCACTTGATGCCGCCGTACTCATCGAAGAAGTAGGGCTGGCCGCCATAGCGCGCTTCGTACTCATTGAACTGCGGTGCCTTGCCGTCCTTCCAGGTCAGAACCTTGGCGAGTTCCTCGCCGGATGAGGCGTAATTGTGTAGGCTCCAGATGTCAGCGACCACATGGTTTCCGCCGCTGACGTCGTCGATGGGACGGTAGTCGAGGTTATGTGTGAGCAAATAGACATCGGTGACGAAGCGGTCGTGCTGACGGGCTGATTCGCGGTCGCGCGAGCGCCCCCAGGTCTCATTATAAGGTGTCCACATTATGATCGAAGGGTGATTGCGGTCGCGGATGACTACTTCTTCCCATTCGGTGATGAAGTTACGGGCGGTGCGCTCGTCCTGCATATCCATACCCCAGCTGGCGCTCTCGGAGGAGACGAGGTATCCGAGTTTGTCGGCCCAGTAGAGGAAGCGCTCCTCGAAGACTTTCTGGTGCAGACGGGCTCCGTTGAAGCCAGCCTTCAGTCCCAGTTCTATGTCACGACGCAGGTCGGCATCGGAAGGTGCCGTCCACACTCCCGTGGGATAGAAGCCCTGATCGAGGACGGTGCGCAGGTAGAGCGGTTTGTTGTTGAGGAAGAGGCGGTTGCCCTCGATATGAATTTTGCGCATACCGGCGTAGGAGGTCACATGGTCAAGGACGCTGCCGTCAGCAGCCTTCACGTTCAGTTCAATATCATAGAGGAAGGGAGATTCGGGCGACCAGGTCTTGACGCTCTTCAGCGGCAGGATGACGTTCATCGGCGTGGAGGCGCGCTGCTGTTGGCGGGTTATCACCTTGCCGCCGTCGCGGACGATGACTTCGAGGGTCTGTCCGGCCTGGAGGGCGAAGAACTGGGGCTGGATGACGAACCGTTTCTCGTCGAGTTCTGGAATGATGTAGACATTCTTCAGTCCAAAGGGACTGACGGCCTCCATCCATACGGTCTGCCAGATTCCTGTCGTGCGGGTGTACATACATCCGTAGCTGCCGTACTCGTGGCTCTGCTTGCCGGTGGCCTGCAGTCCAGAGCGTGTGTTGTCCTCCACGCGGACGACGAGGTTGTGGTCAGCGCCGTCGGCCACGGCGTCGGTGATGTCGAAGCTGAAGCTGCTGCTGCCGCCCCAGTGGTGTCCGATGAGTTCCCCATCAATGTACACGGCGCAGAAGTAATCCACGGCTCCAAAGTTCAGGCGTACGCGCTTGCCGGCCCATTCAGCGGGACGACGGATTGTGCGGTGATACCACATACCGGCGATGAAATCCTTGTATTCCACTCCCGAGAGCTGGCTCTCCGGGCAGAAGGGTACGGTAATCTGGTTCTGGAATCCCTGGCTGGCCTTGAGGTTGCGTTGCATACCCGAGAGGGCGAAGTCGAACTCATAAGTCCAGGTGCCGTTGAGGTTCTGCCACGCCTCGCGAACAAACTGCGGACGGGGATACTCGGCTCGCGGAAGGGCATCAGCCCACGCCGCAAAGGAGAAACTGATGAACATCAGTAATCCTAACGAAAATCTCTTCATATTTTTTTAATGTGTAAGTAGTTTGTGTAGTTTGCGGAAGAGGGTAGCGTTTAGAGTACTCTGCGGATGGCTTTCTGCACGAGGGGCTCCATGACGTCATAACCGGCCTCGTTGGGGTGAGCCACATCTTTGCGGAGGTCGGGGTTCAGTTCGCGGTTTTCGCCATAGACGAGTGCTGAGTAGTAATCCACATAGGGATAACCGTTCTTCTCGGCATATTTCTTGATGCGGGCGTTGAGGCTTGCAATCTTATCGGCAGCGTCGGTAATCTCCGGACGCCAGGCGAAGCTGGCAGCAGGCAGTACGCTGGTAAGGATGACCTTGATGCCGTTTTCCTTGGCCAGGGTAGCCATGGCGACAATGTTCTGGAAGGTGCGGCGCTCGGAATAAGGATGATTATTTATGGCGACATCATTGGTGCCGGCGTTGATGACGACGGCAGCGGGCTTCAGGTTGATGACATCCTCGTAGAAGCGGAGCAGCATCTGATAGCTGGTCTGTCCGCCGATGCCACGGCCGATGTAACCATTGTCTGTGAAGAAGTTGGGGTGCATACTGTACCAGTTCTGGGTAATGGAGTTACCCATGAAGACGACGCGTTTGCCGTTGTTGGCCTCAGCTGCGAGGCGTTCGTTGTCTGCCTGATAACGGCCAAAGTTCGCAAAATCATCCTGTGCACACACCGTCGTTGATAAACCGGCGATAGCGAGCAGCATCATTGTAAATAGCTTTTTCATTGTTGTGAGGTTTTTTAAAGTTTTAAGTTGTAATTATTGGTTTTTGGTGAGTGATTACTCTGTACTTTAGACGTAGTTTTGGTCTTTGTGGTTGCAAAGTTAGACAATAAATATGAGAAAAAAGGAAATTTTCATACCATTTTTGCATAACTGCTTCCATATTTCGAAAAAAAAAACGAACTTTGCACCCGAATTTAACAAAAACGCACAAATTATGGAATATAATTTCAGAGAAATCGAGCAGAAATGGCGCCAGCGTTGGGTGGCGCAACAAACTTATAAAGTTACAGAGGATGCGAGTCGCAAGAAATTCTATGTCCTCAATATGTTTCCCTATCCAAGCGGTGCAGGATTGCATGTGGGTCACCCCCTTGGATACATTGCCAGCGACATCTACGCCCGCTACAAGCGCCTGCAGGGTTTCAATGTCCTGAACCCCATGGGCTATGATGCCTATGGACTGCCTGCCGAGCAGTATGCCATCCAGACAGGTCAGCACCCCGCCATCACCACCGAAGCCAACATCAACCGCTACCGCGAGCAGCTGGACAAGATTGGTTTCTGCTTCGACTGGAGCCGCGAGGTACGCACTTGTGAGCCAGGGTATTATCATTGGACTCAGTGGGCTTTCCAGAAAATGTTTGGCTCGTTCTACTGCAACACCTGCCAGAAGGCACAGCCGATAGAAAAGCTTGTTGAGCATTTCGCCAAGGAAGGCACCGCCAACCTGGATGTCGCCCAGAGCGAGGAACTAAGCTTCACCGCCTCTGAGTGGAACTCCTGGGACGAGGTGCAGCAGCAGCAAGTGCTGATGAACTACCGCATCGCCTACCTGGGCGAGACCATGGTCAACTGGTGCCCTCAGCTGGGAACGGTGCTGGCCAACGACGAGGTCATCGACGGTGTCTCGGCCCGTGGCGGTTTCCCTGTCGTGCAGAAGCGGATGAAACAGTGGTGTCTGCGTGTCTCGGCTTATGCACAGCGCCTGCTCGACGGTCTGGAGACCATCGACTGGACAGAGTCGCTGAAGGAGACACAGCGCAACTGGATTGGTCGCTCTGAGGGCGCAGAAGTAGAGTTCAAGGTGAAAGACTCCGACAAGAGCTTCACCATTTTCACAACTCGCGCTGACACGATGTTCGGCGTCACCTTCATGGTGCTGGCTCCCGAAAGCGAGCTGGTGCAGGAGCTGACGACTCCGGAGCAGAAAGCCGCTGTGGACGAATATCTTGCCTACGTGAAGAAGCGCACGGAGCGCGACCGTATCAGCGACCGCAAGGTAACGGGTGTCTTCTCCGGCTCCTATGCCATCAACCCATTCACGGGCGAGGCCAACCCCATCTGGATTTCGGAATATGTGTTGGCAGGTTATGGAACGGGTGCCATCATGGCCGTTCCTGCCCACGACAGCCGTGACTATGCGTTTGCCAAGCATTTCAACCTGCCCATCGTGCCGCTGGTCGAGGGCTGTGATGTCAGCGAAGAGAGTTTTGATGCGAAGGAAGGCATCGTCTGCAACTCCCCGAAGGCCGGTGCCACACCTTATATTGACTTCTCGCTCAACGGACTGACAATCAAGGAGGCCATTGCCGCCACGAAAAAATATGTGAAGGAGCAGGGACTGGGCCGCGTGAAAGTGAACTATCGCCTGCGCGACGCCATCTTCTCGCGCCAGCGCTACTGGGGCGAGCCCTTCCCCGTGTATTATAAACAAGGAATGCCACAGATGATTCCTGAGGAGTGTCTGCCGCTGGAGCTGCCGGAGGTGGATAAGTTCCTGCCGACAGAGACGGGCGAACCTCCCTTGGGCAATGCCAAGAAGTGGGCGTGGGACACCAAGACCAACAGTGTGGTCGATTGTGCCGCAATCGACAACGAGACCGTGTTCCCCCTCGAACTGAACACGATGCCAGGCTTCGCAGGCAGCTCTGCCTACTACCTCCGTTATATGGACCCGCACAACGACCAGGCACTCGTCAGCCCCGAAGCCGATGAATATTGGCAGAACGTGGACCTTTATGTCGGCGGTTCAGAACATGCCACGGGTCACCTCATCTACTCCCGCTTCTGGAACAAGTTCCTCTTCGACCTGGGCGTCAGCCGCAAGGAAGAGCCCTTCCAGAAACTCGTCAACCAGGGTATGATCCAGGGCCGTTCGAACTTCGTCTATCGCATCAAGGATACCAACACCTTCGTCAGCCTCGGCCTGAAGGATCAGTACGACGTCACTCCGCTGCACGTGGATGTGAACATCGTCAGCGGCGATGTGCTGGACGTTGAGGCCTTCAAGGCCTGGCGGCCGGAGTATGCAACGGCAGAGTTCATCCTCGAAGACGGGAAGTACGTCTGCGGCTGGGCCGTCGAGAAGATGTCGAAGTCCATGTTCAATGTGGTGAACCCCGATATGATTGTCGAGAAGTTCGGCGCCGACACGCTGCGCCTGTACGAGATGTTCCTGGGTCCTGTGGAGCAGGCCAAGCCCTGGGACACCAACGGTATCGATGGCTCCCACCGCTTCCTGAAGAAGTTCTGGAACCTGGCACAAAACATCCTGGCTCAGAACGCCCAGGCAGCTCCCACCGCCGCAGAGCTGAAATCCCTCCACAAGCTCATCAAGAAGGTGACGGAGGACATCGAGAACTTCAGCTACAACACCGCCATACCCGCCTTTATGATTGCGACCAACGAGCTGACGCAGCTGAAGTGCACGAATCCCGCCATCCTCGAATCCATGGTAGTGCTCATCGCTCCCTTCGCTCCTCACATCGCCGAGGAGCTGTGGGAGAGTCTCGGTCACAGCACCAGCGTCTGCGACGCCCAGTGGCCGCAGTTCGACGAGAAGTACCTGGTGGAAGATACCGTCAAGATGATGGTGGCCTTCAACGGCAAGACCCGCTTCGGCATCGATTTCCCCGCCGACGCCGACAACGCCACTATCGAGGCCGCTGCCCGCAACCATGAGCTCACTCCCAAGTACCTGGAAGGCAAGCAGATCATGAAAGTCATCATTGTACCCAAACGAATGATAAATATTGTTTGTAAGTAATGCCGCACATCAATCCTATTCACATTTGGGATGAAGTCAAGGACTACTTCTTCATCTCGCTCGGCTGCCTGATGTACTGCGTCGGCTTCTGCCTCTTCCTGCTGCCCTACCAATTTATTCCCGGCGGCTGCACCGGTATCTCTGCCCTCATCTACTACGGCACTGGCATCCCCACTCAGTACAGCTACTTCACCATCAATGCCTTGCTGCTGTTGATAGGTTTGAAGGTACTGGGATTCAAGTATTTTGCCAAGACCATCTACGCCGTTGTCCTCATCACGATCCTGCTGGAGATCATTCAGGGTATCCTCATCCAGCCCGACGGCACCTTCCCCCGTGTGGCGAACGACGAGGAGTTCATGGCCGCCGTCCTGGGCGGTACCATCGAGGGCACGGGCCTCGCACTTGTGTTCATCAACAACGGTTCCACGGGTGGCACGGATATCATCGCGAGCATCGTGAACAAGTTCAAGAACGTCTCCATGGGACGTATCCTGATGTGGCTGGACTTCGCCATCGTCACCAGCGGTTTCCTCGTACTTCAGGACTGGCACAAAGTGGTCGTCGGTTATTGCATCCTGCTGATTTCCATGGTGATGCTCGACTACACGATGACCTCTGCCACGCAGAGCGTCCAGTTCACCATCATCTCCGAGAAGTACGAACAGATTGCTGAGGCTATCAATCAACAGGTGCGGCGCGGAGTGACCGAGCTGCACGGCGAGGGCTGGTATTCCAAGCAGGAGCGCCGCGTGCTGATTGTGATGGCCCGACGGCGCGAGAGCACCCAGATCTTCCGACTCATAAAACATATCGACAGCCAGGCCTTTGTCACCATGACGAAAGTCGTGGGCGTCTATGGCGAGGGTTTCGATAGGATTAAAACGTAAAGCATGAAACTTGTCTTTGCCACCAACAACGCCCACAAGCTGCAGGAAGTCCGGCAGATTCTGGGCCGCAAGTTCGAAGTCGTAGGACTGAAGGACATCGGCTGCATGGAGGAAATTCCAGAGACGGCAGCGACCCTGGAGGGCAACGCCCTGCAGAAGGCCCGCTACGTGAAGGAGCGTTACGGGCTGGATTGTTTTGCCGACGACACAGGGCTGGAAGTGCGTGCGCTGGACGGCGCTCCGGGAGTACACACCGCCCGCTATGCCGAGCTTTTCGGTGCCGGCGACACCCACGACAGCAATGCAAATATGAACCTTCTTTTACGGAATTTGGAAAATAAATCCGACCGCCACGCAAGATTTCGCACCGTTATCGCGTTAATATATCAAGGAGAGGAGCGTCTCTTCGAAGGTATCGTGGAAGGAGAGATCCTTCACGAGCGCCACGGCAACGAAGGTTTTGGCTACGACCCCGTCTTCGAACCCGAGGGCCGTGGAGTCAGCTTCGCCGAGATGCCTGCCGCCGACAAGAATGCCATCAGCCACCGTGGCCGCGCCACGCAGAAGCTGGTGGAGTTCCTAAAGAGGACCCTCCCCCCTGCCCCTCCCTTGTAGGGAGTAATTACTCCTAAAAACAAACCTGGAAATATGAATAGACTCATCTCCCTGCTCACTGCTCTTTTTGTTTTTTCAGCGAGTCAAATACATTCTGCTCCCTCCCAGCAAGAGAGGGCAGGGGGAGGGTCTGCTATCGGCTCCTGGCAAGTGTATCCCGCCTACACCGTCTGCACCCGGAACATTCCGGCAGGAAACAAGGTGTATGCCCTTATGGAGAGCAAGCTGATGGCCTACGACACGGAGGACGAGAGCATTACCACTTTCGACTGGCAGCGGCAGCTCAACGATATCTCCATCTCCTTCATCCACTACAGCGCCGAGGCCAAGCGGTTGGTGCTCATCTACGACAACGGGAACATTGACCTCCTGTCCACGGAGGACGACATGGATGTCATCAACCTCTCGCAACTGAAGAACAACACCCTCCAGAACAAGACCGTCAACAACCTGCAGGTCAGTGGCACCAAAGCCTACGTATGCACCGGCTTCGGAGTCCTGGTCATCGATGTCAAGGAGGGCATCATCAACAATACTTATAACCTTGACCTCGCCGTCAATGCCTGTGCTGCCACCGACGATGCGCTGTACCTCGGCACTGCCAATGGTATCCTCAAAGGAGCCTTCGCCGACAACCTGCAGGACAAGAAGAACTGGCAGCAAGTGGATGCCCAGCTGCAGCCCACCCGCATGGAATATTTCGACGGTCGCATCTGGGCACAGCAGGGAAACCAGCTCTACCTCTCCGACGCCGCCGTGACCCAGTTCACCAGTACCCTGCAGTTCACGCCCACGTTCATGAACGTCTCGGACAACAGCCTCCTCCTCGGCAATGCGTCGAACCTCATCATCTACTCCAGCGCCACCAACCGCAAGCAGTACCCCGGCACCTACTCGTGGAGCGAGCTCCGCAAGCAGGGCAACACCTTCTGGGCCAGCGACAATGCCGAGGGTCTGCAGGGTTACGTCCTCGCTGACGCCGGCAGCTTCCAGCTGAAGACCTCGCAGCTGCATCCCAACAGCCCGCTGCACGACTACAGCTACCATCTGCGCTTCGTCAACAACCGCCTGCTCGTTTCCGGCGGCAACCGCAACTACTCCAGCAGCAGCCGTCCCGGCACCGCCATGATCCTGGATGCCGAAGGCAAGTGGATAAATTTCGACACCAAGTCCGTCACCGAGCTGCTGCCCAAGGAACTCTTTCAGGATGTCACCGATATCGCACAGGACCCGCAGGATGCCGACCACCACTTTGTGGGCACGGCACGCAACGGCGTCTTCGAATTCCAGAACGCCCGCTGCAAGGGACACTACGGCTACGACAACAGCCCCCTGCGATCCATTCTTCCCACGAATCCGTCCCCGCAGAACTTCGTCGTCGGCAACGGTGTGCAGTACGACAGCGAAGGAAACCTCTGGGTACTGAACAGCCGCGTGGATACCATCATTCATGTTCTGAAGCCCGACGGCAAGTGGAAGAGCCTCTATTTCGAGGATATCGCCGGCATCAGCGCCATCGACAACTTCCTCTTCGACAGCTATGGCTATGTCTGGATGAACAGCCGGCGCGTTGAAGGCAGAGGCATCATTCAGCTGGATTACAACGGCACCATCGACAACACCCGCGACGACAAGATCAAGCTCCGCTCGTCGATTACCAACCAGGACGGCACCGTCTATACTCCCGACGAGTTCTACTGCATGACCGAAGACCTCGACGGCAGGATCTGGATTGGCACCAACCTGGGAACCTTCATCATCAACGAACCCGACAACTTCCGGCAGGAGGGCTTCACCTACGAACAGCTGAAGGTGTCGCGACAGGACGGCAGCGGACTGGCCGACTACCTACTGAACGGCATCCCCGTGCTGTGTATCACCGTCGATGGTGGCGGCCGCCTCTGGTTCGGCTCCCAGAACAGCGGCGTGTACCTCATCAGCCGCGACGGGCAGGAAGAGATTCATCACTTCACCACCGACAACTCCCCCCTGATCTCCAACAGCGTCTATGATATTGCCATCGACCACCAGACGGGCCGCGTCTATTTCGCTACCGAGCAAGGCCTCTGCAGCTACGTCTCCGACGCCACCCAGCCCGCCGAGGAACTCCAGGCCGACAATGTCATCGCCTATCCTAACCCCGTCGCCCCCGACTACAACGGTCCCATCGTCATCAAGGGACTTGTCCAGGACTCCGAAGTCAAGATTCTCTCCAGCTCAGGAGCCCTCGTCTGGCGAGGGAAGTCCAACGGCGGCATGTGCAGCTGGGACGGCTGCAACAAACGCGGCAGCCGCGTGGCCTCGGGCGTCTACCATGTCGTATCCAACGACCCCGAAGGCAACTCCGCCGTCGTCACTCGCATTGCCATCATTCACTAACCCGACACGATGTTTCCGTACGTTCACAGACCATCCCTACGAGTGTGGTTGCTGTCTTTGGTGATAGCCCTCCTCGGCACCGCGGATACCTGGGCACAGAGCGAGGTGCAGGTCAACCGCCAGCAGCTGCTGAGTACCTCATTGCCGCTGGTGGAGATCGAGAGTGTGGATGGCGAGATGCCCACCTGTGACTATGTCACCCACCCCGAGGGAGCCATGGGCGAGAGTATCACCAACACCACCAAGGTACCCGGCCGCGTCACCATCAGCGTCCGCGATGCTCTGCTCTACGACAGCGGCCCTTATGTCCAGAAGGAAAGCGGGATGACCTTCCGGATTCGTGGAAACACCAGTGCTTACCTCGAACGCAAGCCTTATAAGATCAAGCTGCAGAAGAAAGCCGACCTGCTGTTGAGGGACGCCCCCCAGCGCTATGCCGACAAGAACTGGCTGCTGATACCCACCGGCCCCTGGATTGATATGTTGGTGGCCTTCCGCCTCAGTCAGCTGGTGGGACTCGAGTGGACGCCCGCCATGCAATATGTCAATGTCATCATCAACGGCAACTTCCAGGGTGTCTACGCACTGGTCGAACAGGTGCGGCGCAACGAGCGCTGCCGGATAAACGTAGATAAGACCACCGGCTACATCATCGAGCGGGACCCCTACTGGTGGAACGAGGGCATCTATTTCACCACCTCGGAATACCAGAAGGAATACACCTTCAAATACCCCGAGGAAGAAGACATTACCCAGGAGCAGATCAGCTACGTCAGCGGACTCGTCCGTCAGATGGAGCAGTCCATCACCGACGGCACCTACGACGAATATATCGATGTGCCCAGCTGGGCCACATGGCTCCTGGCACACGACATCTTGGGCACCTGGGACAGCGGAGGCTCCAACATCTTTCTTGCCAAGTACGACGACACCCCCGCCTCGCTGTTCAAGATGGTGTGTCTCTGGGACTTGGATTCCATGATGAAGATGAACGACACCTGGGCCCGCATCCACACCGATTCCTTCTTCTACTTCCCCCAGCTGCTTTCCAGCAGCAACCCCGCCTTCCTCCAGGCATATCTCGACAAGTGGAACGCCGTCGCGCCCAGACTCTTCGAGGACATGGAGACCTATCTCGACTCCATCAGCCAGTCTGAATTCGGAGCCTCTATCAGCGCCATGAAAGCCATCGAGGAACAAGCCTTCCACTACCAGGGATCGACCTTCGAACAGGACATCGCCGACTTCCGCAACTGGTTCTCCGCCCGCGAGCGCTGGCTCTCCCAGCAGATACCGACCCTACAGAGCCCCGTCGCCCCCCTGGAGGCCAGTCCCTCCTTCTCTTCCTCCACGCCACTCTACGACCTCTCCGGCCGCCGCGCCGTCCTCCACTCCCGTGCCCTCCTCCTTCAGCCCAACGGCAAGAAAATCCTTCTGGGCAGATAGTGCAGAGGCAAAAAGAATAAAATGACCAAGAACAATACATACCTTGCATCCAAGAAATTCTTGCAAGAAATCTCAAAAAGGTGTATATGTTGAAGAATAAAAATCTCAAAAAGGTGCAAATAACGTCATTATGAAGCTTGTTGATCAGTCACGCTTTCGATGAAAAGGGCATCGTTTCGTCCGAGATTTACCAGAAGCTGCTTTTTGGCAAGTTGGAGGTGAATGATATCTTCCTCTTTACATGACACCCTTATTGTAAAGCGTCCTGAATGACGAGGCCCGCGAGCATGAAGCCGAAGATGGCGGTGATGTGGGCAATGGTGCCGTTGCCTTTGTCGTTGGGGTCGATGGGTAGTTTGTTCTCCAGCAGTTCGTCGGAATAGACGCACTGGAACTTACGTTTGGGAAACTGCTTGTCGCGCTTGAAGCGGTTGCGGAGGGCTCGGGCAAGCGGGTCGCCGGTGACCTTCCAGAATTCAGCAATCTTAATGCGTGTGGGGTCGAGCTTCAGGGCAGCCCCCATCGATGAGAAGAGCTTGGGGCCCCCACCAACTCCCCCTGTGTGGGAAGCGGATGTTGCCATGAGTATCAATAGCGCCTTGTCCTTCAGCGAGTCGATGGCATCGATGATATAGTCGTACGTTTCGAGCTCGAAACTCTCGGCCGTCTCTGCCGTGAAGAGCTGCTGCAGGGCGGTGATCTCTGCAGAGGGGTTGATGGTGAGCAGACGCTCTTTCAGGGCATCCACCTTCACCTGTCCCACGGTCTTGGTCGTCGCCATCAGCTGTCGGTTGATGTTCGTGGCGCACACGCGGTCAGAATCGACAATCGTCAACCTGCGGATGCCGCTGCGCACCAGACTCTCGGCGCACCACGAGCCGACGCCGCCCACGCCGAAGACGATGACACGCTTCTCAGCAATGCGCCCCATCGCCTCGGGACCCAACAGGAGTTCCGACCTGCGGAATATTTCTTGCTCTATTGCCATGAACTATCGCGATGTCTCTATTTCACTTCTGCCACGACCTCAATCTCCACCAAGGCACCCTTCGGCAACGTCTTCACAGCCACGGCAGAGCGGGCGGGATAAGGCTCCGAGAAGAATTCGGCATAGACGGCGTTCATGTCGGCAAAGTCATTCATGTCGGCCATAAACACCGTGGTCTTCACCACTTGGCTCAGGCTGAGGCCCGCCTCCTTCAGAATGGCCTTGACGTTGGTGAGCGACTGACGTGTCTGCTCCTTGATGCCTCCCTCTACGAACACGCCCGTGGCTGGGTCGATGGGTATCTGACCGGAGGTGTAGATGAGATTACCGACTTGGATGGCCTGACTGTAAGGACCGATGGCAGCGGGTGCCTTCGTTGTACTGATTGCTTTCATTGTTATGAATTTGAATGTGGGTGCAAAAGTACCTATTTTTCTGTGATTAACCCAATTTTTACAAATAAAATTAGTTAAATTGTCGCAACCGGGCCGATTCCCCCAACTCGCAGGCAAGCGAGACGCAGCCGCAGGTGCATGGAAATCATCCTGTGTACTACCATTTTGCCGCCGAGAGGAAGGTGCCAAAATGAAAAACGAGGGGACTTTGTGACCAAAAATGTGCGCCCGTGTCGTTTTTTCTTAAGAAAGTAGCAGCGGAATAGAATCTTTTTACTACTTTTGCAGCGTCAATCCTCCAAAATTATGAACAGAAGTATAAGATTTCTATGGATTATTCTGTTGTGCGTGTGTGGCAGAGCTTTCGCACAACAAGAGATACGGGCCACATTAGTCAACCCCAATGCCACGGAAGAGGCCCAGCGCGTTTATACCGTGCTGCGCAACCTCTATGGGCAGAAGTCGGTCAGTGCCACCGTGGCCAATGTCAACTGGAACATCAAGGAAGCGCAGAACGTGTATAAATGGACGCGGAAATATCCTGCCATGAATGTCTTCGACTTCATCCATATCTATGCTTCCAAAGATGCCGTCAGTGGTGGCTGGATAGACTATTCCAACACCTCTGTCGTCAGCGGCTGGTGGAAGGCAGGCGGCCTCGTCGGAGCCATGTGGCACTGGAATGTGCCCACCAACGATGGCACGGGCTGGACCTGTACTCCCGGCACCGGCGACGACCAGACCAGCTTCGACCCGACGAAGGCACTGGACCCGTCCACCGAGGAATATGCCCACATCATCAAGGACCTGGATCAGGTGGCAGGCTACCTGAAGAAACTGCAGTCGCTGAAGATTCCGGTCATCTGGCGACCCTTGCACGAGGCGGCGGGGAACACCTATGATTATTCGGGCGGCAAGGCATGGTTCTGGTGGGGCATTCAGGGAGCTGAGACCTACAAGAAGCTGTGGCAGCTGATGTACGACCGCTTCGTCAACTACCATGAACTGAACAACCTCATTTGGGTGTGGACCAGCCAGGTGAAAGACAAGGACTGGTATCCGGGCGATGAATACGTAGATATCATCGGACGCGACAACTACGGCTTCACGGCCTCCAAAGCCAAGAGTGAATTCACCAAACTGCAGACCACCTTCCCCAACCACATGATCGTGCTTGCCGAATGCGGTCACAGCGGCAGCAATCGGGTGGCCAACCTGCAGGAGATGTGGGACAAGGAAGCCAAATGGGGATGGTTCATGACGTGGTACGACTACGATTATAACGAGGGCAACACCGACACCCACCGCCACACGGATGCCGATTGGTGGCAGGCCGCATGGGACAGCGGCAACGTCGTCGACCGCACCGAGATGAAACAGCTGCTCAAGGATGCCGTGGGCATTGAGGAAATGAAAGATGATGAAAGGAAAAATGAAAAATCGGATGCTGCGACGTATGACCTGAGCGGACGTCGCGTGGCGAATCCCAAGCCCGGGCTCATCATCCGTAATGGTAAGAAAATAATTCTCAAATAACAGGTATTCCTCATTCGTCAATTCCCAATAATGAGACATCTCCTTATTTCAGCCCTCCTGATGGCTGTGGCAGTGACGGCAGCAGCAAACACACTTGCAGCTTCGGCAGAACGTACTCGTTCTGATCGCGCCTCAGCTACCCAGACCGTTCGCATTTCAGACCTCCAGGCTGGCAAACGTTTCGATGGCATCGGAGCCGTCAATGGCGGTGGCGCCACCTCCGTCCTGCTCAAGGATTACCCCGAACCGCAGCGCTCGCAGATCATGGACTTGGTCTATAAGCCAAAGTTCGGAGCCAGCGTTAGTGCCATCCTCGTGGAAGTCCCCGGCGACGGCAACAGCACACAAGGCTCCATGCCCTCTCACAGCCACTATCGCGGCGACGCCAACTTCCTGCGAGGCTACATCTGGTGGGTGATGCGCGAGGCACAGCAGCGCAATCCCCTGCTGGCACTCGATGCTACCGCGTGGAGCGCTCCCGCATGGGTGGGAAACTTCTGGTCGCAGGACATGGCGGACTACTACCTCTCCTGGCTGCAAGGGCTGCGCGAGGTACACGGTCTGGAGCTGGATGCCCTGGGCTGTCACAACGAGAAAGGGTGGAGCGGCGACTTCGCCAAGATGTTGCGGAAAGCCATGAACGAACGGGGTTTCGCCAATGTGAAACTCCATGGTTTCGGCAACTGGGGTCAGTCGAAGATGGATTTCGTGCGCGCCATGCAGGAAGACAAGGAACTGGCCGATGCCCTCGATGCCGTCTGTGCCCACACCTACAGCGAGATACCCCTCTCCGCAGAGCAGCGCGCCGCAATAGAAGCCATGGGCAAGCCCATCTGGAACAGCGAAGACCACGTCTATCTCAAGGGTTTCGACTGCCTTATCAGCATCGTGAAGTGCTTCAACGAGAACTACATCATCAGCGGTGCTACACGCATCATCAACTGGTACGACATCGCTGGCGTCTATCCCCTCGAACCCTACAGCTGCGACCCTGCAATGGTGCTCGCCCGTGAGCCCTGGAGCGGACACTACTCGGTGCGTGAGTCCCTCTGGGGCTATGCCCACTACGGACAGTTCTCCACCGTTGGATGGCAGTACGTCGATCAAGGGTGTCTGAAGCTCGACGGCGGAGGCAGTATAATCACTCTGCGCAATCCCGCTACGGACGACTTCAGCATCATCATCGAGACCAAGGAGGCCAATAGCGTTCAGAACTTGGAAGTCCGTCTGCCCAAGGGGCTCAGCCGCCAACCCCTCTGCGTCTGGCGCAGCAATGCCCAACAGCAGTTTGTGCGTCAGCCGGATGTTAACCAGAAGAGCGGGCGCATACGTCTCACCTTGGAACCCAACACCGTCTATTCCCTCTCTACCACCACAGGTCAGCATCACGGCACCTTTGCCGACATCCCTGCCCCTGCGCCGTTCCCCATCCCCTATTCCGACGACTTCGAACACTACGAGCAGCCAGCCGCCTGGGGCTATCTGCCACACTACCTGGCCGACCTTATCGGAGCCTTCGAAATCGTGGAAGCCCCCAAGCATCCGGGTCTCTGCCTCCGTCAGACCGTGGGCGACCACACCCTCAGCTGGGCACCCGAATGGCACCACTACACCATTATCGGAGACTCCGCTTGGACGGACTATGAGGTGAGTGCCGACGTCTATCTGAATCCGCAGGACGAGGCCGCCGTGATGGGTCGCCTCTGCGATGTAGGTTCGGGCTACGGCATCTGGGCCAAGGGCTACTACCTGAAGCTCGACGATCAAGGCACGTGTAAACTGGTCATCACCAGAGGCAAATTAAACCAGAAGGAACTCATCGGCGACAAGGAGCAGCAGGAAGCCATTCTCGCCCGCAAAGATGTGGAGATCGGCGGCGAATACACACTCTCAGAGGCCAAGGTATCAGGCATCTCCCCCCTGCAATGGCACAACCTGCGTCTTCGCTTCGACGGCGACCAGATTACCGGTTATGTCGATGGCATAGAAGTCGTGAAGGCCACCAGCGACCATTACTCCAAAGGCATGGCAGGCCTGATGGCACCCCGCCAGGAGCATCGCATCAGCACCCCCTATTTCGACAACCTGAAGATTAACCCCGTAGGCCGCACCAAGACGGTGACGGCCCAACGCCTGACAGTGGAACCGCTCTATCGGACAAATTAAACAACCGATAAGCCGGCCTATGGGAGTAGGTGAGAACTCACCTCATTATTTGCTCCAATCGTCGTCCCAGACATTGTAGTTGGATTGCTGTCCCTTCACATTGGCACCACCAGCATCCCAACCACTGGAGGGAGCATCGCTGGTGAACTTCGCGCTTACATCCAGCAAGTGCGTTTGATGCTGTAGCAGGACCACGCTCATGGCGGGTTTCTCGTATGTCCTTTTCATAGTTATGTGTTTATTTATTGCTGTATTTCTTACCGTTGTGAATATAGATGCCTTTGGCAGGACGGCCAGGCAATAGACGTCCGCTGAGGTCGAAGTAGTGCTCCGTGCCGTCGCTGTCGATGGTGCGGATTTGCTTCACATCGTTCTCATCGTTTTGGTCGAAGCTCATGGCCAGTGCCTTGACGTCGCCACTACTCGTTGCCTGGAAGTAGGCACGGAAGGGGCCGACGTAGGCCCGCGGCTCGTTCTGCGGCACCTGATGCCACCAGCCGTCGCTCTGAAGGATGTAGGCAGGCTTGTCGGCGTCGTAGAGTACGGTGTTGGAAATCGTGGCGGTGCTGCCCTTGAACTGGAAGGAGGCGCCGTCGATAGTGGTGGTGCCGGCTGTCTGGTGTGCTGCCACGCTGCCGGCCTGACCGTTGACGGTGGCAGTGCCGGTGCTTACTACGATATAATAAGGTGTGTAGGCTGCCATCGTGCCGCCTTGCACCTCGCTGAAGGTGACGGTGGTCACGCCTTCGATGTCTTCAATCTTCGACGGGGCATACACCTTGGCCTCGCTGGCCTGTCCGAGGGTAAGTGTCCAGTCGTAGGGCAGACAAACCGTGTAGCCCTTCTCTTCGTAGCTCTGGATAACGGTATAGACCCGCTTGGGCTGTGTCTTGGGGGTCACGCCGTCAGCCTCAAAGAGGGGTTCGCCATGTTCATCGCACACAACTTCCATGACGGGGTCACCGTTCCCGTCCAGTTCATACACGGGGTCGCCGTTCCCGTCCACCTTTGGCTCAGAGGTAACACTCAACTTGGCCGTAAAGATGCGGTCGTAGCTTCCGCCAGTGAAGCTGAACGCCACCTTCGGGTCGAAGTCCCAACCATCGGTCAGCACCAGCTCGGTGCCCACGTTGCCGATGACCACATTCTTCTCGCCGCCGTTATCATGGCTCTTGTCGGCAGGCAGATAAATCATCGTTCTCTCGGACAGTCCGGCGAAGGGGAAGGATTTTGTAATATTCAGACGTTCAGTAGGAGTCGGATTACGATTCACGGTCACGCTCACAAGGGCGCTGCACTGGGTGAAGTCGAGGAAGCGCAGGTTGTCGCAGCCTATAAACAGATCATCGTCGATGCTAACCAGACTGGCAGGGAAGGTGATGCTCGTCAGCTGCGTGCAGTAGGCGAAAGCGTTGTCATTGACAAATTTCACGTCTGCAGGCACGATGTAGTCGCCACTTCTTGCACCCTTCGCGGCACATACGTAGAGGGTGGCGCCGCTTGCCGATAAGAGCACACCATTTTCAGCCTTCAGCGCCGTGTTGCCGTCCGCTACGGTGATGGTGGCCAGATTGGGGCAGTTGCTGAAAGAATTACTGCTCACTGCTGAGGTTCCGGTACCGATGTTGATGCTGGTAAGCGCGGGACACGAAGCGAAAGCCATGTCGCCCACTCCAGTGATGCTGTTAGGCAGCATGATGGAGGTGATGCCCGACTCCGCAAACGCCTTGTTGCCGATGTATTCGAGAC
>Ga0310696_10000941_pt1 | contig 42864 bp, 33 predicted proteins | sample AusTroGonzalo_MG_4_FD_203885 | JGI IMG/M metagenome (GOLD analysis project Ga0310696, IMG submission 203885) | Bovine rumen microbial communities from tropical cattle in Woodstock, Queensland, Australia - Gonzalo_02 (v2) (version 2) | ecosystem: Host-associated > Mammals > Digestive system >... | reverse complement strand
GTCCGTTGGGGTCAGTATTTTCAACCTTTTTCCAAGCGTAATAATATTCCTCAGGTGTAAACTGGCTTCCCATACGAGTGTTTGAACCGTCGCTAATTACTGTCAGTGCCGCATACTTCATCATCGATGGGATGTCTCTTCTATATCGCACGCATATTTGCTCCCAGGCGTTGCTGATGGTGGCGTCTGGGTCAGCAGGATTCTTCAGTTCTATCACACAGAGAGGTATGCCGTTTACCATCAGCACCACATCTGGCCTTCGGTTTTCTTCGCCTTCCAGCATCTCAAACTGGTTGATGCATCGGAATATGTTCGCCTTGGCCACATCCTTGGCATCAAAGTCAAGGTAATACACTTTGAATGCCTCGCTTCCGTCCAATGGTTGGTAGTCATATCCTGCATGACAAACCAATTTGTGTACAGCTCTTGCCGTCAGATAATCCGTCGTCTCACTCGTATTGCGCAGATTGGCAATAATCTGATCATAGTCAAGTTCGGTCAGATTCTTATCTTTATAACGCGACTTTAGATAATTGCGCAAGTCAGGTTCATAAAGGGCATCCGTTATGAGCCTACCAGACAACTCACAGCCAGGAGTGTATTCCCAGCCTGCGTCGTAGAGTTCTTTTACAAAGACCTCTTCGTATTCGCTTTCGTGAAATCTAACGTTTATCATAGAACAAAAGGGCTAATCTTTTCTATCTGTTCTCCTTTATGAAAGAGCAATATTCTTCCAACGATTTCTTCATCACCTCTTGTGGGATGAGTTTGCGCTTATACTCAGCAACCATTGTTGGGCTTAGCGAGCGACTTAATGTATATTCCACCATACTGCGGTCGGCTGATGGACAGAGAATGATACCGATGCTCGGATTTTCGTTCTCACGTTTCACATCACGGTCAAGAGCTTCCAGATACATATCCATCTTTCCCACAAACTCCGGCTGGAAGTCAACAGCTTTCAGTTCTATTGCCACCAGACATTGCAATGCTCGATGATAGAACAAAAGGTCAATACGCTTGGTGGAACCGCCAACCAGCACACCATATTCACTTTCCATAAACAGGAAGTCTTTGCCAAGCTCAAGGATAAAATTTTTCATGTGCTCTATAAGTCCGTTGTGAAGATGATGCTCATTATGCCGTTGTGGCAGATTGAGGAAATCCACCACGGCCTTGTCCTTTAACAGGAACTCGGCGCGGGGATATTCCGCAAGCAACTTTGGTGACATCATCTTTTCCTTGTCGAGAATCGTTGAGAAAGTCTGGTTGACGATGCAGCGACGCAGTTCTCTGAAATTCAATCTTTCTCGGATAGAATAAATCATATAAAACACCCGTTCTTCGTATGATTTGCATCTGTTCAATATCTCCACATGATTGGAAAAGGATGTAACAGAAAGGATGGCGGGAAATGGTTTGCTAAATTGTGCAGGCACCGTCTGCACAATTTCATTCGATGCCAATTGTGCAGGCAATGTCTGCACAATTTCCTGCCCCCTCATTTGTGCAGTCGGCAACTGAACAAATCTGTCTATATGAAGGCTGTCTGTAAGTTCCCTGAAAGCATCTGAACTATATTCCTCATAAAAAGAAACCATGTTGTACAGATTTCTTTTAGAGTATCCTTTTCGTTTAGGGTTCATTCTTTTCAGATAGTCCGCCAAGTCGCTAACAACTTTTGCACCCCAATGGGCAGACTTCAACTGATAGGAAATGTATTGGCCAATCTCCCAACTCATCAGTAATGACTCTGTATTCATCCTGCCTATGGCCGAAGAGCGATGTTGTTCTATGAGTGAATGGACATATTCAAACTGTTGCTCCAACTCTGACGGATTCGGTATGACTATAACATTCTGTCCCATATCATTCTTTGTTTTCTGATTCATGAATTAAATGCTGCATTATTGCAGGGCAAATCTCTTTACTAAGCCTATCTGCTTCCTCTGCAATTCGCTTTGCTTCTTCTGCACAATGATATATATTGACTATGGCTCGTTGGGTGTCAATGTTGGGGAGGGGAATTCTAACTTCTTCCATATTCTCATAATCGAATGATTCGCGTGCACTACCCAACGAATGAAACCTTGCATATCTGTCAAACTCAGGACGTTTAAACCATAGCAACAGAAAGCTTGGATCCAAAACCTCTGTGTCTTTTATCTCAAACGTAACGTATGAAGATGATACAATATAATCCTCTGAACTTGTATTGAGAGCAAGTGTTATCTTCTCGCTATTTCGTGATGTTATCGTTACAAAGCAAAACTGTTTAGGCTTTACAATTTTGTATGGCAACAATGAAACTCCATTCATATTAGCCTTGCTGGGGATAAACTTCTTTTCAATACTTAATCCACGAAGATTTTTCAATGTGTATTTGCCGTCACTATTCCTTACGTCAATAGGTCTAATATAATCACCTAACTCAACAACAGAAAAGTTTAAATAATCACCTAATATGTCTTTTAAGTCTGGTGCATTATTAAGAGTCTTAATATTTTGTTTCTCAATCGATATAATATCTGTCAGCGAAGAATTCGCCATCGTAATGGCTTCTTCCATACTAAAAGAAGGCGTTTTGTCTATAAATCTGATATATTGGCTTGGAACAAGGCTCCATCCCTTCTTTTCAATTTCCTCGATTGTCGCAGAATGATATAGCTCAGCTTTATCGTATGCTTCAAAGTCGTTAGTGGTCTGCCAACCATGATAGATGTTGCAAATCTGTTGAATCTGCTCTTCATTGAAGACGACAAATGTCTTCTTAGATTTGTCTGTCTTGATGGTGCTATTATTCTGGTTCCATCGTCGTAGGTCAACAAACAACACCTTTCCCTTACGATTACTTAGTTTACGTCCGTGCCAAACACCACCCTTTTTATTCTGGTTAAGAATCCAGAGTGTTACACTCGTATCTGTACTATAAAACATTTCACGCGGCAGAATAAAGATAGCTTCCACCTTGTCATTACGTATAAGTTGCTCGCGAATGGCAAGGGTGTCTTCATCTTCCAAGGCACCATTACTCAGAAGGAATCCTGCAACACCATTTGTCTGGTCAAGATGATAGAGCATGTGCAGGATCCAAGCATAGTTGGCATTGCTTATTGGCGGAGTGGCATAGCCTTTCCATCGGATATCTTTAGTGAGCTGTTCTTCTGTTCGCCAGTCCTTTTTGTTGAAAGGCGGATTGGCCATGATGTAATTGGCTCGGAGGTTCGGATGCTTGTCGTTCGTGAAAGACGAAGCGTTGCTGTCGCCCAAGTGATAGCTGATACCGCGGGCTGCAAGGTTCATTTTTGCCAGGCGGTAAGTGTCAGGATCGCTTTCCTGCCCATAGACGCTCACGTTACGTTTGTTGCCACCGTGAGCCTCAATCAGCCGAACGCTCTGAACAAACATGCCACCGCTGCCACAGCAAGGATCATATATGGTTCCATCGTATGGTTCTATCAGGTGGGCTATCAGTTCCACTATGCTCTGAGGCGTATAGAACTCCCCGTCCTCTTTCGTGGCATTCACGGCAAACTGCTGAAGGAAATACTCATAGACACGACCAATAAGATCAATATCCTTGAAGTTCTTTGGCTCAATCCTATTGATGTCATCCATCACGCCTTTCAATACGGCAGGTTCTATACGGGCGTTCACAAACAGGTTAGAGGGAAGCGCATTCCTGAGATTCTTCTCTGCCTCCATCAGTTTGGTGATGCCGTTATCCAGCTTGATTGCTCGCTCGCTGGCAGGAAGCTTTGTCAGCTCTTCCCAGTTATAATCGTCTTGAAGGTAGAACACGCCATCTTGTTCGTATGATGACTTGTTCTGTTGCATCATCCCAATAAAGTCCTTCTCTTCTGCCGTTATCTCATCCTCTTTCTTTTCCAACTGCGACAGAACATCATCCTTTATCTTCTCCTTCTGCTCATTGAACCGCGAACAGATGAAGCGTAGGAATACCAACGTAAGCAGCATGTCGCGCTTCGTGGTCATATTCGCATTACCACGCAACTTGTTACGACACTCAAATAGAATGTCCTCCAGATTCTGCTGCTTCGTAGTTTTCTTACTGTTATTCTTCTTTTTAGTCATATTATGTTTCTTTCTTACTTCTTACTAACTCCTATCCCTCTTCTTGGGGTCTTCTTACCCTACCGAAGGACTACGCTTGGTCGATGCTACGCCTACATAAAGATTCAATAATCTCCCAATGTCCACCTTTATCAGGTCCAACACGGCGAATGATGCCCTTTTCTTTCAATCTTGTCATGATGCGCTGTACCTGTCTTTCGGAAAGAGAGTAGGTCTTTGCAAGTTCTTTTGTGGATATGGACGGATTCTTAGATATGCTTTCGAGGATGTTTTCTACGACATTATCTTTGTTTCCTACGACATTTTCTTCGACATCGGACGGTGTTTCTACGTCATCATGGGCTTTTCCTACGACATTTTCTACGACATCTGCTGATTTCTCTGCATTTCTCCATATAATCGCCGTGAATTGGTTGCCCTGCTTGGAATCGCGGAACTCAATATGGCAATCCTCACGAAGCACACGAGGGATGCCAGAGCCTAATCCGCGATATGGCATTGTCTTGGCGCAGAAATTAGCCAAGAGAGGATTACGAGGGAAGGAGTTGCCAAGCATCACTTCTTCCATTGTATGGTTGCCCATGATACAGCCAGGGTTGATAATCTCCACCCTGTTGTCAAACACCAGCAAGCGGATGGCGGCAGGTTTAAGCAGGTCTAGGTGGATAAGAGCGTTTTGAAGCAGCTCTTCCAAAACGGACTCAGGAATCTCCAGCTTGCCGATGGAGTTAAATGATTGCCCGTTCTGTGTTCGCCGCAGACAGCCTTTAAGCCACATCATTCCTTGTTCATACATCTCAGGTATCGTACCTTCGATGTCCCGGCTGTCGCGGTATTCCTTTCCTCCAAGTTCATTGCCATAGAACCACACGGCTTTGATGACATAAGAAGGTATGAACATCTGCGGACGTTGCCCGAAGTACAGTAGTCCAGCCGTTGTGAGCAGTCCTTTATCATCGGTTATGCGCAGGCTGCGAAGTAGTTTTTCTTGCGGAATATCGAAATCCGTCATGGGTTTTCCATAGACATTCTCGAAAAAACGGTCAAGAGCCAGGGTGTCAAGATCGTGAACAGACGTACTTTGCACGCCTACTTCATCAGGATGGTATGCTCCCGATTCCTGAAACAGAGCCAGGATCTCGCTGTTTTCCGTCACTCGACGTTTGTCCGCTCCCTGCTTCACCCAGATATGTCCGCTCAGATCCTTGTATGGCATATTCCGACCAGGGAGGATCGTTGCTATCAGAATCATCTTGCCTTCCACATTCACAACATCTGTCTGAATGTAAATAGTTGGGCGCACATGTTCATTGGCAGCATTCCCCAGCTGGCGGGAGATTTGTTGGATATCAGCATAATCAAGCCCGATTATCTCACCCGTTTTGTCCTCAACGCCAAACAGGATATTGCCTCCGCCTGAATTGGCGAATGCTACCATCTCCTCAGCAATGTCCTTTTCTGAGGTGAACTTCTGCTTGAACTGCGTGTGGCTTGTTTCGCCACAGCGAATAAGTTTATCTATATCTTCGCTTGTCATTTTCCTTGCAATTTATTTGAAAAGGGGCAAAAGAAGCCGTGGAAAGGTCATTTTAAGCTCGATTTGAGTACAAAACTAATCATTATTTCATTTTAAATAAGGTTCGTGCGCGTGAAAAATTCATAAATGGCAGGAAAATGGGGCTTTTATCCCACGAAACCGTTCTAAAACCTATCAGAATTACCACCCCAATTGACGTACAACCTGATTGGCTGCGCCGAGATTCCAACGCAGTTTCTTTCTCAGGCCTAAGTCCCTTCGCAGACCCTCTTAGGAGGGTAGCCGTAGTCTCCTAAGAGGGTACGGCGAGTCACCTAAGAGGGTCTGGAGAGGGACTTAAGACTTTTCGCCTACGGGATACAAATTGTTGTGCCAATTCCTTCTTTAGCGAAAAAGGGAGAAGTTGACACTGCCGTAGGAGCGGTGGGCAAGGAAATGGGGATGGGAAGAGAAGTCCTGCGACTTGCCGTGTTCGAGGACGAAGAGGCCGTCGGGGGAGAGTAAGGGGGCGGAAGTGGTATTGAAGATAAGGTCGGGGAGTTGGGTAAGCTCCGGGAGGGCATAGGGCGGGTCGGCGAAGATGAAGTCGTAGGTGCCGGAGGCTTTGCGGAGAAAGCGGAGGACGTCTGCCCGCAGGAGGGTTACGTCTTCTTCGCATCCTAACGTATGGAGGAACTTACGGATGAAGTTGATGTGTAGCGGGTCGAGTTCTACGGAGGTGACGTGGGAACAGCCGCGCGAGAGCAGTTCGAGGGTGATGCTGCCCGTGCCTGCAAAGAGGTCCAAGGCACGCGGTGCCTCTGCCTCGAAGTCCACGTAGGAACGGAGGACGTTGAAGAGGTTTTCCTTGGCGAAGTCCGTTGTCGGACGTGCCTTGAAGGTGTGCGGAACGTCGAAATGGCGGCCTCGGTATTTTCCTGCTACTACTCTCACCTGATTAAACTTTAAATCCTATTCAACAACAGGGCCATGAGGTCTACGGGTACTTGCTTCTCGCGAGACAGGGGCACACGGGGGAAGATGTCGGTAGAGGTGAGGACGTCTATCTTCATCAGGTACTCTGACAACTGACTGCGCAGGGATTCATCGCGTGAGGACTGGGGTGCAATGAAACGCAGGCAGTCTTTCTGCTGGTCCATCCCCAACTGTTTCCAGATGCTTAGGATGAAGTAGAGGGCGTCTGCCACAGAAGCTACTTGGAAGGTGTTGGCGAAGCGGAGGCGGCGTCCTTCGAAAGCGTACAGGCTATAGCCTTCGGTTTCGGAGCAGACATAGAGCCGACGGGACTCTGTGGGCTGATCTTCTTCGAGTAGTAGCAGGCGTTCCATGAGGATGGCGCGCGAGGCGAAGAAGCGGGCCGTGGGATAGAATTGGAGGATGGCCTCTTCGACGCTGGCCGGAATGGCATACAGCTCGGCACTCTCCAACTGGGGCAGGATGTTGTAGGCTACCCGCTGGTGGGTCAGGTCCTGCCCGGAGAAGGTGAGGGCGTAAAGTGCCGCAGCTTCCTCGCGATGGAATTCTTCGATAGGAACCCGTGTGGAAGGAGTGCAGACGAGGACGAAGCACTGATCAATCTGGCGATTGAAATAGTCGGGCCGACACAACTCCTGGGAAAGCTGGTCGGCTAAGGCTACGCTATCAGAAAGCTGGAAGTGCTCGCCTCGGATGAGGCTGCTCGTCTGGAGGTCGCAGACAAAAAAAGAGAATCCATCCGCACAGAGGCGGATGGATAGACTTAGGGGATGGTAAGACTTATTCCCAGTTGCCGGCATTGTTGTTCCAGTTGTTGAGGTCGCCAATCTTCAAGCCAGGATAGTTGCCCATGTCGTCGGCCAACTTGGCGCGGTTGATGATGAGTCGGTCGCCGCTGCGTCCCATGCCCTTGAGGAAGGAGGTGTCAGGTGCGCAGCATTCCATGACATACATGATGGTACCAGAACGGGTGACGCTGGGGAAGGCTTGCATCTGGAAGGTGTCGCCTTCGGCAAAAGGAATGTAGCGGATGGAGTCGGCGTTGTAGCCGGGGCCGAAGAGGGAGTCGGCAAGGTTCACCCACGTGGTGTCACGACGGAAACCCTGAAGCCCGTTGGCTGCAATAGCGGCGGCATCGCCACTGTTGACGATTTCAGCAGCCTTGCGTTCGGTCAGACCTTTTTCCATCTGTTCGTCGGAGAGTACGCCTTCCTTTACAACCTTTGGAATGCGGCCATTGCGAACGAACTCCACGAGCTTGAAGAGGCTGTCGCAGTACATGCCATCAGGATTCTGAAGCTTGTACTCTTCCTGTACTGCCTTAATCTCAAGCAGGCGTGCCTTGACGGCGTTTTCACGGAATGTGACTTCCTTACCGAAGTCGATGTCATCTTGGATGCTGCGCCAGCAAATGAGCAGCAGGCCCACGACACAAAGTGCTAAAAGCGCGTTAAAAACCTTTTTCATGATGTGTATATGAATCTTTTTTATTACTTTTGCAACGCAAAAATAGAAAGAATAATTGGAATACGCCGCATGTTCGGGCGTTTTTTTTACTTCTTATGCCGATAAATGGTCAAATGAGGGGGCTAATCCTCGATAATTTCGGGTTTCAAGCCACCAAAGAGCAGGAAATAGCCGTTGAAATGATGGCAGATTTCCTTTTTCAGCGGGATGGCGAGAGCATCTTTGTCCTGAGAGGCTATGCAGGCACGGGAAAGACGTCTCTCGTGGGGGCATTGGTCCGCTCACTGGTGCAACTGAGACAACGGGTGGTGTTGATGGCGCCGACAGGCAGGGCGGCCAAAGTCTTCGCTAAACATGCCGCTCATCCGGCCTATACCATCCACCGACGCATCTATCGGCAGAAGGCTTTCTCGGGCGAGATGGTGGAATTCCTGCAAGGGGTGAACCTCATGAAGCACACGCTGTTCATCGTTGATGAGGCTTCCATGATTTCTAATTCGGGGCATGGCAGCACGGCCTTCGGAACTGGCTTCCTCCTCGATGACTTGGTGCAATTTGTATATTCGGGCGAAGGTTGTCGGCTGATGCTTGTCGGCGATATTGCCCAGTTGCCACCTGTTGGCGAAGAGGACAGTCCGGCGCTTAGTGCCGATATGTTGTCGGGTTACGGATTGCATGTCAGCGAAGTCACGCTGACAGAGGTCGTGCGTCAGCTCTCGGATTCGGGTATTTTGTGGAATGCCACTCTGTTGCGTAGGCTCTTGGCGGCAGATGAACTGATGGCTTTTCCGCAGTTGCACTTGGCGGGCTTCGCAGACATCGTCTATTTGCCAGGAAGCGAACTCATCGAAGCTCTGGAACAGGCGTATTATGAGTACGGAACGGATGGAACGATTGTCGTGACGAGGTCTAACGCACGTGCGAATGTCTATAATCAAGGTATTCGTGCTCGAATCCTTGAATACGACGCGGAGCTGAATGGGGGAGATCAGGTCATTATTGTTAAGAATAATTACCATTGGCTGAAGGACATCCCTTCGGCTGCACCGGAGTCTTTGGAGGACGAAGAGGAAGTTCCTTCGATGGACTTCATTGCCAATGGCGACGTGGCTATCGTTCGTCGCTTGCGCAATGAGAGAGAGGTACACGGGTTCCGCTTTGCAGACATCCTTTTGCGTTTTCCCGACTACGATAATCTGGAGGTGGAGGCTACGGTGGTGCTCGATGCCTTGCAGAGCGAGGCTCCGGCGTTGACTCATGCCCAGCAAGAGACGCTATTCCAACGTGTCTGGGATGACTATCCCGAACTGATCACAAAGCGAGAACGCATGAAAGCCGTCAAGGAAGATATGTACTTCAATGCACTGCAAATCAAGTATGCTTATGCCGTTACTTGCCACAAGGCGCAGGGTGGCCAATGGGAACGGGTCTTCGTAGATCAAGGCAACATTACGGAAGACATGCTGACTGCCGATTATTTCCGCTGGCTTTATACGGCCTTAACCCGAGCCACGGACAAGGTTTTCCTCATTAACTGGCCCAAGCAGGAGTTGGACGATGCCAGTAGGACGCTCTTGGACGACTGAATGGTATTAAAAAAACTGAAAAGTTCAGTGCGTGATTTGACGATATTGGAGGTTTTGTGTATTTTTGCAGGCAAAAGGGACAAAAACGGCAAATGGAATCGACCTTTTGACCAATCATTAGCTAAATAGAATTAAAAAAAGAAGTATTATGGTTACGAATAATTATCATGCCTCTTTTAATCTCGCCCAAATTCCCAAGAATATCGGCAGTGCCCGCTACGGTGATTATTTCATCTTTATTGACAACCTTTCCACCGAGTCAGATAACGTCCTCGACATTCAACCAAACTTCCCTGTGAAGAACGAGGCGATGGTCGTCTTGACGGTGTTGGAGGGCTCTGTGAGGCTGAGAATCAACTTGCAGGAAGTTGAAGTCAAGGCCGGTCAGACATTAGGAATCATGCAAGGCTGCATCTTCCAAGTGCTGGAAGTCCCTGATAACTGGCGTTACTATTGCATGATGATTGCTCCCGAGGTCATAGATATGATTCAGAAGAGTTTCGGGATTCATGTGAACCTCTCCAGACGGTATTATAATTTCGGTCTCCACAGTATGTCGGAGTCGGCCATGGAAACGGGTCTTACGATGTATCATCTTATTAAGGAGGAGCTGAATCAGCCGGACTACGAGTATAAGAAGGATGTTATCCAGCGTTACTGCGAAATCTGGATTCTGAAGAATCTCTCTCGTGTGCAAGACGAGGATGTTCACGAAATTCGAAAGCCTGTCGGTCGCAAGGAGCAAATCTTCAACGACTTTCTGGCACTGCTTGAACAGTACTACACGCAAGAACGTAGCATCAGCTTTTATGCCGACCGCATGTGCCTGACTCCCAAATATCTTTCGACCATAGTCAAGGAAGTTAGTGGCAAACATGGGATGCAATGGATTGACGAATACGTGGCTTTGGAGGCAAAAGCCTTGCTGCGTGAAGGGACGATGAGTGTAAAGCAGGTTAGCGACAAGTTGAACTTCCCTTCACAAAGTATGTTTGGCCGTTTCTTCAAGAAGATGACAGGCTACTCGCCCAAGCAGTACATGTTACTCTGATTGTTCGTCGAAAGAATAAAAAAAGAGCTGTGCCATTCATCTGACACAGCTCTTTTATAATAGGGCGAAGTTCGCCTAATTCCCTTGTAAGGAGTGGAATCAGTTGCGCCGCGTTGCGGAGTAGTTGATTCTCAAAGCCCAAGACTTACGCAGCACTTCCTTGATATCTGTGATGATACCCATTTGGGTGTGCTGGTCAATCTTCATGGACATCACCTGTGAGGCAGGGTCAGGCATCGTTGTACGTTCCTGAGCCACGTAGTCCATGACCTCGCGAGGTTCTGCATAGCGGTCGTTCAACTGGATACGTGTTCCACTACCCATCTGAGCACGAAGCTGGTCAGTGGGTGGGCCGACATAGATGAACGAGACACATGACTTCTTCTCCAGTTTCTCGAGTTCCGTACCGGCGGGAACCGTGAATTTCACCTTCAGAGTGACTTCACGCATGGTGGTCACAATCATGAAGAAGAACAGGATGGTGAAGATCAAGTCGGGCAGAGATGAGGTGTTCATCTCAGGCATTTCTTTCTTTTCCTTTTTTCTTACCATGATTAGTTTCCTCCATAGTTTTTAGGTTCGGCCTCAGAAATCTTCTGGGGATAATAGGTGCGGACTGCCACTTGCTGGTCTTCGGAACAGCGTGCATAGGGATGACCGAATTTGGCAATGGCCAAGTCGTCGCGCAGTTCATTGTATGCGGCAACGAGTTCGTTCTGCACCTGGAAATAGATATTATACGGAGTGCCTCGGTCGGTCTGCACAGAGATGACATGCTTGTCGGTAACATAGCAGGTTCCGAGCAGGTCAATGACCTTTGCATGTTTCTCGGGCAAGTTGGACGCATTGGCGCGGTTCTCGATAAACTCCTTGGCGCGAGCACGCAGTTCCCTGATGTCGATGAAGTCGTGGTTCACCATCAAGTTTCCTGCAGCATTCATACGCACGTTCAGCACGTTACGCTCCTTCACATCAATCTGCGCGTCTTCCTGATCCTTCTCAGGAGGTTGGGGCAGGCGACGAGCCAGACCCATATCGGTGTCCATGGAGGTGGTCACCAGAAAGAAGATAAGCAGGATGAAAGAAATGTCCGCAGTTGAACTGGAGTTCAGACCAGGCACTTTCTTTTTCTTTCTTGCCATATTGGTTAATGGTTTAAAGTTTAAACATTAAACTTGACGTTAGGCTTTCGGAGTTGCGCTCTTTGTGAGGTAACCGCTCATGCTGACAACAACAACGGCGACTGCAACAACGGCGAGGATGTAGATAGTCCAAAGCCACATGTCAACGACTGTCACCATTCCGCCGGAAGTGGTCTTGCCGGAAACGGTAGTATAGTCTTCTTCGCCCAGACCGGAAACGAGGCCGATGATGATGGCGAGGATGACAGTACCCCATGTGCACAGAGCCACCTTACCACCGGCGATACCTGTGGGACTGGGACCTGTGTTCCCCGAGTTGATTGTTGCACCACGGACAAGGCTCCAGATGGTAAGACCTGCCGTGACGATGAACAGGGCGTACATAAGAATCAGGACGAGGTCCGTCAGGGCCGGCGATACGTGTACACCGTCGAAGTCCATGTTATTGTAGTCCACCAGGAAGAACAAGGCGAAGCACAAAACACCGATTCCAATGCAGGAGTACAGTACGAGATTTGATATCTTTTCGAGTTTCATGACTTAATTGTACGATTTTACGATTTACGATTTACGATTTACGATTCGTTCTCCACCTTTTACTTAATCAGGTGAGTCTGTGAAATTGTGAAATCGTCAAATTAACTTACTTCTTGCACTTCGGGGACTTCACACACATTTCAAGCAGACCCATAGCGGCCTCTTCCATGTTGGAGTTCAGAGCTTCGATGCGTGAAAGGACGTAGTTGTAGAATACCTGCAGAATCAGAGCTACGACGATACCGAAGATGGTCGTGATAAGAGCAACCTTCATACCTCCGGCAACGACGGTCGGGCTGATATCACCAGCACGTTCGATGTCATCGAATGCCTGCACCATACCGATCACAGTTCCGAGGAAGCCGAGTGACGGAGCCATGGCGATGAAGAGGGTAATCCAGGAGCAGTTCTCCTCGAGGTAAGCACCCTGAACCTCAGCTTCGGTGTTGATGTTACGCTCGATAGTAGCGATGTCGTTCTGGTCGGTGCTGTTCAAGCAGAGCATGGCCTTCTTGGAAATCTGAGCCACGGGGCCACGAGTGCCAGCGCAGTAAGCAGCAGCATCCTCAAGCTTGCCAGCTTCCACCTTGCCGCGAAGAGTCTCAATGAACTTGCGGGTGTTGACCTGAGCCAGAGTCAGATAGATAACGCGCTCGATGCAGAAAGCAAGACCCAGTACGAGGGCAACAGCAACGAGGCTCATGAAGCCGGCATCACCTTCGATGAACTTTGTCTTCAGAGTCTTGTGCAGGCTCTCTTCTTCTTCGACGGGAGCAACGGTCTCTTCTACTGCGGGAGCTTCAGCTTCTACGCTGTCAACAACAGCTTCAACAGAATCTTCGACTTGCTCGGTTGCAGCAGCCTCTTCAGCTACTTCGTCCTGAGCCATCACGGAAGGTGTCATGCCAAAAGTGCAGGCAGCCACCATTGCAACAATTGCAAAATACTTTTTCATTTTGTTTTTAGTTTAATGATGAATGATTTGTTATTTATTACTTGCTTATTTACGATACTTCACAAAAATCGCTACAAAAATATCCTTTTTTTTGCTTATTCCCGCTATTTTCCTCAAAAAACTTTGCTTCCGAGGGCGATTTTGTGGTTTTTTGGGCTCTTAGAGAGCATTTATATGGCTTTCGGGAACGTTTTGAGTGCATTTCTTGTGGTAATCTCTGCCACTTCCTCCTCTTCCAGCCGATAGATTTCTGCTAACTTGCGAATGACCTCTACTACGAACGCGGTTTCGTTACGTTTCCCGCGGTGAGGAGTTGGGGCCAAATAGGGTGAATCCGTCTCAACGACGATGCGTTCCAGCGGCACCACTTCGCGTAGGATGTCGGGCAGTTTACTCTTTTTGAAGGTGACTACGCCACCGATGCCAAGCATGAAGCCTTCGAACCTTAGCAATTCTTCAGCTTCCTCCGCCGACCCTCCGAAACAATGGAAGACGCCTGTAGTCTGACGATTTGACGACTGGCGACTTTGCCATTTGCCAATAGATGATTGCAGGACATCCGTCATCTCGCGGTGGGCGTCGCGGGTGTGGATCATCAGAGGGAGGTCATACTTCAATGACCATTCGATTTGAATGGCAAAGGCTTCCTGTTGTTCCTCGTAGAGGGAGCGGTCCCAATAGTAATCCAGTCCGATTTCTCCGACGGCGATGTAGGGAGCGTCGGGTTCCTGCAACAAAGCTTCCATCTGTGGCAGATCATCACGCCACGTCTGTCCGAGGTCTTCGGGATGCAACCCCAGCATGGGGTAGAGCTTCCCGGGGTATTTCCTGGCCAGAGCAAGCATCGGCTTTAGGGTCTCGGCGTTGATGTTCGGGAGGAATATCTTCGAGGCACCAGCTTCGAAGGCGCGCTGAATCACGTCTTCGGTGTCGCTTGCAAAAGCTTCGTCGTAGAGATGACTATGGGTGTCGATGAAGGTCAACGGGGTTTTTAGTTTAAAGTTTAAGGTTTAAAGTTTAAAGAAGGGCGCTTTCTTTAGTTTTTCCGGCCGAGGAGGGAGAGGGCAAGGGCGCGGAGGGGCTGCTTGCGTTCGGCAGGCAGGGCTACTTCATCGAGGCTTTGGAGTGCTCCCTCGAAATACTTGTTGATGGCAGCTTCAGCCAGCGGGCGGACGCCAATCTCATCGTAAAGCGTCGTGACGGCCTGAATCTTCTCCTGAGGATCGTATTTCTCGCGTCTGAGCCATTCGGTCAATTGCATATATTGTACGCCATCAGCCTTGCGTAGGGCGTTGATAAGCATGTAAGTCTTCTTGTTGCAGAGGATGTCGCCGCCAATCTTCTTTCCGAAGGTCTGGAAGTCGCCATAGACATCGAGCAAGTCGTCTTGTAGTTGGAAGGCCAGTCCCAGTTGTTCGCCGAAGCGGTAGAGCAATTGGGCGTCAGCCTCGGGAGCATCTGCCTGTAAGGCTCCGAGTTTCAGGGCGCAAGCCAGCAGTACGGACGTCTTCAGGCGAATCATTTCGATATACTCTTCTTCCTGTACGTCGTCTCGTGTCTCAAATTCGAGGTCCATCTGCTGACCTTCGCCAATCTCCAAGGCCGTTTCCGTGAAGAGGTCCAACACGGCTTTCAGATGCTGAGGCTGTGCCTGTGCCATCAGTTGATAGGCCAGCACGAGCATGGAGTCGCCGCTGAGAATGGCGGCATTCTCGTTCCATACTTTGTGTACCGTGGGGCGTCCCCGTCGGACGTCGGCCCTGTCCATGACGTCGTCGTGCAACAGGGTGTAGTTGTGGTAGGTTTCGAGACCGAGGGCTGTGGGGAGCACGCTGTCGGTGTCGTTGCGGTAGAGCTCGTAGGCCATCAGCAGCAGTACGGGACGAATGCGCTTTCCTCCTAAGGAAAGGACGTACTTGACGGGGGCGTAGAGCCCGGCAGGCTGTCGGTCGAGTGGCATGGCGGCTAAGGCTCGGTTGAAATATTCCAAGATTTCGGCTGGAGTTCTCATAGGGCTTTCATTTTAACTAAAAGAGGCTCCGCTTATCCGGCGCAGCCTCTTAATTATATATTATTAAGGTGTACTTTTATTGAATCTTGAACATAATAGGCAGACGGAAGCGCGAGCGCACGGTCTTGTTGCCCTGCTTGGCAGGCTTCCAACGCGGCATCATCTTCACGACGCGTTCTGCTTCCTTGGAGAGGGATGCATCCGGAGAACGGATGACCTCCACGTCCACGATGGAACCGTCACGGTTGACGACGAACTGCACGAAGACGCGGCCCTGAATACCCTGTTCCTGAGCAATGGAAGGATACTTGATGTGGTCGTAGAGCCACTTGTAGCAAGCTTCGTCACCACCGGGGAACATGGCGTTCTCTTCTACGACTTCGTAGATGTTGTCGTCGTCAGCTTCCTCACGCACGGGACCTACAACGGGGGCAGACACAACTGCGGTCGGTGCGCCGTCGCCCGTTACCGTAGAGATAGCCTGGTTGACTTCCTCAGAGGTCTGCACCTCTTCCTCCTGCAACTCTGTCTCGTCGTCCACGATGTTCAGGATTTCGGCAACCTTCGGTGCGGCTGCTGGAGGAGGAGCCATCTGCTCCTTCTGGGTGGTAATAGGAATCATGTCCTCTTCGAAACTGCTTTCGTAGATGGGTTCCAGTTCTTCGTACTTAATGTCGCGGGTCGTGTACTCGAACGCCACGAACATCAGCGCAAGCACCATCACGTAGCCCAACAGGAGGCTCGTTCCGCGTTGGTTGCGCAACTCTTCGGTCATAGACTTTGTCTCTTCCATGCTTTTATCTTTATTTTTACTTATTATTCAAAAAGAGAACGGGCATTTTTCATGCCTCAGCGCGACAAAAGTAACACTTTTTTTTCAGATGTGCTTTTCTTTCGCCTCTTTTTTTCACCTTCATGCCTTTTTTTTCTAAAAAAACGCCCTTTTGCACGCCAAAACCGCCCCTTTATGCGTTATATTATTGAAATAATGTCTACCTTTGCGCACGATTTTGACTCATGAACGAAAAAAGATTCTTCATCGCTGCTTCGTTGCTGCTGTGTTGTGCCCTTCATCTGAGGGCTCAGAACGCTGGCACCTCTGTCTTTGATTTCCTCAATTTGCCCACCTCGGCCCATGCGGCTGCGTTGGGCGGGTCGAATGTTTCCATTCCCGATGACGATGCCAGCCTGCTTTTCCTCAACCCAGCTCTGATGTCCAACGCCGGCGACCAGGCCGTCAGCCTGAGCTTCCTCACCTACATGCAGGGATGCAAAGCTGGCAATGCGGCTTGGACCAAAGGGCATGGCGAGCGTGGCACGTGGGGAATCGGAGCCCGGTTCGTGGGCTATGGCACCATGAAGGAGACCACCATCGAGGGCTTGGAGCAGGGCGATTTCTCTGCGCTGGACATGGCTATCTCGGGCGGTTATTCCTATGCACTCAGCGAACACTGGGCTGGCGGTGCTACGGGTAATTTCATCTATTCCAAGTACGGAGCCTTCTCTTCCGTGGCCCTCGCGGCCAATCTCGGCCTGAACTATTTCGATGAGGATAATGGCCTCTGGTTTTCCCTCGTAGGAGTCAATCTGGGTGGTCAGTTGAAGGCTTTCGGCGACCACCACGAGGCTTTGCCCTACGACGTGCGTCTCGGCCTGACCAAACAATTGGCCAATGCCCCCATCCGCTTTTCCGTCACCATGGTGGACCTCCTGCGATGGAATCCTAATCAATATTATAGCCCCGACGGCGATCCAAGTTCGGGCCGTGTCCTGACGAACCACCTTGTCCTCGGTGCCGACATCCTGCTCGGCAAGCCTCTCTACCTTTCTGTCGGCTACAACTTCCGCCGCGGCTATGAGCTGAAGGCTGCAGGCAGTGGCCACGGTGCCGGTCTCTGTCTTGGTGCCGGCCTTAACGTGAAGAAACTGAAACTGGCTTTCGCCTACGCCAAATACCACGTCTCTGCGCCCAGCTTCATGCTGACGGCACAGTACGGTTTGAGGTGAATCTTCTGTGTTTAAGGCTTAAAGTTCAAAGATTTAAGTTTTCTAGTTCAAAAGTTTAAGGTTTTTAGTTCAAGGTTTAAAGTTTAAGGTTCAAGGGTTGGGACTTAAAGCTTAACGTTGAAAAGTTGAATGTTATGAAAAAGATAACTATTGCCATCGACGGTCACAGCTCCTGCGGAAAGAGCACCATGGCCAAGGACCTCGCCCGCGAAATCGGGTATATCTATATCGATAGTGGCGCCATGTACCGCTGCTGCACCCTCTTCTGCCTCCAGAACGGCCTCATCCGTCCCGACGGCAGCATCGATACGGAAACCTTCGAGCGCCGGATGCCGGAGATTCATGTCAGCTTCCGCCTCAATGCCGAGACCGGCCGCCCCGACACCTATTTAAATAATGTGTGTGTGGAGCGCGAGATTCGCACGATGGAAGTCTCTTCCTTTGTCAGCCCTGTAGCTGCTTTGCCCTTCGTCCGCGCTGCCATGACTGCCCAGCAGCAGGAGATGGGTCGCGAGGGCGGCATCGTCATGGACGGACGCGACATCGGCACGGCCGTATTCCCCAACGCCGAGCTGAAGGTCTTCGTCACAGCTTCCGACGAAATCCGTGCCCAGCGTCGCTACGATGAACTGCGTGCCAAGGGTGAACCCGCAGATTTCCAGGCTGTCCTCGAAAACCTGCGCGAACGAGACCGCATCGATTCAACCCGTGCCGTGGCCCCCTTGCGCCAGGCCGACGATGCCCTTGTCCTCGACAACAGCCACCTCACCATCCCCGAGCAGAAGCAGTGGCTCTTGGAACGCTTTAAGGAGCGGACGGCGAACTGATTGTTTTCAAGATGAAGTATGAATATCGAAATCGACACAGGGTCTGGTTTCTGCTTCGGTGTGACACGCGCCATTGGCAAGGCCGAGGAAGAGTTGCAGCGGGGACGCCCTCTCTACTGCCTCGGTGACATCGTGCACAATGGTCGCGAGGTCGAGCGTCTGCGTCAGTTGGGCCTCGTCACCATCGACCACGATCAGTTCGTCCAACTGCACCATGCTAACGTCCTGCTGCGAGCACACGGCGAACCTCCAGCCACCTATCGTCAGGCGGAGGCGAATGGTATCAACCTCATCGACGCCACCTGTCCCGTGGTTCTCCATCTGCAGGAACGCATCCGTAGGGAATACGAGTCCGATACGGAGCACCGCAAGCAAATCGTTATCTTCGGGAAGCCCGGCCATGCCGAGGTGCTCGGTCTCGTGGGGCAGACCAACGGCACGGCCATCGTCATTGAGGGCGTAGAGGATGCTTCGCGACTGGATTTCTCTCGCGACATCTGCCTCTACAGCCAGACGACCAAGCCGCTGGACACTTTCCGCAGTATTGTTGACTATATCCAGCGGCACATCGCCCCCACCGCCACCTTCACTTATGCCGATACCATCTGCCGTCAGGTGGCCAATCGTATGCCGCACATCCGCGACTTTGCATCGCGCCACGACTTTGTTCTCTTCGTCTGCGGACGCAAGAGCAGCAACGGCCGTGTTCTCTTCGCCGAGTGCCGACGCGTCAATCCCCATTCGTTCCTGATCGACTCGCCCGACGAAATAGCCGAGATTGCCGAATTGCGTACTGTCATCGGGAAAGACGACCTGAATATCGGAATCTGCGGTGCCACTTCCACCCCCAAATGGCTGATGGAACAATGTCGCGACCGCGTGGAGCAGTTGATGGAAACGCAGGCATAAGTCAGCCAAGCAAAAAGCAACTCCTGTTTGTCCCACTGGTGGGACACGCCCGAACCCTTAAGGGTTCAGGCTCCAACCCTTAAGGGTTCCCCGCTTAACCCTTAAGGGTTCTGGCGTGAACCCCTACGGCTTCAAAAACGTATGGCCATAGTGAATTTAAGTCAAGGCTTCGTCTTGTCGGTCTTGAACTTAAATCCTACATAAATAAAACCTAAATAGGCTGCGCATATAAAACTTATCCGCTTCTGCAAATGTTTTGCCCGTCTGAGGCAGAAGGTGATGGTAAATTAAATCTTTCGGCCTCATTATCAGGCATATCGGGTTTTCTTTCGTCCAAAAACGACGTTACCGTCACCTTGCCATCACCCGTAACCGATTGACAATCGGCGCGGTAGAAGGAAAGGTGACGGTAAACGCCCTTTTTCGACTAAAACTTCTGTGTAGGGAGGATTAACGTCTGCCGGGGCCTCCGAAGCCACCGCCGCCGCCACCACGACCGCCACGGAAGTTGCCGCCACCCGGAGGTGCGGGGAAGCCGCCGGGGCCGTCGAAGCCTTCGCGGCGTTCGCGACGTGCTTCCTTGCTGCCCATCAGGTTGAGGTTATAGATAACGCGCAACATGCCGTAGGAGTAGATGGCGTTGGTCCAGGTGTCGCTGCGCTGGGTAGCACTGATGGCGCGGCTGATATTCGAGCGCTCGCCGAGGATGTCGTACCATTCGAGGGCTATGGTGAGGTTCTTCTCGCGGAGGAAGCGTTGCTGGAGCTGGGCATTCCAGATGAGTTCGGTGGTGTTCATCGTCTCGTCGTTGTAGCCACGGCGTGCCTGGCTGGAGATGTCGGAAGAGAGGGTCATGCCCCAGGCGAGGGTGACTTGGAAGTTGCCGCCGTAGTTGTAGGACCATGTGTCGAGGTTGGCACTTTTCTGGATGGCGTTGCTGGCGTGTTGGTAGTTGAAGCCGCCATTGATGCCGAGGTCTATGCCGTAGCCGGTCTCGCCCCAGTCATAACGGAAGTTCAGGCGCAGGTTGTCGCCGACGTTGAGGCTCTTCGTGGTGCTCTTCTCGGAAGATGCCCCTTTCTGATCCAACTGTATGTAGCCCACGCGGTTGTTGTAGTTGAAGTTCACGTTGTTCGAGAGGTTCAGGTACTTCTGGCGGTCGACGGCCGTGTTGAAGCCTCCCCAGAACCAGGTGTTCCAGTTGCCGTCGATGTTCTCGGGACGGGTCGTGCGGACACCCGTTTCGGGGTCGTAGGTGGTGAGGTTGCTGATGCTGTTGTTGGTCTGTGAGAAGCCGGCATTGACGTTCCATCCCATCTGGCGGTCGGGCAGATAGTTGTTGTACCACGTGTTGAAGTTGTTGGTCCACGAGGGCTTCAGTCCCGGATTACCTTGCGAGATGTTGAGAGGGTCGCTGGTGTCGTCCACGTCAAGCAGGTTGGTCATCGAAGGCTGGCTCATGCGTCCGTTGTATCGCAGACGCCACTGGCTGGTATTCGAGATCTTCCAGCGTAAGTCTACGCGAGGTGCCCAGTTGAAGACATCGCGGGTGACGTCGAAGTCCTTCTTCTTGTGGTAGAGCATGTGGGTACGCTGCGGTTGCATACTGACACCGGCATTCAGGCGGAAGTCTCCCACCTGGTAGCGCAGCATGACGCTGGCATCATGGTTGTATTCGTTGTAGGTAGCCTTCTGACTGTTGAGGGAGTCGAACTCCAGCAGCAGTTGGTCTTCTCCTGAGAGATAGCGGCTATAGAGCTGTTCGGCTATCACTTGGTCATCGAGACCTGCAAACTCGGTGTCCATCAGGTCGGTCAGACGGGCCATGAGGGAGCGGTCGCTATGGGAATAGCGGCGCTGGAATTGGTAGCTGAACTGGAGATTGGCACCCTTGAAGATGGGCTCGGAGTACGAGAGGCGTACCCGGTAGTTCCAACTGTCGGAAGGGTTCTGGCTCTCCTGATTGTTGAACTGGTAGTCTACCTTATTCTTGAAGTAGTGGATGAGGCTGCGGCTGTTGCTGTTGCTCTTGCTGTCGCTGACGTTGCCGCCTAAGTCCAGGCTGATGTTGCGCCCTGCTTTGCCGAGCCGGCGGTTTATCTGTAACCATCCGTTGATATTGTAGCTGTTGCCGTCGCTGTAGTTGTAGCGCCTGTTGGCATTGACGAGGGTGTCGCGATAGATGAAGTTGTCCGAGGCGTCGCGTGTGTCGTATTCCTTCAGGGGATTCGTCATTCCCGCTTCATAAGGATCGCTGCTGAAGGTTGCGTTGTTGCTGTTGCTGTTGTTGTCGTTCTCGCTGTAAGAGAAACTCGGACGGAACTGGATGTTAGTCATCGAGTCGGGTTGCCACTCCACGCGGAAGTCGCCGTTCAGGTTCTTGCGGTCGCTGTTGCTCTGGCTGAGGCTGTTGACGTACTGCGAGATGGTGGACGTAACGAACGTCTGCGAGTTGGAGCGCGTCTCGGTGTCGGTGCCTGTATGGTTGTATCGGACGTTGCCGCCGACCTCGAGGAAGCCGGCTGTTCCTTCTTCGTGGTTATTTTCCCATGCGAAGTCGCCGCCGCCGGTCTGGGTCTCAATGAGGCCACCGCCTCCGCCCCAACCGCCGAAACCACCCCAGCCACGGTCGCCCGTGTTGTTAGCATTGCCGAAAGCGGCCACGCGCCACGTCTCCATGAAGCGGGTCAGGTTCAGGTTGCCTTTGTAGCGCTCTTCGGTGCCATAGCCTGCATCGAGGTTCAGGCGCCAGCCCTCGCCCATACCCTTCTTGATAGTCAGGTCGAGCACGGTCTCTTCCTCACCGTCGTCGATGCCGGTGACGCGGGTGTAGTCGCTCTGGCGGTCGTATGCCTTGACGGAGCTGACCATGTCGGCTTGCAGGTTCTTGAGGGTCATCTTGGTGTCGCTGCCGAAGAACTCTTTCTTGTTGACAAGGATTTTCTTCACTTCCTTGCCGTTGATTTTTATGGTTCCTTCCTCGGTGATTTCTGCACCGGGGAACTTCTTCAACAGAGCCTCGAAGTTGGAACCTGCGGGGATGCGGTAGGCATCGGCATTATAGACAAAGGTATCGGCTTTCATCTCAACTTGTGCTGCGCGGGCAGTGACGAGGGCGTCTTTCATCACGCGGGCATTGTCCTGAAGGACGATTTCGCCGAGCAACATGCGGCGGTTCTGTTTCGTCAGTTCAAGCTTGCGGAAGACGGTCTTGTAGCCGACATAGGAGGCACGAAGGAGGTAGTTGCCCACTTGGAAGCCGCTGATGCTAAAAGTGCCGTCGTTTTTGGTGGACTGGCCTGTCACTTGGGTGCTGTCGAGTTGCATGATGACGACGGTGGCACCGGGCAGGGGTTCGCCTTCGCCATCCACAACGGTGCCGCTGACCGTTGCCTTCTGAGCACTGGCGGTCAAGGCGAGACACAGCGCAACAAGAGTTGTGAGGATTCGATTCATATTGCTTTCTCTTTAATTTCTGAACGTGTGGAGGACGGCTTACAAAAGAACAGCCGTCGGGAGTATGACGGCTGTTCGTTAATTTCGTTTAATGGAATGAGTGTCTATTTAACGTTTATTTAGAGGACGCCCAGGACACTCAGGTAGGCCACGACTGCCGGAATGGCTAACAGGCTGCTGTCGAAGCGGTCGAGCATACCGCCGTGACCGGGGAGGATGTGGCCGCTGTCCTTCACGCCGAGACGTCGCTTCAGCAAACTTTCCACCAAGTCGCCCCATGTGCCGAAGATGACTACGACGAGGGCGAAGCCTGCCCACTGGAGGTTGGACAACGCCGGTTCGTAATGGGCAATGATCTGTGAGGCTGCTACCGTGAGCACACCGCCGCCGATGCTGCCCTCCCACGTCTTGCCAGGCGAGACGCTGGGGAAGAGCTTATGGCGTCCGAACAGCGAACCACAGCAGTAGGCTCCCGTATCGCTGCACCAGAGGAAGACAAAGATAAAAAGGAGTAGGAGCTGGCCCGTGGTCGGGAGTACATCGCTTTCCTGAGACAGTGGAAGTAAGGCCGTGAGCGAGAAGGGTAGGGCGATGTAGATCTGAGCCATGAGTGAGAAGGCCCAGTTGTTCAATGGTTTCTCGCGACGGAGATAAAGCTCGGATGTCAGCAGGTAAATGACACTCAGCAACCAAGGGACGAACAGCGGCATGGAGCCTGCGATACCAGCTGCTACGCCAAAGAAGCCTAAGAAAAGGCAGCCTGCTGCCATGGTGGTGATGAAACGGTTGACCTGTACGTCCTCGCACGTGTTGACCAAGCCCGTGAACTCCCAGACACTCAGGAGCGTGATAACAAAGAACAACAAGGCACTGGTGAGGGGCGAGTAAAGAATGCCGCCCACCATGATGGCCACGAAGACAATACCCGTGAGGGTGCGAAGGATGAGATTATTCATTGATATGTTTTTTTTCTTGAGTGATTACTCCCCCTCTTGAACGGGAGCGGGGAGGGAATCTTCTTCTTGGTTCGTCAGCAGTTCCTCGGTGCGGCTGGTCCAAGGACGCTTACCGAATATCTTCTCGACATCCTCGGCATAGATGACCTCGCGCTCTACGAGGAGGTCGGCCAGGGCGTTGTGCCCTTCTTTCTTGGCCAGAAGAAGTTGCTTAGCACGCTCGTACTGCTCGGCTATCAGGCGTTTTACCTCCTTGTCGATGAGTTCTGCCGTGGCTTCGCTGTAGGGACGCTGCCAGGAGTATTCGTCGTTGTTGTAGTAGCAGAGGTTGGGCAGAGCCTCGCTCATGCCCATGTAGGCAATCATGCCGTAGGCCTGCTTCGTCACACGTTCGAGGTCGTTCATGGCGCCGCTGCTGATGTGTCCCGTGAAAAGTTCTTCGGCAGCACGGCCTCCAAGGGTGGCACACATCTCGTCGAGCATCTGCTCGCGGGTAGTAATCTGGCGCTCTTCGGGCAGGTACCAGGCGGCACCGAGGGCACGGCCACGGGGAACGATGGTGACCTTGATGAGCGGGTTGGCGTATTGCAGGTTCCAGGATATAGTGGCGTGTCCAGCTTCGTGGAGGGCGATGGTGCGCTTCTCCTCCTCGGTCATCACCTTGGTCTTCTTCTCCAGACCGCCGACGATGCGGTCCACGGCGGCGAGGAAGTCTTCCTTCGTCACAGCCTGCTTGCCGTGGCGGGCGGCGATGAGGGCTGCCTCGTTGCAGACGTTGGCGATGTCAGCACCACTGAAGCCTGGAGTCTGGCGGGCCAGAAGGTCAATATCTAAGGATTCGTCTACCTTGATAGGTTTCAGATGCACTTTGAAGACGGCCTTGCGTTCGTTGAGGTCGGGCAGGTCAACGTGAATCTGACGGTCGAAACGACCTGCACGCAGCAGGGCTTTGTCAAGGATGTCGGCACGGTTGGTGGCGGCCATGATAATGACACCGCTGTTGGTGCCGAAACCGTCCATCTCCGTCAGCAATTGGTTCAGCGTGGACTCACGCTCGTCGTTGCCGCCCATCATGGCATTACGCGAACGGGCACGACCCACGGCATCAATTTCGTCGATGAAAATGATACAGGGAGCTTTCTCCTTAGCCTGACGGAAAAGGTCACGCACGCGGCTGGCACCGACGCCGACGAACATTTCGACAAAGTCGGAACCTGACATAGAGAAGAACGGCACGTCGGCCTCACCGGCCACGGCCTTGGCCAACAATGTTTTACCTGTTCCCGGAGGACCTACGAGGAGGGCACCTTTAGGAATCTTGCCGCCCAGGTCTGTGAACTTCTTCGGGTTCTTCAGGAACTCGACGATTTCTTGTACTTCCTGCTTGGCCGAAGCCTGTCCGGCCACGTCCTTAAAAGTCACCTTCGACTCGTTGTCCGTACCTTTTTCTACTAATTGCGCGCGCGAGCGACCCACGTTGAAGATGCTGCTCATGCCGAAACCGCCTCCTCCGCCACTGCTCATACGGCGCATGATGAACATCCATACGCCGATAATCACCAATAGCGGGAAAAGGTTCCAGAAGATTTGCGTCAGTGTGTCGTCAGAGCGCTTGTAGCTCAGCTCTCCTTGGAAGTTTCCTAACTCTTGCTGCTGCGAGATAAACTCGTCTAACTTGTCGGCCGAAGGATATTCCGCTTGTACAAAAGGTTGCTTGCCCGTCTGCTCAACGCCTTGCTGGAAAACATCGCGGATGTGTTCCGGTTTCACGTAGAGGCGCACCGTTCCCTCATCCTTGCTGGCTACGATCCGATTGGCATAGCCTTGTTCCACGTACTGCTTGAAGATGGTGTACGTGACACTTTTCGAGGAACCCGACTGCTTGGCGTCGCCACCCGCAAAAAAAAGGTAGCCCAAAGCGACGGCAATTGCGATGTAGAGCCACGACAAATTGAAACGGGGCATTTTCTTGTTGTTCTTCCGATTGTTGCCGTTCGGAGTACTATTCTGTTCTTCCATAGTTCATTCAATCGAGGTTGGGTATTTCGGTGATTGCGGCATCTGCCCAAAGGTGTTCCAGGTCATAGAAATCCCGGACTTCGCGAAGGAAGAGGTGCACGATGACGGTGCCATAGTCCATTGCCACCCATTGGGCATTGCGCAGTCCGGCAATGGCTGCGGGACGAGCGTTGACGCCTTTGCGGGCAAATTCTTCTACACTGTCTGTCAACGCCTGAAGGTGCGAGGGCGAATTGCCCGTGCAAATGACGAAGGCCTGGCAGATGGCTTCCGGGATATTAGAGAAATCCGCCACAACGATGTCGCGGCCTTTCTTTTCTTCGATGCCAGCCTGAATATGACTGATGAGCTGTTCTGTTTGTAAATTCATTAAATAATGTGCGTTAATGAGCTGCAAAGATACGACCTTTTCCCCGAACTATCGGAAAAAACGGTTGCTTTTTTATTTTTTTTAGGGAAAAGTTTGTCTGTTTCGTAAAAAGTGCCTACTTTTGCACCCGCAAAACGCTGTTAAGCGTCTGCTAAAGTTGATTGGGCTATGGTGTAATGGTAACACTGCAGATTCTGGTCCTGCCTTTCCTGGTTCGAGTCCGGGTAGCCCAACAACCGATACAAGACAGGAGCAGGTTTGTGGAATAACGGCTCCGTAGAAAAGCTGATTGGGCTATGGTGTAATGGTAACACTGCAGATTCTGGTCCTGCCTTTCCTGGTTCGAGTCCGGGTAGCCCAACAGAAGTTAGAAGGAGGCAATGCCTCCTTTCTTCGTTCTTATCCCTCTCCCTTCAATTTTTATTCAAATTATTCCTCCCTCTATGCTCGACTCCTCGCCCCAATTCCGCATGATAGAACTCGACGAAACGACTTCGACAAACTCTTTCCTCGCCGATTACCATCCCCTGCGACCCACGGAGCTGACCCTCGTTACTGCAGACTATCAGACCGCAGGCCGTGGGCAGACGGGCAATACGTGGGAGTCCGAACGGGGAAAGAACCTTCTGTTCAGTCTCCTCCTTTGCCCAAAGGACTTGTTGGCGTCGCAGATGTTTCTTATCAGCGAAGCCATTGTTCTGGCGATTCGCGATGCTATAGACGCGATTCTGCGTGAGCATTCTTCAAAGAGTCTTCCGGAGGTCACTATAAAGTGGCCAAATGACGTTTACGTGGGGAATCATAAGATTGCTGGAATTCTTATAGAGAACACGCTTTGCGGTCAATATGTCGGCAGTAGTATCATCGGTTGTGGCATCAACGTTAACCAAGCCTTTTTCCACAGCGACGCCCCCAACCCCGTTTCCCTCTGCCAGCTTCTCGGCCTCGAACTTGAGCGTTCCTTTGTTCTCGACGCTGTCATCACCCGATTCCGTCGGAACCTCTCCTCGCTTGCCACCCTTCACCCCGCCTACCTCTCTGCCCTCTACCGCCGCGAGGGCTTCCATCCCTTTATTCTCCCTTCTTCCTCCACTCCTTTCCTCGCCGAGATTGCGGACGTGGAGCCTTCCGGCCACCTCGTTCTCCGCGACACAGAAGGGACGCTTCTTCGCTTCGCCTTCAAAGAAGTCTCCTATGTCATCAACTGTTAATTGTCTGCTGTTTCCGGATTTTGTATGCTCTCCCCTCTTTCCTCTCCTCTTTATGTGATGGCAAAGCCTGTCGGTTCGCTTTGCAACCTCACCTGCAAATACTGCTACTATCTGGAAAAGAACAACCTCTACACCGACCAGCCCCGTACCCAGCTTCAGATGTCCGACGAGACGCTGGAGCGCTTCATCCGGCAATATATCGAGTCACAGACCCAGCCCCAGGTGCTCTTCACCTGGCACGGCGGCGAACCCCTGATGCGACCCATCAGCTTCTATCGGAAAGCCCTCGCCCTGCAACGGCAGTACGCCGGAGGACGACTCATCGACAACTGCCTGCAAACCAATGGCACCCTGCTCACCGACGAGTGGTGCCGCTTTCTCCACGACAACAACTTCCTCGTCGGCGTCTCCATCGACGGGCCGCAGGAGTTCCACGACGAATACCGCCGTGCACGCGGCGGGCAGCCCTCGTTCTACCGGGTGATGAAAGGCATCGAACTCCTCGAACGCCACGGCGTGGAATGGAACGCCATGGGCGTCGTCAACGACTACAATGCCGACTACCCGCTCGAGGTCTATCATTTCTATAAGGAAATCGGCTGCAAATTCATCCAGTTCACGCCCATTGTGGAGCGCATTCTGCCTCATGCCGATGGCCGCCACCTGGCCTCCATCGCCGATGAAGCCGAAGGCGAACTGGCCGATTTCAGCGTCCGCCCCGGACAATTCGCCCACCTCGCCTGCGCGATATTCGACGAATGGGTGCGCCGCGATGTCGGCGAGGTTTTCGTTCAGCTCTTCGACTCCACCCTTGCCCGCTGGGTCGGTCAGGCCCCGGGTGTTTGTTCCATGGCCGAGACTTGCGGCCACGCCGCCGTCATAGAGGCCAACGGCGACCTCTACTCTTGCGACCACTTCGTATTCCCCGAATACCGTCTTGGAAACATTCACCGCGACACCATCACCGCTTTGCTCTACAGTTCGCGGCAGCGCGACTTCGGGCGTGCCAAGCGTGACGACCTGCCGCTGCAATGCCACACCTGCCCCTGGCTCTTCGCCTGCAACGGAGGGTGTCCCAAAGACCGTTTCCGCACCACCGCCCAGGGCGACCCCGGCCTCAACTACCTGTGTCAGGACTACCGCCGCTTCTTTTCCCATGTGGCTCCCTACATGGATTTCATGCGCGACGAACTCCTCGCCGAGCGCCCGCCTGCCAACGTCATGCAGTGGGTCAGGCAAGGCGAAAGCAACGGCTTGTAGCCCGCCATTCCCCATAAAGTCTATTGTGTTCTTTCACTTTTTCCGAAAAATACGTGGCCGTATCGGGAAAAGTGCCTATCTTTGTGCCGAAAAGTTGCCTTAACCAAGTTTTCCCATTGGGAAAGCCATCGTCAGAAAACTTATCCAATAAACCTAATAACGAAAGTGTCCTTATGAAAAAGATTGTATTGTTGATTATGCTGGCTGTTCTTGTCTTGAACGTGGCCGCACAAAACCCCACCGCCAATCGAGCCCGTTACCATCAGGGCGACGACATGAACTGGGCTAAACTCGATGCTGCCGATGCCGGATGGGACGAAATGGATATCACCAAGACTTGGGATGACCAGGGCAAGGAGTTCAACAACACGTTTGTCTGGTACCGCATCCACTTGAATATCCCAAGTGCCCTGCTGAAAAATGCCGACCAACGGAAAATCGTAGTCTTCGACCTCCCGCAGGCCGACGATGCCGATGAGACCTATCTGAACGGACGACGCATCGGCAAGACGGGACGCTTCCCCGCAGACAAGGAAGGATACCAGTCTGCATGGAGTGCCACACGCAGTTATGTCGTGGACGCCAAGGACGGCGGCATCCGCTGGGATGCAGACAACGTCATTGCCGTCCGCGTCTACAACGGCGGAGAACCCGGAGGACTCTTCGGACGTCCCCTTACGGTTCGTGTGCCGAACAGTTCCGAAGGACTCTCCATGCGATTTGCCGACTCGTCTGATGGCCAGACGACGTGCAGCGTGGAACTCTCCAATGCCTTTCCCATCAATCAGTCTGGCACATTGACCCTCTCCGTTGCTGACCGCGAGTCTGGCACGGTGATTAACACCGTCACCAGGAAGCTGGCCATCAAGCAGGGCAAGCCTACCCGCGTGACCATCCCCTACGACAAGACCAAACGCTGTGTGGCCACGGCCAAGTTCGTCGATTCCAAGACCGGAAACGTCACCACGCGCTCCCGTTCCATGAAATTCATCCTGACCCCGCCCGCCCCGGCCACCCCACGCTTCAACACTCCCGCCGTCTTCGGCGTCCGTCCCGGTTCGCCCGTCATCTTCCGCTTCGGCGTCTCTGGTGAGAAACCAATCAAGATTACTTCCTCCAATCTGCCCGAAGGCCTGAAGCTCACAGAGGACGGTGTCCTCAGCGGCAGCATCGGCCGTCCCTCGGAACTCGCCTTCACCGTCACGGCCGAGAATGCCAAGGGCAAGGCGCAGCAGCAGTTCACCCTGAAGGTGGGAAGCCAGATAGCTCTCACCCCGCCCATGGGATGGAACTCCTGGAACTGCTGGGGCTTGAGCGTTACCCAGGACAGGGTGATGTCCTCCGCCCAGGCACTGATTGACAAGGGACTGGCCGACTACGGCTACTGCTACATGAACATCGACGACGGCTGGGAAGCCCCTGAACGCAATCCCGACGGCACCATCGGCGTCAACGAGAAGTTCCCCTCGATGAAAGCCCTCGGCGACTGGCTCCACGAGCGCGGCCTGAAATTCGGTATCTACAGCTCCCCCGGCGACTACACGTGCGGCGGCTACCTCGGTAGCATCGACCACGAACAGCAGGACGCTGAAAGCTACAACAGTTGGGGCATCGACTACCTGAAATATGACTGGTGCGGCTATGGCCGTGCCCACGCCAAGGAGCGCGACAAGGGCGTGGCCTCCTACGTCCGCCCCTACCTCCTCATGCAGAAATACCTGCGCGACCAACCTCGCGACATCTTCTACAGCCTCTGCCAGTACGGCATGGCCAAGGTCTGGGAGTGGGGTCGCTTCGTCGATGCCAACTCCTGGCGCACGACGGGCGACATCAACGATTCCTGGCGCTCGATGTACGACATCGGCTTCCGCCAGCAGGTCGGCCTCGCCCCCTACGCCGCTCCCGGCCACTGGAACGACCCCGATATGCTTGTCGTCGGCAAGGTGGGGTGGAGCTCCAATCTGCGTGACAGCCGTCTGACCCCCGACGAGCAGTACACCCACATCACCCTGTGGACGCTGCTGGCCTCGAACATGCTTATCGGTTGCGACATTGCCCAGATGGACGAGTTCACGCTGAACCTCCTCTGCAACAACGAGGTCAACGCCGTCAATCAGGACATCCTCGGCCAGCAGGCTGACCGCGTATATCCCTCCCCCTTGGACGATGCTCGGGAGGAGCCTATCCAGATCTGGGCACGCCCGCTGGCCGATGGCAGCCACGCCGTCGGCATCTTCAACGTGGGTAGCAAGGACCTGAAAGTGAACTTCGCCGACTACCTCCAGGCAATCGGCATCAGCCAGTTGCAGAGCGCCCGCGACCTCTGGCGTCAGAAAGACCTCGACCCAGCCAGCCTCCAGTGGACGATTCCCACCCACGGGTGTGAGTACATCAAGGTAAGATACTAATGAAAAAGTTTTTATTGACCCTTCTTGCGCTGGCAGCCTTGTTGCCAGCGCAAGCCTTTGATTGGCAGGCGAAGGTGGACACCATCTGGCCTGCGCGCCACTACCGCGAGTTCGACGGCGACTGGTCGGGCGACCAGATGACACGCGCGTGGATAGACTGGCGGCATCCCGAAGGAACCATCCTCGTCTATGGCATCCACTTCCCCACGGGCTACGTGCGCGCCGACGCCCTCTTCCAGTGTCAGGCCGGTAAGTACGTGACCTTCGGCGTGCGCATCGTGCACCCCGCCACGGGCACCGTAGTCCTCGAACACAGCGCCACCAGCACCAAGAGCACCACGGCGGAGCAGCGCATGGAAATCATGCCGCCCACGGATATGCCCTACGACGGCTGGTACCGCTTCGAGCTCACCTGCCCCGACGGAATGAACACCCTCAGCCGCCTGAACATTTTGGAGTTTCAGCGCGAGTCCGAACTGACCATCACGGACTCCGAGATTTTCATGGCGCCCAGCGTTCATCTGTGGTGGAGCAGCACGGTACCCGGCGCACCCACGGGTCAGGCCTACGACTGGACCTACCTCGAAGTGATGTACCCGCAGGAGTACCGCCACGTGGCCACCTATCAGATGGCCATCGGCACCGACGTCGGCTACTCTGGTATCCAGATGCCCACGCGCTCCGACGGCTCTTACGGCAACAGCGTCCTCTTCTCCGTCTGGGACAATGGCGACGTGGAGAAGGACCGCAATCTGCCAGAACACATGCGCTCCGCAGCCGTGGACGTCGGCGAGGGAGCCTACGCCACCCGTTTTGGTGGCGAGGGCACAGGCAGCAGCATCCGCTTCTACGCCGACACCCTCTGGCAGTTCGGCCATTGGATTCAGTTCCTGCTCAACGAACGTCCCGAACACAGCGCCCTTCCTTCGGGTTCCGCCACCACCGACTACCCGAGCACCCTCCAGTCCATGTGGTACAAGATGGCCGACGAAGCCGACTGGCACTACATCGGTACCCTGCGCCGTACAGGCGAATGCCGCCAGACGTCTGGCATCTACAGTTTCCTGGAGAACTACGGCAACGGCGGCGGCGAGTTCCTCCACCGCTGCTACTTCCGCAACGGAGCCATGCGCGCCTCCGCCTCCGGCCGATGGTTCCCCCTGAACAAGGCAGGCTTCGGCAATACCCAGAACAACGGCAGGCGGGAGTCCCGCTACGACTTCGGCCACGGCGTCACCCAGCTCTACGACAACGCCTTCTACCTCGAGACGGGAGGCTACATGGGCATCCGTGACAGCTCCGACTCCTATGCTCCGCCCGCTCAGGGACAGATGCCTTGGGTGGACACCATAGACATCGACCGCCTCAACGCCCGCATAGACCTTGCCATCACCAACAACCATGCCAAGAGTGTCAACAGCGAGCTGGAAGCCACCCGCACCGTGTCCGATCCTTCCGTCTGGACACTGACAGCCTATAGCGACGAAGAGACCGTGGGCGAGGGCGACAACGGGCATGCCGCCTTCCTCCTCGACGGCGATGCCACCACCTACTACCATAACAAGTGGAAGAACGGTTCCATAGGTTATCCCCACACCTTCACCTTCGATGCCGGCACCCCCGCCACCGTCAGCGCCATAGAACTCTACCAGAGCCGCGACCGTGGCTACCGCGCAAGGCAGATGCAGCTCTACGCCTCCGCGACGGGCAGCGACTGGCAGGCCGTCAGCAGCCGTCTCGATATAGAGGACTCGGACCACCCGACCATCCAGCTCGACTCAGCCGTTACCGCGCGCTATTTCCGCCTCCGCTTCCTCTCAGGCTACGGCAGCAACCTCGTCATCAACGAACTCTACTTCAAGCACGAATACCGCCTGGCCGACCTCCTCGGACTCGCTCAGGGCTATCTCCTCCAGGCCGACCGCTTCGGAGGCTATGCCCCCGCAGACGTGCAGCCGCTGAAGCAGCTCTACGACGACGGGCGATGCACCGACGCCGAAGCCCTGCGCAGCGCCATCGCGGAACTGGGGCGGAATGCCCTGCCGCTGACGTTCGGCCTCGTGGAGAAACCAGAGCACCTCAACGCGTTCTGCGCCTACCAGCTCCATAACCTCGACGGGCGCGGAGACCTCGTAGCGACAGCCGACGGCCGACTGGCAACAACCGGCTCCACGCAGTCCGGCGCCCTGGAAGCCCACTGCCAGCCCACCAGCGTCACCGACCCGCTCTCCAACTGGCTCATCCTCTACTCGGCCACCTACAGGGAGTACTACGTCTACAACCTCGGGGCACACCGCTTCCTCAGCATCGGAGCGGCAACGGCTCCCGAACTGACCGAGCAGCCCATGCCCCTCAGCCTGACACGCAGTGGCGACGGCTTTGTCCTCGCCAACAACCGCTCCTACGTGGGCATCGACGCCACCAGGCAGCAGCCCGTAGGACGCTACACCTCGGCCTCCAGGGCCACCCTCTTCCAGCTCCGCAACAACTACGCCATCCTGCCGCCTAACGACGACCTGCTGGCCTTCATCGCGAACGCCGGGCAACAAGCCCATCCAGAGGAAGCCTACAAAGCCCTCTGCCAGCAAGCCGTAGAGACCTATTCCAAGGCTTTCGTCACCACGATGGATGCCGAGACGAAGCTCATACGCTCCAGCACGGCACTCACCTCCAACGTGAACAGCACCCAGCAGGCAGCCCACAACCTCGCCAAGCTCGTCGATGGCAAGACCTCGACCTACTGGGAGTCGTGGTACAGCGGCATTGCCTGGCCCGACGACCCCGGCTACATCCAAGCCCGGCTCTCGCAACCCGTGACCGCTTTCTACCTCACCTTCGTGCCCTCGCAGAGCGCCGAGTACGGCGCGAGCGACATCCCCGCCGACATCCGTCTCTATGCCTCCACGGCCACCATCGGCTTCTCCTTCCTGCGGGAACTGACCGAGGGACTGCCCACCGGCACCGACCAGAGCTACACCTCGCCTGTCATCAGCTGCGGGGAGGAAGTCCGCTACGTCCGCGTGGAAGTCCTCGCCACGGCAGGCAACCGCGACGGCGGGCGGGTCTTTGCCATGAGCGAGATGCAACTGCACCCCGCCGTCTGCGACCAGGCAGCCTCGCTCTACTTCCAGCGGCCAAACGTGAAAGCTGCGGTGGACGAACTTAGTGCGGAGCTGACGGCCATGCACGACCTCATCCGCTCTCAGAAAGCCACGCCCGAAGATGCCGCCCGGCTCCGCGAGGCCATCGAACGCGCCGAGGCCTCCTATCTCGACCCCACGGGCATCGCCGGACGATGGCCCGATACCCCGTCCTCCACCCCCGGTTCCGCGCGCCCCGTCCCCGACCTCCTCGACCTCACGGGGCGTCCCGTCCTCCCCGCTTCTCCGCGAAAAGGCATCTATGTCCGACGGGGGCAGAAGGTCATTCTGAGATAGTGCGCGCGCGAACCGGAAAAGGCCAAAACGAGAATATATCAGGTTTGTGTGATTCCGGCCTTGGATTAGATAGAACAGCTATTCAGCAATAATAGCATAGACTTGAATAAAAGGTATAACACATGGGCGGATAGACCGACAGACTTTCGGCACTGTCCGCTTACTTTTTCTCTTGTTGCACACAAAAACGCATCAGGGGTTAGCATTTTCTGCGTCTGAAGGGTATTACAATAAAAAAGACGTGATGAAACGAGAGATTATCCAACAGTTGTTCCGACAGCACTACGACAAGATGCAGCGCGTGGCGCGCTCGCTGCTGTACGACGAACAGGAAAGCGAGGATGTGGTCAGCGACATCTTCGAGAGCCTGCTTCAAGGAGAGATTGCGCTGATTCCCGGCACGGCGGAACGCTACCTGCTGACAAGCGTTCGCAACCGGTGTCTGAAGCGTCTGCGCCATGAAGCAATTGCGAGGGTGGCGGCTAACGATAACCCTAACCTTAACCTTAACCCTAACCTTAACGATAATGCCGACGACGAGCGCCTGACAGACATCGTGGAATTCGTGGTCGGTCACCTCTCGCCGCAGGAGCAGCGCATCTTCAGCCTCCGCTTCACCGACGGGTGCAGCTACGAGGACATCGCCGCCGCTGAGGGCATCAGCCGCGTGGCCGTGTGGAAACATCTCTCGCACATCATCACGGAAATCAAACGACAATTTAATCCCAGAAGCTTATGACACCTTTAGACAAAAAGCAGTTGTTCCGCGATATGCAGGAGCACCCCGAGAACTATTCCGACGAGCAGTTGGAAGCCATGATGGCCGACATCGACCGCGAGCCCGATGCTGAGGCCGCGTGGCAGCGATTCGAGGAAAGGACCCTCTCCCCGCTCCCCCGTGATGGTGAGAGCCTCGCTGGCGCTCGAAAGCTGCGCGCAGCCACTCCCTTCCATAACCGCAGGGGGCGGAGGTGGGTCTTTCGCGTCGCCGCCTCGTTCATCGCCGTTCTGTTTATTACAGGCGTGGCCTTCGCCGCCATTCGTTTGCTTGTGCCACTGAAAACAACGGAAGTGCCAGTCCTGAAGGAATCGGAAAAAAAGATGCTGATGGCCTTCCGCGTGCCGGCCGACTGCAAGAACCCGATAGTGAAGGAGCGTGGCGACGGCATTGTCATCACATGGCTCAAAGGCACTTGGATACAAGGGGATGATTACTCTTACATCGAAGAGCGCCCCGTCTGCCAGTCGCCTTTCCTGGCGCATACCAGCTTCGCCAAGGTCATGCTCGACGGCAAGGAACTCGACATCAACAACCTGCCCGACCTACCTGCCTCAGCCCTCAAGAAGATGGAGAAACACTTCAAGGACGGACGATGGATTAACCTCATCACTACCCCCGTGCAGATTCCCGCCGACGTGAAGGGCAACATCAATCCCGAATTGACCATCCTGCTTACAGGCACGCCGCCAGCGGATGCAAAGATCAAGTCAAGCATCTACATTAAGGAGGGCATCCACGAGAGCTTCGACTGGAAGCAGTATCAATACACCTCATGGACGTCACAGGTTGAGAACATTGGCAACTGTCTGAAGGATGTCGCCATCCGCAAGGATCACCACGTCCGCGTAAACGTCTGCCGCAGCGTTTCGCAGAAGCACATCGACCGCATCAAGAAGCTGATGCAAGAGAACGGCGTGACGAATTACGAGCTGGTAAGGCAATAGACCACCGAAATTGATGCAGAAAAAGTTTGTTGTAAAATTTACCATCACCCGTCACCTTTTCCATTCAATTAGTTGCTATTTAGAGGATTATGCGGTGATGGTAAGGTGACGGTAGGTGATGGTAAAAGGCGTTTCAGCATCCCTTTGGCAGGTATCGTCTGAACCCTTAAGGGTTCTTGTTCTAACCGTTAAGGGTTCCCGCCCTAACCCTTAAGGGTTCAGGCTCCAACCCTTAAGGGTTCGAACACCAATCGCCGAACCACAGATTACGCAAATTACTCGGATTCCTTCCAGCTCCTAATCTGTAATTCCTAATTCGCAAGCTCTGTTAGGCCGATGCCGTAGGCATCAGATAGGGATAGCCAGCCAATTCATTGGCTGGTAATGGAATCGTCAATGGATGGTGTGCCGTAGGTACGCGATAGGGGTTTGATGTCGCGTACCTAAAGGCACGCATTTTCATTGCCATTTGGAACCAGCCATTAAAATGGCTGGCTATCCCTATCAAGCCACTCTGTGGCTTTATCTTACATTGCGTATTCTTTTCTTTCTCTTATTGTTGAACGAAATTCTTGCCAATTCTTGCGTATTCTTTTCTTTCTCTATTGGTGGTCTAAATTAGTGCTTATTTGTGCCAATTTGTTTCCTTACCCGGTTCCATATAAATTATTTCCGTTCCTGCAAGCATTTTCTCCTTCAACCCCCAAAGGTGATGGTAAATAAAATCTTTTGTCCTCATTATCAGCCACATCGGATTCCTTTTTTCCAAAAAACAGCGTTACCGTCACCTTACCGTCACCCGTAACCGACTGACTATCGGACGAGTAGGATGCAAGGTGACGGTAAACGCCCTTTTTCAACTAAATCTTTTTTCTGCGTTAATTTACGTCCTTGGCACTCGATGTCCGAATTATGCTGAGGGCTTTTTCATGCAGTTTCACCTAATATTTATTAAAAATAAGGGGCAAGGCGAAGGGGGAGCAAGGAAAAGTCGTATCTTTGCACGCACAAAAAAGCAGCAGATTTATGGACGATAATTTCGCCATCAAGCTCTTCGAGGGCAAGAAGGTTCGCATCGTATGGGATGCGGAGAAGGAAAAGTACTATTTCGTCATAGCCGACATAGTGCAAGTGTTAACCGACAGCGAGGATGTGAAGCAGTATATCAAGCGGATGCGGGCACGCGACCCCGAACTCAATTCCAACTGGGGTACAATTTGTACCCCCCTTGAAATGCTCGCTCCCGACGGCAAGCGTCGCAAGACAAATGCCGCCGACCTTGAGGGCATCTTCCGCATCATTCAGAGCATCCCGTCGAAGAAGGCAGAGCCGGTGAAACGTTGGCTTGCCGAAGTGGGTGCCCAGCGCATCGACCAGATAATCGACCCGGAGCTGACCTTCCAGATGGCCGTCGAGGACTACCGCCGACAGGGCTACAGCGACCGCTGGATCAATGAGCGTATGCGCAGCATCGAGATGCGCAAGGAGCTGACCGACGAGTGGCACCGCTCCGGCATCCACGAGCCGAAGGACTTCGCCACGCTGACCAACGTGCTCACCAAAGCGTGGAGCGGCATGACCACTGGCGAGTACAAGCGCTACAAGGGACTGACGAAAGATAACCTGCGCGACAACATGACGAACGTAGAGCTGGCACTGAACACGTTGGCCGAGGTCGCCACCACCGAACTGTCGCGCCAGCGTAATCCCAACGGCATGGCACAATCGCGTAAGACGGCGCATGAGGGTGGCGAGGTGGCTCGCAACGCACGCGCCGACATCGAAAGCCGCCTTGGCCGCAGCGTCATATCCTCGGAACGCGCCTCCGACTACATCAAGCCCATCGAACATACCGACGCTAAGGAGCTGCTGCAAAACGACGAGAGCGCAGACGTGTAACCCTCCTCAGCATCACCCCGCAGATGTTGTCCAAAATCCGCAAAGACATCACTTTCGACGCCCAGCAGTAGAAAAACTCTGAAACTAGTTTCATATTTACAACGTAATCAGACGGAAAAAGATTCGGGAGGTCGCGCTGGCGATTCAGCGGCGTCCTCCCGAACTTCTTCATAACAATATCTTCGATTTCTTTTGTCTTTGTTTATATGCTGAATGAGAAAAACTGAAATCCTTATCGGACTACCCATGTAGTGCAATTCAGCAAACCGCCTTCTTGTGCTACCTCGTTATAATCAATCGTTTCAATGACTTTGTCAGGGAATGCCTTTTGTATAATGTCAACGGCTTGTTTGTCTTCGTCCCTTCCGAAAACAGGCAGAACTATTAGATTGTTAACCTCCAGGTAGTTCACGTATATACCAATAGCACTATCACGATTATCTGTAGTAAAGAATGGCATATCTATGTATTTCAAGTTGTATTTTTCAATAATCTTTCGTCTATCTTCTTGAATGTATTTATAATCGTCGGCCAATCTGTTCCCAAGGATAGTGTTCTTGTTCACAAATCTAACCATGCCATCGGCATGCCCCGTAAAATCTTCATCTTTTGAATTTAAAGCCTTAATAATTATAATCTCACATTCCAGCAACTTGCCCAATTCATCAATTAGCTCTTGCTTTGACTTTATTGGGTTTTCTGAAAAAACTCTATCTGAAATTATAGCCCGACCTTCGCAAATAAGTACATTGCCGCCATCCAAATTAATGTCAGAGCTTTGTGCATGGATATTGTTCATCCTGCATACCTCTTTAACATTCGAGCGAGATTTCTCCCACTCCTTATTTCCTATAAGGTAACTTGGGTTATATTTGAATTGAATGAATTTTCCAGATTCTGTTTGGACAGGCATGTAGTCGCGACACCAAATATCTTTAGTCCCCTTTAAAAAAGCATATTTGACATTGTGCTTCTTAAGTATCTGTAAGAGTCTGTTGCAAGTTTCAGGATACTTTTCATTTAGCAATTCTGACAAATACACTATTTGCTCTCCCGAGTTCATAATAGTTTTGTCACTAGGCTCTTTCTCAACGATTGACTCTACGGATTCTTCATTCTGCTTATGACCTTCCATCTTTGTCGTAATTGAAGGCATATTATATCCAACTATATCCTTAGCCAATGCTGGTGTAAGTTCAATATTATTTTTATTGCATATATCTAGGAATAGTGTTTCTCTACCCAGTCTACCCAATGTAAATCGCTCTATGTATTCATCCTTTATCCTCTTGTTAATTTCAGAATAATTATTCAGTTTCTTAAGGATTTTTCTGCGCTCTTTATCTGTTAAATTCTTATCCAGTAATTCTTCATACAACTCATTTATTGGTCGTTTCTTGAAACGTTGTACCAAATCACATTGGAAACCAATAAAAGCAGCGATAGAAATAATACTACCAATAATACCAAGAATTGATTCTATACTCATAATAGTTCACTTTTTAGTTAGTTCATTCTAATTCTTCGGCTAATTCTGCAACAACCTCAGTTAATAGAAATAGCGCAGCCCCGCCATATTCTCTCTCAGGCTCACCACAATCCCCAAAAACGCTATGGAGAAGTCTGCGCTACGGTGCGCGACCTCTGCGTTTTTGGATTTCTGCTCGTTTTCTTTTCCGAGGTGGTGATTCGAGAGAGAAACTTGAGCAAATATGTCTTGGAAAAGGGCACTTTGGCCTCAAAGGCCGCTGCGAAAATACGGATTTTCGCGTAGAAATCAGCCATGACGGGATGAAAAAGCTTTAAAAAGGGGCTTTTTTAATCGAAAATTCCCATTTAGCGGTTTAAAAAGCTTTATTTTTCTACTTTTGTAGTCAGATAATCTTTCATTTTGGAAAAGGGCCAACGGTTTTTTGCTATTCCATCAAATTACCACAACGCAAAGTATGCGTGATAAACGACGAATTGCCTTAAGTCCCTCGCTTGACCCTCTTAGGAGGGTAGCCCGACCCTCTTAAGAGACTAAGGCGACCCTCCTAAGAGGGTAGCCAAACCCACCTATATCGGCATTGTTAAGTAGGTGCATTGTGTAGGGTGAAAGTCCTTTCTTCTCGTCCTCATAGTGTTAATCTTCCCAAAATGCTTGGCTATTACAGGTTTTTTGGCTATCTTTGCACCCCTCCTATTCAGACAACGTCGATACAAGAAAAACCCATAAAAATGAAAAAGACCCTTATGACTTTAGGATTCGCGTCTGCCATGATGATGCCCTTCGTGGCGTGCCAACAAGCCCCGCGCGAGAATCCTCTGCTGACGGAGAGCCGGTTGCCCTTCGGCGCGCCCGACTTCGGCGAGATTCAGGTGGCGGACTACCTGCCTGCCTTCGAGGCAGCTATCGGGCAGCAACGGGGGCAAATCCGGCAGATTGTGGAGTGCCCGGAGGCGCCCACCTTTGAGAATACCATCCTGCCCTTTGAGGATAGCGGACGGCTGTTGGACCGCGTAGGCCGTGTGTTCTTTGCCATCGTAGAGGCCGACAAGACGCCCGAGATTGCCGAACTGGAGAAGCTGGTGCAGCCGATGCTGACCGAACTGGAGAACGAGATTGCGTTCAACCAGCCCCTCTTCCAGCGTATCAGGCAGGTCTATGACAGCGAGCACGATGGCCTGCAAGGCGAAGACCGGAAGCTGCTCGAGGAAATCTACAAGGACTTCGTGCGCCGGGGAGCCCTGTTGCCGCAGGACAAGATGGAGCGCATGAAGGAAATCAACAGCCGCATCGCCGACCTGCAGGTGCAGTGGGGCGACGTGCTGCCCGATGCCACGAACGACGCCGTCGTATGGGTGGAGAAAGCCGAGGAGCTGGCCGGACTCAGCGAGGCCGACATCGCCCAGTGCGCAAACGATGCGAAGAGCCGTGGCGGCAAGACGCCCTATGCCATCGTCATCGTCAACACCACCCAGCAGCCGCTGCTGGCCAGTCTCGACAACCGCGACCTGCGCCGCCGGGTCTTCGAGGCTTCCGTCCACCGCGCCGATGGAACAGGCCGCCACAACACCTTCCCCATCGCCTGCGAGATTGCCCGGCTGCGCGCCGAACAGGCCGAGCTGATGGGCTATGAGAACTACGCCGCCTACGCGCTCGAAAAGAGCATGGCCAAGACGCCCGAGAAGGTCTATGCCTTCCTCGCGAACCTCATCCGCGAATATGCGCCCAAGGCAGAGGCCGAGACGAAGGCCATCGAGGAGTTTGCCCGCCAGACGGAGGGCGCGGACTTCCAACTGCAGCCCTACGACCGCTTCTATTATTCCGCCAAGATGAAGAAGCAGATGCTCAACATCTCGGAGGAGGAGGTGAAGCCCTATTTCGACGTCGATAGCGTGCTCGAGCGCGGTGTCTTCTACGCCGCCCAACGCGCCTACGGACTTACGTTCAGGCAGCGCACCGATATCCCGACCTATCACCCCGACATGAAAGTCTTTGAGGTGACAGACAAGGACGGCAGCCCGCTGGCCCTCTTCTACTGCGACTATTTCCGCCGTCCCACGAAGCGGGGCGGTGCCTGGATGGACGGCTTCCAGAAACAGAGCCGCCAGTGGCAGCAGAAGCCCATCATCTTCAACGTGTGCAACAGCGCCAAGGCCCCCGAGGGTCAGCCCTCGCTGCTCACCTGGGACGAGGTGACGACGATGTTCCACGAGTTCGGCCACGCCCTCCACGGCATCCTCTCCGACTGTCGGTACAATCGCCTGAGCGGCACCAGCGTGGCGCGTGACTTCGTGGAGATGCCCTCGCAGTTCAACGAGTCCTTCGCCACGATTCCCGAAATCTTCAATCACTACGCCCGCCATTGCGAGACGGGGGAGCCCATGCCCGCCGACCTGAAGGAACGGATGCTGCAAAGCATCAACTTCCAGACGGCATACGCCCTCGGCGAGAACCTCGCCGCAACCTGTCTCGACCTTGCCTGGCACATGCTGCCGAAGAGGGATGTCCCCACGGCCGGGCAGGCTGCCGCCTTCGAGACCGAGGCATTGCGCCAGATAGGCCTCCAGAATCCTCAGATTCCGCCCCGCTACAGCACCAGCTTTTTCAACCATGTGTTCGGCGGAGGCTATGCCGCCGGGTATTACAGCTATCTGTGGACGGAGGTGCTGGCGGTGAACGTCGCCGATGTCTTTGCCCGACGCGGCGCACTGGCGCCCGAGACGGGGCAGGAGTTCCGCGACAAGGTCCTGAGCCGCGGCAATACGGGCGACCTCATGCAGATGTTCACCGACTTCACGGGAATGGCCCAACCCGATGCCTCGGGGCTGCTGAAGGCAAGGGGCTTGTGATGAATTGTCTCACAGCGAATGATTCTCTGCAATATGCACCACAGATTCCTCAGATTAAACAGATTCTTCTGCCTGTAGTCTCATAAATCTGCAATTTCGATTACAATTACACAGATTTGGAGCTGGAAGTAATCTGCTTAATCTGAGAGTCTTGTAAGACGAAGCCACAGAGTGGCTTGATAGGGGTAGCCAGCCAATTCATTGGCTGGTAGGCAACCGGGAAGAGAAAATGCGTGCCTTTAGGTACGCGACATCAAACCCCTATCGCGTACCTACGGCACGCTATCCCCTTGCTGCGACACAACCAGCCATTGAAATGGCTGGCTACCTCTATCACGCCCCGCTGGGGCTTCCCTGCCTGATTGCGGATAATCCATTGAATAATTCATGATAAATTAATGATTCAATTCATGGTCATTCGTGTGAGAAAAATATAAGATTATCAGCAATACCACCACGGAAGCCCGAAGGGCTGGAAAGACCACAGCCGGGGATGAAACCCCCGGTCCGACGTCATCCGTTTATCGGGTCAGCGGATTTTCCCGGTTGGTAGGGTGGTTAAATCAAGAATAAAGCGTGGCCAGTCTGTACATGAAGAACCTGATATCCCCGACTCCTCTGAACTGAGTTCTGAAAGCCTTGATTTTTGCATTGAAAGACTCAGCCGATGCGTTAGTCAGCCTGTC
>Ga0310696_10000940_pt1 | contig 42872 bp, 31 predicted proteins | sample AusTroGonzalo_MG_4_FD_203885 | JGI IMG/M metagenome (GOLD analysis project Ga0310696, IMG submission 203885) | Bovine rumen microbial communities from tropical cattle in Woodstock, Queensland, Australia - Gonzalo_02 (v2) (version 2) | ecosystem: Host-associated > Mammals > Digestive system >... | reverse complement strand
CTGATGCCCGCATCGACGCCTGGGTGGCAGCCATCACGCCCAGCCTGTAAGACCACAGGTAAAAGATCAATTCATAAAAGTATTTGTTTAGTAGGTGGCTGGCTGTGATAGTCGGCCACCATTCTTTAAAGATTAGGATTATGGAACTATTAAAGAAACTGTTCACAAACTGTGCCTGTCCGCAAGGGCGGATGGGCCGCGCTATGTTGAAGTTTATGAACCTCTGTCATGCGCCACTGACGAATTGGGGGCTGAAACTCGTCGATATTCAGGACAGTTGGACGATGCTTGACATCGGATGTGGTGGCGGAGCAACCTTGCAACGACTGCTGAAACGGAGCAAGGACGCGCAGGTCTATGGCATCGACATCTCTGAGGAGAGTGTGGCGAAAGCCAGGAAGGTGAATGCCGAGGTGCTCGACAAGCAGGTGTTTGTTACTCAGGGTTCTGCCGAGAAACTGCCCTATGAGGATGGAAAGTTCGACCTCGTAACGGCTGTGGAGACCGTCTATTTCTGGCCCAATCTGCCTGGCTGTATTCAAGAGGTATGTCGTGTGCTGAAGCAGGGTGGTAAGTTTGCCATCCTGGTAGAGGTGGTTGACGGCGATTCCAAGTGGACCAGCGTCGTGGAAGGCATGACGGCCTATACGCCAGACCAACTGAAACAGCTGCTTGACGATGCCGGATTCACACAGACGGAAATACACCGCAAGAAACCTTCGTATGCCACGATTATAGGTGTGAAGAAGTAATTGAAATGAGATAGCTGTAGGGCGCTTTCTGTGGCTGCACCTCAGAAATACTCAAATAAATTTGGTATTTCATTCGGTTTGCACTACCTTTGCAAACGATATGAGAAAACAAATGCTAATTCTTGCCCTGATGGTGTCGTCCGTGCTGTCGGTGGCTGCCCATAACTACCAGTTCATGCTGGACCACAAGCTGCCTGCCGGCAAGTGGCTGGACCCCGACATGCGTAAGGGCGTGGAGGCTGCCGTCGCCAAGAAGTTCGGCAACACGAAGCCTGTGGTGATGGCTGAGATTGACTATCGCTACTTCCTCGACCGTAAGGCCATTGCCGAGCAGGGACTGGACTACGAGCAGGTGAAGGCAACGGCCATCGAGTGGCTGCGCCAGGCGCCGACGACACCTTGTGGGATTGTCAGTCGTACTTCGAGGCGGTTGAGAAGAAGCTCTATGGGCTGATTGCCCCCTATTGTGACGACCCTGCCAAGGAACTGTTTGTCACGGAGAGCGGTAATATGGCAGACTTGGGCTATGGCTGCAAGGCCTTTACCATCTCTATCCTTGAGACGGCGCTGCGTGTTGGTGGCAGTCATCTCACGACCAGTCAGCTCTCCGACCTGCTGATGGTCAGTAAGGCGCTGCTGCATCTGCCTGCCACACCTCTGCCGGGTGTGGAGCATACGCTTCAGACGCTCCGTGAGCGTGGCGACTGGCGAATGGTCTGTTTCACCAAGGGCGAACTGCAGGATCAGGAGAATAAGCTGCGCCGTTCAGGACTGCTGCACTATTTCGACGATGTGGAGATTACGTCTGACAAAGGACAGAAGGAGTTTCTCGCACTCTGCGAGCATCAGCAGATACACCCTTCGCAGTTGCTCATGGTAGGCAACTCGCTGAAGAGCGATGTCGCACCCGCACTCGCCATAGGTGCCTGGGCCGTTCATATACCCTTTTATGTCACTTGGCAGTTGGAGCACACGGAGGACATGGAACACGAACGATTGACGAAAATTGACCACATAGAACAGCTCCTCCCCCTTTTAGGCGTTGACTGACTAGTACAAATCCGTTCAATCTGTGTCATCTGTGGTCAAAAAAAAGCGTGTAAATTTGGCGGTTACGGAATTAATGCTTATCTTTGCACTTCATAAAACATGAAGCGTAAAACATGAAGCGGCAATTATGAAAGAACTGAATAATCCATTTGTTGTCTATGGTTACAAAGGCTCTAAGTATTTCTGTGACAGGGAGAAGGAAACAGAAATGATTATCAAGGGCCTGGAAAATGAACGTAACATAGCCTTGATAGCACCACGACGCATTGGCAAGACGGGGCTGATTCACCATGTGTTTTCGCAGATGAAGGAGAGACAGCCCGATGTCTGTTGTATCTACTTTGACATCTTGTCAACGAAGACATTGGAGCAGTTCGTGCAGTTGATGGCCCGAAATGTCTTGGGTAGGCTTGATACTCCTACGCAGGCAGCCTTTAGGAAAGTCCAGGATTTCTTCAGTGCTTTCCGGCCGACGATGACGATTGATGCCGTAACAGGTATGCCGACATTCTCGCTTGACATTTCCAAGAGCGAGGAAGCTCATTCTCTGCAACGGATATTCGAGTATCTGGGACAGTCGGAGAAGAGGTGCTATATCGCCATTGACGAGTTCCAGCAGATCACCAAGTATAACGACGTGGACGCGGAGGCGCTGCTGCGTTCTTTTATTCAGTTTGTTCCCAATGTGTATTTCATCTTTGCAGGCAGCAAGCAGCACATGATGTCCGACATCTTCCTGTCGCCGGAGCGACCTTTGTATCAGGGTGCTCAGGTAGTTGCCATCAAGGAGATAGACGAATCCGTTTATCGTCAGTTTGCCAATACGTTCCTGACGAAGAGAGACCAGCAGTTGACAGAAGACGTGTTCCGTTATTTATATAATAAGGTGGATGGACAGACCTGGTATATGCAGGCCACCCTCAATCGCTTGTATAGTAATCAACGTGGAGCAATCACCTTCCAGGATGTGGATGCCGCCATACAGGAGCTGATTGATGAAGAAGAGACAGCCTTTGAGAACTACTATTCCTCGCTTACGATGAACCAGGCCTCTCTATTGACCGCCATAGCTTGTGAACAGCGTGTGAAATCTCCGATGGCGCAACCCTTCATCGCCAAATACAATCTGCCGGCACTGAGTAGCATCAAGACTGCCTTGGCTAGTCTCCTGGACAGTCAGTTTGTCTATCAGTATAACGGCAGCTATATTGTCTATGACCGTTTCTTTGGCATGTGGTTGCGGGAGAGGGTTGTGAAATAGATAGAAAACTTGCGTGTAAATTTGGCGGTTACGGAATTAATTCTTATCTTTGCCGCAGAATTTGCGACGATATAAGCCGTTTTTCGTCGCAAAGCGACCAAGCTACCCCATTATCTAATGATGCCGACCGCTTCCAGACGGGAGATTTGCCATTGTCCAATCTGCCAACAGGTTAGTTGCCCAGCACTCTCAATGCAACGGTACCTAACAAAATCGCAATAGTGAAACTTGACAACGTACCAATCATTACGTACTCTGTTGTTTTCACTTCCTTTGCTTTTGTCAATTCTCCGAAACGAAATACAGATTTAGCTGCAAGCAGGAACCCGATTCCTTCCATACAACCGACAAACATAAATGTTAGAATCAGTGTTCTTTCAAGATAACCAATCCATAATCCGGCATTTGGAAGACTGTTTTTCTCATTTTCCTTGGGTGTCCACTTCGCAATAAAAGTCTCTAACAGGATGGAAGAAGGCTTCAAAACCAACAGGTAACAGACTGCCACCACCCAAATCCGATAGTCCGACAGCCAATCAGCACTCAAACATAATTGTAGCTCTGTTATCCATGCCCATAACAAGACGGAAATCGTAATATGTGCAAACTGGTCTATAATGAACACTCCGGTATCTTTTCTATTCGCACATGACTTCACATAATCTATTATATAGTGAGTGATGAATACTACAACCGGAATCAGCCAGCACTCCCACATCCCTACAAGAAGATATGCCAGTGCAGCATTAATACCACTATGAATGGTCAGATATATAAGACGCCTGCCCCCCGTAGAGCTTTTCCCCTTACAAATCGTGTCTGTCTGGAGGAAAAAGTCGCCAATAATATGCGCTACAAGTAACTTGATTAGAATGAGAATGTTCATTGCTCCTTATGCTTTGCGATGATTGTTTCAAAACGATTCAAGAATCGCACCAACAGCGATTCCTTAGCAGATGTCAGCGTCTTGCTGACATTCTGTTGTGATTTCTCAATGTTATTTGCTATACCGGCTTGTGATAGATCCTGGGCAACAGAAAGGTAGATAGCCTTCGCCTGATTGACACTCCATCCGGTAATGAGGTCATCAACAAATGCAAGTCCCGCATCCAGTTCCTCATTCACATCATGCCAACAAGTACTGACTGCAAGTCTGCTCTTCCCCATCGCATCAAGTCCTCTACCCGACAACTTGAATGCCTCACCGTCAGATGTTACAATACTATCACCCTGATAGTCTGTCGTTCCTATTCCTATTGATATTCGTGCATCCCACACTTCCTTCGCATCTGTCGGGGAATACGATTTCAAACCAGCCCGTATCATTGATGCGATTTTCAATGATGCTTCAGGACGTCCAACGACAATCTGAAAACTGTCCCCACGAAACATCTCCATCTTCATCGGACTTATCTTCTGTAGTTCGTCTACAATATCATGCAGGACTTTGATCAATAAGTCTCGCTTATCCAAAGCAATCAGCTCTGAATGGACAACATCGCCTGTAATTACTGCCTTAATCTCCATCTTTTGAGTTTATTTTGTGGTCTCGGGTGCAAAATTACAAAAAAAACAGCAAGCCACAACCTTTTTCGGTTGTTTTTATTGTTTACAACAAAAAAAGGTTGTATTTTAGGTTTACAACCCCAAAAGGTTGTTGTGGTCAAGAAGAATCAGTACTAATCAGTCCAATCACGTATGATCAGTGACTAAGAAAATCCGTTCCATCCGTGTCATCTGTGGTCAAATAACAATGTTCATCAGTCTAATCACGTCTCATCAGTGACTAAAAATGTCTCATCAGTGGCCTTTGAGGTTTGATTTCCGTTATTTATGGTTTGTTTTCCGTTATTTTTGCTATAGTAAGTGAAAAAAAACTAAAAAAAATTTGGAGGTTACGTAATTAATACATATCTTTGCCGCAGAATCAACCACCTAAACCATCATATCTCTCCAAAAGAGGGATGATGTGGAGGTGGCTTTTTTTATTATCTTTTGGCATGTTTATAACATAGGATCAGCGTATACACCTATTTATATAATATATGAGAGATAAATGAGATATAGTAATAATTAAAAGAAGACGAAAACAATGAAAAAGAATCTTTTGATGACTGCTTTTTTAGTAGTTACTGCAGCTTTCATAGGCTGCTCGAGTGATGATAATTGGGCAGAGCTTCAGGGCGGTGACCCTGTTCCTGCTAAAGGTACTCCTATGACGGTGACGGTGTCGGATGGTAGTGGTGATGCTACTCGTTACACCAATACTACCACAGATAACATCGCATACTTCCAAATGTGGGCCTACAATACCACAAATGTTTCTGATCAAGTGATGCAGATAGATGGTCTAATGTTTTCCAAAACTGCAGCAAACAACACGAAGTTTACTAATAGCAATGCTAACTGGCCTACAAATAATACTGATCCTTGTTTCTTCTATGCAGTGTCAGAAAACGTTAACACTGGTGATGATGTAATGAAGGAAAACTTTGAAGCTACGGGAACAGGTACCTCTATTGCGCCGAAAATAACATATTCGCTGCCGACAACTACTGGTATTGTTCAGCGTTATTATGGTAATGCAATGTTAGAGTCAGAAGAAACAACAGTAGTTGATGTGGATAATACGAAAGACTTCTTAGTCTGCACCAGCACAAATAACGGAAATGGCATTACTGAGGCTGTAAATGGCAGCAATTTGTCGTTGGCCTTCGACCATGCTTTGGCAGACCTCGAGATTGCCGCCCGTTTTACCAGCTATGAATATACGCCCAGTGTTCCAGCGGTAAATATGCAGATTCCTGAAGATGCAAAAATCATCATTAACTATATTGCTATCCACGGACTGAAAAGAACTGGTACTTATAATTTTAATACGGGATGGACATCGACTCTTGCTGACGAGGTCGTTTATCTTTATACGCCAGATGATCCAGTTGTGGTTGAGGCTCAGTACGCAACGACAGGTTCGGCTGCCATACCTATCGTGCGTACCTCAATTGTACCAGCTGGAAAATTATTAATTATTCCACAGTCGTTCACGCCGTGGCCAGCAGATGAAGACGCTAATGATGATGATCTTGATGGTGGCGGTGGTTCTGGATATGCTTACGTCGAAGTAAACTTTACATGTGAAGGTTTTGGCTCAGCAGCTCCCGACGACGTATATGATGATAACGGAGATGATGATACTGTAAGTGGCTTCTTTCCGTTAAATATTACAAATAATGCATTTGTAAAAGGGAAAAAACATAAATTGCTTTTAAACCTGAATTACATGTTATATGCAGATGGATCAGGTATGTTTGAATCTCCAGACATTATGTAAGAAGTGTTATTTATGTATAACCTCAAAGTATATTTATTATGAACGAAAGCCTATTTATTAGTCTCAGGCGGGTGCTGCCGCTGGCAGTCTTAGGACTGTCACTGATGGGCTGTTCGTCCTACGACGAAGCCGAAGCACCGCCCACTGTGGAGGAGAATGACGACGTGCAGATAGAGGCCGTCGATCTCTCTTCGGATAATACACGTACCACATATGGAACTGCCTTGGAGACTTTCAGCGTTTATGCCTACAAAGCTGCTGGCGCACAAGCTGACAATGTGCTCTACAAGAAGGTCTCAGGTGCCTGGACGGTTGAATCTGGAACTTTTAGATGGCCGGCAAACACAGTGTTGATGAATCTGTATGCCATGTCACCTAGCTCTGCAAATTTGACTAACATCAATTTCTCGATGGCCGGTCCCTGTACATTTGACCGTGAAGTGGAAAATGTGGATCCTACGATGACGAAAGTGGCGAGCCGTATTAATATCAGCAAAAAGTCAACAGGTGGTAAAATCCAATTGTCCTTTGCCAATGCCTTGGGAACGCTGAAGACAACTGCTGTGAACCGCATTGATAAAGTTACGGTCATCATCAGTGAAATCAAGTTCCACAACATTGCTAACCTTGGACGCTTCACCTTTGATGCAAGCACCATATCAAAAGGTACATGGGAACTGCTTAAGAGTAATCATGAGGTGTATGTCGAAGGAACAGACAACTATAAGGATGTTCCAGTGGCTACTTATGGACAGCCCGTGGATGAGCCCGTAACACTTGCCAGCAACAAGTATCTGTCTATCATCAAGGAAGAGATGTTTATTATGCCTCAGACGGTGAAAGCGTGGGTGCCGACAACGGATGGTGACGGCAACTATATAGACGATGACAACAACAGCATCTATACAGCTGATCAGAATCACTTGGCCTATATCGAGGTGAAATGCCGCATCATTGGTAAGGATGATTTCGACAATGATTACTACATGTGTGGCTGGTCTGACGAGGACAATGCTGCTGATCCGGACAACAAGCCTAAGTTCGAGAGCGTCTATTTCCCCTACAATAGTGCGAAGTATAAGTTCACGTTCAATAAATCGACCACCTATAAGCTAGACTTTATGGATCCCCTGAATGCTTTAGGCGGTCCTTACAAGGGACATACGGGTATGGATGAGTTCATCACCAATGAGTGGATTGAAGTACAGGGCGACGATGTGGACGACTGGACGGACGACGAGAATGGTACTATCCAGATTGAAATGTAGCCTTTGACCTCTATAGACAGACGAAAGTCAAATAGAAAACTAAGATTTATTTAACCTTTTAAAAAGAACAAGCAATGAAAAAAGAATATATGAAACCTTTTGTGGAAATTGTGGAGACAGAATTTCAGAGTCTTATCTGTGCCAGCACCACCGAAAGCGGTGCATCTGTGAATGAATGGGAAGAAGAAGAATGGCCTGATGATTGATGATACAGGTGGCGCATCGGTGCAGAATGGTATCGGTGCACCGCCCAACCTCTAAGGAATCTATTGTATGATTGAATCATAACCATCAATAAAAATATTCTGATTATGATAAAGAATAGAAAATTGTTTATGAACATGGGGGCTCTGCTGATGCTGGCCTGCTGCTTCGCCTGCTCGACGGACGATGACGACTGGACAGCACAAGCCGTGCCACAACCACTCACGTTCCAGATATCTACCGACGGGCAGGAGTGGAATGGCACCGAGACGCGCGGCACACCGCTCAACGAGTTCACCGGTGAGCATGCTATCGGCATGCTGTGCGTGAAGTATCCTGTGACTGCAGAGAAGCCCATCACCGCCGACTCGGAGATGTTCATGTATAATGAGAAGGTGGACTACGACGGCTACAGCTGGACTACGGAGTATGGCTACATCGTGCCAGATGCTACGTGGCAGATGATGTTCTATGCCTACTATCCCCACTACGACGACATCACATCGGTCATCACTGGCGAAAATGTCCGTGATACCGTCTATGTCAAGATGTCGGACAATACCAACCTCTTGCAGCCGGGCTTTACCTACAAGACGCCGGAGAAGGCTGTTGACCAGCAGGACCTGATGTACTCCATGAGTACAACACCTGCCAAGGCTGCTAATATCGGCGGCAAGTTGACCATGCAGCCTGTGGCGCTACAGTTCCACCACCTGCTGGCGGCTCTTGACATCACGGCCAGGAGTGCCATTTCGGGTATTATCACGAAGGTGGAAATCAGTAACGTCAAGAAGAAGGCTGATTTCGACTATGTCGATGCTGACGGCAATCCGCAGAGCGACTGGAAGGTCATCTACGATGAGCGCCAGACTGTATGGCAGGACTTTAGCATTTATGTAGGTACTGAGAACTACGATGAGCCGGTCTTCGTCACTGAGGAACCGGAAGTGTTTATGCTGCTGCCGCAGGTGCTGGGTTCTGACAACATTGTTACCGTTACCCTCAATACGGGCGGTACCGAGACAACGTTGAGGACAAGCTTCCCGGCAGGCACACACCTGCGTAAGGGTGTGCGCTCGAAGCTGGAAATCAACATTGCGTCGATGAAGCGTATTAAGCTGAAGGTGACCACACCGGGCATCACCGACTGGGACAACTACGACATTACTGGTGAGGTGTCCGACAATACCTATGTCTATCCGCGTAGCGGCATTGACGATTGGATTGACGGCGGCAATACCTTGTGGAACCCCAATCCGGGACAATGATTAACATTAACTAAAAACGACAGCTTTATGAAAAAGATTCATATTCTATTTGCAGCAGCCATAGCCCTCGGGCTGTCGGCCTGCAGCAGCGACGACGGCCAGGTGGAAAGCGGCGGACTGACGCCCATCAACCTGAAGAGCCGCATTGCCGGCGACGCCGATACGCGTGCGGCGCTTGGCATCCAGCACACCTCGTTCGACACGGGCGAGAACATTTTTGTGCAGATTAGCATCTTTGATGTGGCAAAAAATGAAATTGAGCAGGACTATGCGCCAATCAACTTTACGTCGGCCGCTGACGGTGTGCTGACACCGCCCGCCAACAGCTATCCTTACTTCCCCGGCGACGACCGCCCCATCGTGGTGCGCGCCCTCTATCCCTACAACTGGGCCAGCCAGTCAACGGATATTGAAGAGACTTTTGAGGTGCAGCCAAACCAGACGGAGCGCACCTATTATAAGCGAAGCGACCTGATGTTTGCCCAAACACCGGAGCCCGTCTATAAGACGTCGATAACAGACCAGAATCCATACGTGACGCTGACTTTCAAGCATCTGCTCTCGAAGATTAATGTCAATCTGACGAGTGCCAACCAGACACTGATAGCTAATGCCCGTGTTAAGCTGCTGAACGTGAAACGCAAGGTATCTGTCAACAAGGTTACGGGTGAGCTGACTGCCATTGAGAGCGTATCGCTGAACCCAGCCGATGAAATTCAGTTGGCCAGCAACTCTGTCAATTTGACTTCGAGCAGTGCCATCATTGTGCCGCAGACGGTGCCGGTGGGTAAGTTTATTGAGATCAAACTGTCGAACAACGACATCATGACCTACAAACTCTTCGACCCTAAGGAGTTCGAGGCAGGCAAGTCGTACACCTATAATATTACGGTGACGGAGTCGGGTCTGTCAGGCATCAGCACTGTGGTAACCGAATGGGGTAGTCCCATCGATATTGCCACCACGATGAGTGCTACACAGTAAGCTAAGTGACGAAAGAACATAACGAACCAAACGACGAAGCGCTATGAAAAAGAAAGTATTATATATCGCAGCATTGGCCGCACTGACACTGACGGCCTGCAACAGCGACGATGACATGGCAACGGTCAACAATCTGGACATCAGACTGACTTCCAGTGTTGCCCAGGAAGCGACACGCGCCTACGACGCCACCAACCTCTGGGGCAACATGAAGTGCTACTTTTGGGCAGACCAGATTCATGACACCGAGACCGCGGACTGGATATCGGAGGCCTGGGAGCTGAAGACCGGCAACGGCCAGTTGGTGCCCTACACCAATGGTGACACCCGTCAGTACCCGACCGTCAACGCCTTGAATATGTATGCCATGGTGGGTAACTTTACCGGCACCATCAAGGGTACGGCATTCCCCTCTGAGGGACTGACGCACACCGTGGAGGCAGACCAGACCACGGCCAACAATTACTATAAGAGCGACTTGTGCTATGCCACCTTGGGCAACCAGTCGGCACTGAACGGCGCCGCCACGCTGACCTTCAACCACATGTTGTCGAAGTTCCACATCAAGTTAGTGGCAGGCACAGGCGTCACCGATGCACAGCTGACGGATCAGTCAACAACAGTGACCGTGCTGGGTGTACGCCGCGACGTAATCTTTACGCCGACAAAGGCCATCGGTCCCAACTCGACGGCACTGGCTGCCATGCTCTCCGTACCGGCATCGCCCACCGTCAGCCCCATCACGGTGAAACCCAACGTGACGGACGGCGAGGACGTTGTGCTGCCGCCGCAGGCCTTCACTTCAGGTACCAGCATTATCAAGGTAAGACTGGGCGGTGACGACCTCTACTTCAAGCTGAACGCCAACCTCACGCTGGAAAGGGGTAAGAGCTATAACTTCACCCTGACCATCAACCGCGATGAGATCAAGGCATCGGCAACGGTGACCAACTGGGGCGCTGGAAGTAACGAGAACATCACGCTCTATCTGTAACACAAGGAAAATACTATCCCGCAAGCAGATACTGCCCTGCCAGTATAGTAAAAAGGTAGTAAAATGGAATTTAAAGGAGAAAAAAGATGAAAACAAAGAATCTGATAGCTCTGTCCCTCTTGCTCCCGCTTACAGTGCTGACGGCATGCTCTAATGACGAAGACCAGCAGCTGGCTGACGGGCGTGTACCCATCACCCTGTCGGCAGCTGAGATGCAGCTGAATGCCTTCACAACCCGTTCGGCAGCTGATACGGCACTCAACAAAAACTACATTGAGACGGGACAGACCGTCAGGGTGCGCGTCAGCAATACGGGCCAGAACTCGTGGACGGACTATAACTTCTCTACTGGTGAGGGGGGGACCATGACCGTATCGGGCACGGCACCCTACTATCCGATGGATAATACCCACGTGGATATCGTGGCCTACTATCCGTCGTTCGCAGGCGCTACGTTCACTGTGCGGTCGGACCAATCGACCAACGATGGCTACATGGCCAGCGACCTGCTGTTCGCCAGTAAGAGCAATCAGGAGAAGACCAACGGCACCGTGCCCCTGCAGTTTGAGCACAAGATGGCCAAGGTGGTCGTCACCGCTACGGCGGGGGCGGGCATTACCGCTATAGAAGGCATCACCTTGCACAAGGTGCTGCCTGAAGTGCCCTTCAACCAGCAGACGGGTGTCGTCTCGTCGGCCACAGGCAACGAGACCAACGTGATTATAGCCAAGGAGGAGTCGGCAGCCACCGTCAGCGGTGCCTGCCTCATTCCGGCACAGACCATTGAGGGCGACCTGCTGACCATCGAGACCAACCTCGGCACCGCCACCTACCGCGTGAACAGTAAAACGTTCGCGGCCGGTAAGGTGTACTGCCTGCGTATCGGTGTGAACCGCGCCGCTGTAGGTGCCACCACGGAGGTGAACAACTGGACGGACACGGAGGGGGTGGTTATTAAGAATGACGACACCTACCGAACGTTTGTCATTCGCAACAATAAAGGCACCTATAGCTTGACAATGGTCTTCGTAGAGGGTGGGCCTTATACAACTTTGGCAGGCAAAACTGTCACCGGCACACTGTCGGACTTCTACATTGCACAGACAGAAACGACCAACGGTGCATGGTGGATGTTGACCAACTTTACTGTGCCTTCAGGACAGACAAGGGCTGGAGCTGAAGATCCTGTCGCTATGGTTACATGGGACGATGCCGTCAACTTTATATCCAGACTTAACAGTCATTTCGCAGGCCAGTTGGACGGCATGCAGTTCAAACTGCCATCGGATGCCCAGTGGGAATACGCTGCCCGTGGCGGAACGGCTCAGGAACGCTATACATATGCCGGTGGTGATGACAAGAGTCTTGTAATGGTTGATGCAGATATGTCTCCTACCAGTACTTTTGGAGTTGCCCACCTGCTGGGCAATAGCTTAGGTATCTACGACATGAGCGGAAACGTTTGGGAATGGGTACAAGACTGGGACTTCACTGTCACTAACGGCATGAATTTAGGCAAAGACTATGTATGTACTACCAAGAAGAATGCAAGTACGGAGCATCTGATTCGTGGCGCAAGCTGGTGTGAGGGAAGTACCTCAAATACTTATTTGCAGCCACTTGCGGCCTCTCGTTATCCATGGACTACAGCTGAGGCGAATGTCGGCTTCCGTGTGGTACTGCAATAATAAAGATGTAAGGAACTATGATGATGATAAAGACAAAGATAATATTGGCTTTGGCCCTGATGCCGGTGCTTGGTATGCTGACAGCATGCCAAGCCGATGACGCACAGCTGGATGATGGACGTGTGCCCATAACCCTGTCAGATAATACCCTGACGGCTGTTTATACGCGCGCGGCTGCGGATACCACCCTTAATAAGGGCTATCTGGAATCGGGACAGAATGTCAAAGTCCTTGTCCGTAATCATGGGGCCACCGACTGGAGTGAATACACTTATACGGCTGGTGCCAACGGCACGATGCTGCTGCCGGACAATCCGCCTTACTATCCCTTGGACGGTACTCACGTGGACATCGTAGCCTGTCACCCCTCGTTCTCTGGCAACACCTTCACCGTAGCTACTGACCAGGCCTCCAATGCGGGCTATCTGGCCAGCGACCTGCTGATGGCCAGCATCGACAATCAGGAGAAGACCACCTCAACGGTCAACCTGCAGTTCGAACACAAGATGGCGAAGGTCATCGTCAACGTCTTTGCTAACACCTCGACGGGCGTGACCGCCATCCAGAACGTCACCCTGCAGAACGTGAAGCCCTCCGTATCGGTCTATCCGAAGACGGGCGTCGTCAGTGCTGCTGACGGAACACCCACCGCCATCACACTGGTGAAGAACAGTACGGCGGATAACGCTGCCGGCGCGGCAGTCATCCCTGCACAGACCATCAGCGGTAACCTGCTGACCATCCAGACAAACCTTGGCATCGCTACCTACAGCGTCGATAGCAAGGAGTTCGAGGCCGGAAAGTCGTATGTGTTGACCATCAGCGTGAACCAGGCTGCCGTAGGTACCACCACCGCCATTAACGGCTGGACTGCTACCGAAGGTGCCGTCGTCAAGACGGGCGATGACCGCGTGAAGATTTTCATGGTGGACGATCCACAATGGCCGGGGTGGTTTACGACTATCACCATGATAAAAGTGGAAGGTGGTACCTATTCGACACTTGCTGGTGTAACAGTGAACGGTACTATTTCCGACTTCTACATCTCGCAGACAGAGGTCACTAACTTCCAGTGGTATGCAATAACGGGTACAACACCGCCGTCAGGGATTACGGCTCAGATAATGCGTTGTCATCCCATTGAGAAAGTGTCCTATAATGACATTGTTTCATATCAATTCTTTACCAAGCTGAACAGCAAACTGGCCAATCAGTTGGACGGTATGACATTTAAGTTGCCTACCGAGGCACAGTGGGAATATGCAGCCCGAGGCGGCAAAAACCATGATACCTATACATACTCGGGAAGCAATATTGCAGCCGATGTGGCATGGGGGGATGCGAACAGCGCAGTTGATAACGTAAAACAGTCTCACCCTGTGATTACACGAGGTGCCAATAGTCTTTGTATCCACGATATGACAGGAAACGTATGGGAGATGTGCCGCGACAAGTATCAGGAGGGCATCCCCACGACACAGAACAACTACGTCTGTACCACTGGTAGCAATCATGTATATCGTGGTGGAGGCTATCTGAGTCCTGTTGAATGGCTCGCGCTGACACGCCGCTATTCATGGGCTGATAATACTCGGAACTCAGCAGTAGGCTTCCGCATCGTGCTGGATGATATGCAGTAATCAAGAATGAAACGAACCAAGAAAACGATAAAACCTATGAAGAAAAAGAGCATACTGATTATGATGGCGATGACGGCAGTTCTGTCCGGCATGCTGACAGCATGCTCCAATGACGACGAACTGCAACAGGCTGAAGAGCGTGTGCCCATCTCCCTGACGGGCACAACACGACTGAACGCCTTCACCACGCGTTCGGCTGCAAACACGGAACTCAATGACAACTACATTGAGTCAGGACAGACCGTGATGGTGCGCATCAGTGAGGCAAACCAGCAGACATGGACGAACTATATCTATACGGCCGGAGCCAATGGCGTGCTGACAGCACCTGCTACACCGCCGTACTATCCCATGACTGATACGAATGTTGACATTGTTGCCTATAGTCCGTCGTTTGCCGAGGGTACGTTCAACATTCGTCTGGACCAATCGACAGACGAAGGCTACAAAGCCAGTGACCTGCTCTATGCCAAAAAGCTCAATCAGGAAAAGACGGGTTCTGCCGTTCCCCTGCAGTTCGAGCACAAGATGGCCAAGGTGGTCATTACAGCCAGAGCCGGAGCAGGTGTCAGCACCATTCAGAGCATTACCCTCCACAGGGTTATGCCTACCGTGACTTTCGATCAGGTAACAGGCGATGTCTCGGATGCAACGGGCTCGTTGAGTAGCGTGATTATTGCCAAGGAAGAATCGGCCGATGCTGTTACCGGTGCTGCCCTGATTCCTGCACAGGCCATTGAGGGTAACCTGATTACTATAGTGACCAACAAGGGTACAGCTACCTACAGTGTCGATAGTAAGGTGTTTGCCGCAGGCAAGGTTTATAACCTGACGATTACCGTTAGCCGCGCTGCCGTGGGTGCCACCACTGCCGTGAACGGATGGACTGACACCGAGAGTGCGGTCATCACCATGGAAGGCAACATGAGGAAGTTCATCACTCGTAATGAACATGGTTGTTACTATTTCAACATGGTTTACGTGGAGGGCGGTTCTTATACGACGTTAGGAGGCAAGACTGTCACTGGCACGCTGTCGGACTTCTACATCGAGCAGACGGAAACGACCATCGGCTGCTGGTATATGATGAACAATCTGACCAAGCCTGACGGTCAGCTGAATAACTCTACGACATATCCCATCACCATGGTGACATGGGACGATGCCGTGAGCTATGTCAACAAGTTGAACACCTACTTCGCAGACGAACTGGGTGGCATGCATTTCAAACTGCCGTCGGAGGCGCAGTGGGAGTATGCTGCCCGTGGTGGCAAGAACCACGAGACCTACACCTATGCTGGTAGTAATGACAGAGGCTGGGTCATGGTTAGTCAGGATAATTTCGCAACCACCATGCCCGTAGGCTCTCAGATGTCGAACAGCTTAGGTCTCGTGGACATGAGCGGTAACGTGTGGGAATTTGTGCAAGACTGGTATTCCACGATTTCCAATAACGCCAATCTGGGTAAGGACTATGTGCGCTCCAGCAAACCGAATTCAAATTCACAGCGTCTGGTAGTTGGTGCCAGCTATAGGGAGGGAGATAACAATGATTCGCAATATCTGCCTCTCGGTGCAGCGCGCTTTGAGTGGTCCGGTGCCCTGCAGTTTGTAGGCTTCCGTGTGGCGCTGCAATAAATAATGAAGAAAGGATTGATGACGATGAAGACGATGAAGAACATATTAGCGATGGCTCTGCTGCCTGTGCTGGGAGCACTGACAGCCTGCTCTGTTGACGACGAGCAGATGGACAATCGTGTGCCCATCACCTTGTCGGGGACAACGCTGACCATCACCGAGACACGAGCAAATGCCGATACTGCCCTGAACAAGGACTATATTGAAGTTGGACAGACGGTGAAGGTAAGCGTCAGGAACACGGGCTCTAACTCGTGGACAGACTACGCCTATATGGCTGCTGCCGGAGGTGAACTGACACCGCCGACAACGCCGCCGTTCTATCCCATCAACGGCGCTCACGTCGATATCGTTGCCTACAGTCCCTCTACTGCCACTTCTACATTCTCGGTGCTGCCCGACCAGACCTCCAATAACAGTTTTATGGCCAGCGACCTGGTATATGCCAACGCACTGGACCAGGAAAAGAGCACCACCGCCATCCCCTTGCAGTTCGAACATAAGATGTCGAAAATCGTGGTCAACGTGACGGCAGGCAGTGGCGTGAGCGAGATACAGTCGGTGACGCTGCTTAACATCTATCCTGATGTGACGTTTAATCCTGCTACGGGTGCTGTTGGCTCTGCTACTGGCACCAAGACACCTATTATCATCGTCAATAACAACCACACGACAGCCGTCGTTGGCGCTGCTGCCATTCCCAGCCAGACGCTTATCGGCAACATGCTGACTATCGTGACTGACATTGGTACTGCCACTTACGCCATCGACAGCAAGACCTTTGAGGCCGGCAGGGTATATAGGCTGAACATCAGTGTAGGACGTGCCCAGGTGAATACCACCACCCAGATTACGGGATGGACAGAAGGCGGCGTGCTGAGCTATCATAACACCGGCAGTCCCTTCCTCACCTTCACCGTCAATGGCGTGTCGTTCAATATGATCTTCGTGGAGGGCGGCGCCTATTCGATGAAATATATAAACACAAAGATTTCGGACTGGAAGCAGGATAATGAGGTTACGCTGACTGGCACATTGAGCGATTACTACATCCAACAGACTGAGTGTACCAATGCAGTGTATAAGGCTGTTATGGGAAGTATTCCGTCTGTTAGTGATTATGTAGCCGATCACTTTCCTGTAAATGGAGTGACATGGGCGGGAGTCACTGCAGCATCCACTGGTTTCATTGACCGTCTGAATGAACTTGTGGCTGACCAATTGCCGGCAGGCATGAAGTTCAAGCTGCCCTCAGAGGCACAGTGGCAGTTTGCCGCACAAGGCGGTAATAAGAGATATTACCACGGTACTGAATATACTTACGATTATCCAGGCGCAGGCACTGCAGAATTTGTTGCTGTCTATGGCAAGACGTCTCTTTGGTGGGTGGCCTGGAAGGGACCCAACGAACTCGGTCTCTACGATATGTCGGGTAATGTCTGGGAACTGTGTCAAGACAATTACACCATCCAGACGTCTGGCGACAAAGGCCATGACTATGTAGATACCTCGAGCAGTTCCTATCGTGCGGTACGTGGCGGGTGTTTTAGCAATAATATAGAGTGGATGAAAATAGGCACAAGAGGTTTCCTACAGCCTACGGATGACTGGACTGCTGCTTTAGGCTTCCGCCTCGCCCTGCAATAAGTGAAGAAGACAATAGAAACTTAAAAACGAGAGATACGATGAAGACGAAAAACATACTGGCTTTAGCCCTGCTGCCCGCACTGACAATGCTGGCAACGGCGTGCTCAAGTGATGATGCGCAGTTGCAGGACAACCGCGTGCCCATCACCCTGACGGCCAGTACGCTGACTGTCGGTGAGACGCGAACAGCTGCCGATACCGCACTGAACAAGGGATATCTTGAAAACGGGCAGGCAGTACGGGTACGTGTCAGGAAGACTGGCGGCACAGATAACGACTGGGCCGACTACACCTATACAGCCGGCGCTAACGGTGAGATGACTGCTCCCGCCACGCCGCCGTTCTATCCCATTGACAATACCCATGTCGATATCGTGGCTTACAGTCCTTCGTTTGCTGGCAGCGCGTTCACGGTTCTGAGCGACCAGACGAACAACGATAACTATCTGGCCAGTGACCTCGTCTTCGCCAGCGCATCGAATCAGGCGAAGAGTACCACCGCAGTTCCCCTGCAGTTCGAGCATAAGATGGCGAAGGTCGTTGTGGAAGCCCTGGGCAACGCCGCCAGCGGCGTTACCACCATCAACAGCATCACACTGCACAAGGTGCGCCCATCGGTGTCGTTCAACACCAATACCGGTGTCGTCAGCTCTGCAGAGGGTGATGTTGTCAGCATCAAGCTCGTCAAAGATGGTGAAGAAGGGGCTGCCTATGGTGCTGCCGCCATTCCCGGACAGACCATCAGTGGCGACCTGCTGACCATCGAGACCAATCTTGGTACGGCTACTTATGCCGTTGACAGCAAGACCTTTACGGCTGGTAAGGTGTATAAGATGCGTATCACCGTCACCCGTGCCCAGGTGAATACCACCACCCAGATTACTGACTGGACGGAGAGCGCTGGTGTGAGCATCTACTCCTCGGGTGGCGATCCGTTCAAACTGATTACCCTGACGAACAACGGCAAGACGGTCACGTTTGTTATGATTCTCGTGAAGGGTGGCAGCTATACCAAGTTCCGCGACAAGACCAACGTCACCGGTACCCTGACGGACTACTACATCCAGCAGACAGAAACCAACAACGTGCAGTGGTACGCCGTGATGGGCTCTTTACCCCCTGACGAAATGGCAGGATGTACCGGAGACCAATATCCTGTCGCATCTATGTCCTATAATGATATCACCAAAGCCAACACTGGTTTCTTAGCCAGACTGAACAGCCTGACAAGCAGCCAGCTGGAAGGCCGCAAGTTTAAGCTGCCCACCGAGGCACAGTGGGAGTTCGCCGCCCGCGGTGGTACGCATAGCCGGAATTATATCTTTGCCGGTAGTAACAATGCTGATGCTGTGGCTTGGCACGTAGGAAATAGTAATGGCATCGTACAGATAACCGGGCAGCTTGGTGCCAATGAGTTAGGACTCTACGATATGTCTGGCAATGTTCAGGAATATTGTTCGGATTACTATACCGCAACACCTTCCACTACACAGGGAACGGACTATAGCGGACCTGCCACAGGTACAGAGGTCGTGGCACGAGGCCGCAACAGAGGTGGTGACCCCAATGTTGATTTGCCTCTCTCGGCTACAGGTAATCCTGGGCATATTGACCTTACGCATGTAGGCAGTCAGAAAGGTTTCCGCCTTGCCCTGCAATAAACAGAAATGTACAATCAATATTTGCAAGTGTATGAAAATGAAGAATATCTTAGCTCTGGCTCTGCTGCCTACAATGACAGCCATGCTGACGGCATGCTCCAACGATGATGCCCGGCAAGCCAATGAGCGTGTGCCCATCAGCCTGTCGGCCACGACATTGACGGCCACTGAGACACGTGCAAATGCTGACACAGCCTTGAACAAGACATACCTTGAGAATGGACAGGCTGTGAGGGTGCGCGTCAGTAATACTGGCGTGGGCTCATATACCGACTATACTTATACAGCTGAAGCCAATGGTATGCTGACGGCTCCCGCGACACCGCCATTCTATCCTATCGACAATACCCGTGTTGATATCGTGGCATACAGCCCGTCGTTCGCCAGTAGTACGTTCACCATTCTGAACGACCAGACGAACAACGACAACTATCTGGCTAGCGACCTTGTCTTTGCCAGTGTGTCGAATCAGGAGAAGACCATCTCCACCGTACCTCTGCAGTTCGAACATAAGATGGCAAAGGTCGTGGTGGAAGCTCTGGCCAATACCGCCAGCGGCGTCACCACCATCAACAGCATCACCCTGCACAGGGTGCGTCCCTCGGTATCGTTTAATACCAGTACCGGTGTTGTTGGCTCGGCTGAAGGCGATATAATTAGCGTTAAGCTCGTCAAGAACGGTAATGAAGGAGCGGCTGCCGGTGCGGCTGCCATTCCCGGACAGACCATCACCGGCAACCTGCTGACCATCGAGACCAATCTTGGTACGGCCACTTATGCCGTCGATAGCAAGGCTTTCTCCGCCGGGAAGGTCTATAAGATGCGCATTACCGTAACCCGTGAACAGGTGAACTCCGTGACTCAGATTTCGGGTTGGACGGAGAATGGGAATGTGAACCTTTACTCGTCGGGCGGCGACCCGTTCAAGCTGATTACCCTGACCAATAACGGCAAGACGGTCACGTTCGTCATGGTTTACGTGAAGGGTGGCAGCTACACCAAGTTCCGCGACAAGACCAACGTCACCGGTACCCTGACGGACTACTACATCCAGCAGATAGAGACCAACAACAAGCAGTGGTACGCTGTGATGGGCTCTTTACCTCCTAATGAATTAGCAGGATGCACCGGTGAACAATATCCGGTAGCAGCTATTTCCTATACAGATATTACGGCTGCTAACATTGGTTTCTTAGCCAAGCTGAACAACCTGACAAGCAGCCAGCTGGAAGGCCGCAAGTTCAAACTGCCCACTGAGGCACAGTGGGAGTTCGCCGCCCGCGGTGGTATTCATAGTCGGAACTATATCTATGCCGGAAGCAACTACGCTGACGCTGTGGCTTGGCATCTTAATAATACGGCTTCTGAAATGATCTACCCCACAGGCCAGCTTGGCGCTAATGAGTTAGGGCTCTACGATATGTCTGGTAATGTTCAGGAGTATTGTTCGGATTACTATACCGCAACACCTCCCACTACACAGGGAACGGACTATAGCGGACCTGCCACAGGTACCGATGTCGTGGCACGAGGCCGAAACAGAGATGCTGACCCTGCTACCATTTTACGCCTCTCAGATCCCGATAATATCATGTATATAAACTTCTCACATGTAGGAAATCGTAAGGGTTTCCGCTTGGTACTGCAATAAAGAAAGTAAGAACTTAAAACGAAATACTACTTATGAAGACTAAGGATATATTAGCAATGGCCCTGCTGTCCGTGTTTGGCGCGTTGGCGGCATGCTCCAACGATGATGCTAAGACGGCAGACAACCGTGTGCCCATCACCCTGACGGCCAGTACACTGACCATCGAGGAGACACGAGCGGCGGCCGACACCGCTCTGAACAAGGGATACCTTGAGAGCGGGCAGGCGGTAAGGGTGCGCGTCAGGAATACAGGTAGTACCGGTTCGTGGACAGACTACGCATATACCTCCGGAGCCAACGGCGTGCTGACAGCCCCGGCCACACCGCCGTTCTATCCGATCAACAACGTTAACGTCGATATCGCAGCTTTCTGCCCTTATGCTGCCGGCGAGACCTTCACCATACACGCTGACCAGACCAGCCCTGAGGACTATCTGGCCAGCGACCTGCTTTTTGCCAGCGTATCGAATCAGGAGAAGACCGCGACTGCTGTGCCCCTGCAGTTTGAGCACAAGATGGCCAAGGTAATCATCACTGCCACAGCAGGTTCTGGTGTCAATACCATCGAAGAGGTGGCCTTGCATAAGGTGCTGCCCAGTGTGGCATTCAACCAGAGCACAGGTGAGGTCAGTACCGCCATTGGCAATGAGACAGATGTCATCCTCGTCAAGGAGAATAATACTTCCGCCGTTGCCGGTGCTGCCGTCATTCCGGCACAGGCCATTAACGGAGATATTCTGACCATCAAGACCGATCAGGGCACTGCCACCTACTCCGTCAGTAGTAAGGTGTTCACGGCGGGTAGGGTATATAAGCTGACCATTTCGGTAAGTAAGACGTCGGTGAATACCACCACCGCTATCACCAACTGGACAGACACCGAGGGCGTCGTCATCAAAACGGGTGATGACAATATGAAGATGTTTTTCCTGGAGAGTGCCGGTTATCTATCGCATAGAACAGCCTTTATCATGATTAAAGTGGAGGGCGGCACCTATTCGACGTTCGGTGGCGTAGCGGTTAACGGAACCATCTCCGACTTCTACATCGGCCAAACGGAAGTCACCAACTTTATGTGGTGGCAAATTATGGATAACACCAGACCTTCGGGACAAAAGAATGACGCAAATTCCTATCCCGTCGCCATGATTACTTATGCACAAATACAAACATTCATAAGCCGCTTAAATACTAAGTTGGCTGACCAGTTAGACGGTATGCATTTCAAGTTGCCGTCAGATGCCCAGTGGGAGTATGCTGCGCGTAGTGGAAAGTATCACGACACTTATATCTATGCAGGCAGTAATACACTTAACTATTGTTCATGGAATAAGAACAACAGTAATAATACTACACATCCTGTAGCCTATGACAGAGCATGTAACAATTTAGGCATATATGACATGAGCGGAAATTTGTGGGAATATTGCGAAGACTATGGTTCCTCAAGCATTCCCACGACACAAAACGATTATGTCAACACAACGCCAAGTGCGTATAGGATAATTCGAGGAGGGTGTTATAGTGCTTCTCAAGATGCCTATCATTCAGTTTCATACCGACATAATTTGGATGTAAACGCTGTAGCAAAGGATAATGTCGGCTTCCGTCTGGTACTGCAATAAGGAGAAGTAAAAGAAAAGACTAAAAACGAACTATATGATGAAGACTAAGAATATATTAGCGATGGCCCTGCTGCCCGCACTGACAATGCTGGCAACGGCATGCTCAAGTGACGATGCACAGACGGCTGATAACCGTGTGCCCATCACCCTGACGGGGACGACACTGACCATCACCGAGACGCGTGCAAATGCTGATACAACATTGAATAAGGATTACCTTAAAGTTGGACTTCCTGTGCGGGTAAGCGTTAAGAATACGGGTACCAGCACGTGGACAGACTACACTTATACGGCAGCTGCCGGAGGAGAACTGACACCGCCGACCACGCCGCCGTTCTATCCCATCGACAATACCAGCGTTGATATCGTGGCCTACAGCCCTTCTTTTGCCTCTTCTACGTTCTCGGTGCTGTCCGATCAGACCACTAACGATAGCTACCTGGCCAGCGATCTGGTGTATGCCAGCGTGTCGAATCAGGCGAAGAGCATTTCAGCCGTTCCCTTGCAGTTCGAGCATAAGATGGCGAAGATTGTGGTCAATGTATTGGCGGGCAGTGGCGTCAACGAGATACGGTCAGTGACGCTGAGCAACATCTATCCTCAGGTGACGTTCAATCCTGCTACTGGTGCTGTTGGCTATGCTACAGGCACTCAGACGCCTGTTACCATTGTCGATAATAATACAACAGCAGCTGCCTATGGTACTGCCGTCATTCCCGGACAAACGGTCGTGGGTAACTTGCTGACTGTTGTCACGGATCTTGGCACTGCCACCTATTCAGTAAGCAGTAAGACCTTTACGGCAGGTAAGATGTATAAGCTGACCATCTCAGTGAACAAGACATCGGTGAACGCCACTACTGAAATTACCAATTGGACAGACACCGAGGGTGTCGTCATCAAGACGGGAGACGACAAGGTGAAGGTATTCATGGTAGAAGATCCTTCATGGCCAGGATGGAAATCTATCATTACAATGGTTAAGGTGGAGGGCGGCACATATAACACATTCGGTGGTGTGACGGTGAACGGTACAATCTCCGATTTCTACATTGGCCAAACGGAGGTCACCAATTTCCATTGGTACACCGTGATGGGATCTGCTCCCCCTTCAGGTGTTAATGATATGTATTTGCGTGCCCTTCCAGTGCAGCAAGTAACTTATAATGACATTATGGGGGCCAATGGCTTTATGGCCAAACTGAATTCTAAACTGGCAGACCAGTTGGATGGTATGACGTTTAAGTTGCCTACCGAGGCACAATGGGAATATGCGGCCCGAGGAGGCAAAAACCACGAAACCTATAATTATGCGGGAGGAAATACTCTCGCATGGTTCGCATGGTATGGTGAAAATAGCAATGATCAGCCTCACCCCGTGGGCACCAGAGGTGCAAATAGTTTAGGTATCTTCGACATGACAGGCAACGTGTGGGAACTGTGCCGCGACCGTTACCAAGCTTCAGTCCCAACAACGCAAAATAATTACGTTTGCACAACGGGAACAGAATATTCCATTCGTGGTGGCGCATATACTACCGCTGAAGGTGAAGCCATACTTCTAACATGCCGCAAATATAGCCAGGCTGCGGATGTCACCTCGACTAATAGAGGGTTCCGCCTTGTGCTTGAATAAGAAGAGAAGAACGTAATAAAACGCGAGATATGATGAAGACGAAGAATATATTAGCGATGGCCCTGCTGCCGGCACTGGCAATGCTGGCAACGGCATGCTCTAACGATGACGCGCAGACCGCAGACCGTGTGCCCATCACCTTGACTGGGACGACACTGACCGTCGAGGAGACACGTGCAGCGGCTGGCAGCGACTTGAACGATGGATACATCGAGGCTGGACAGACCGTCAAGGTGCTCGTTCGGAATACGAACAGTACTGGCTCATGGGCTGAATATGCCTACGTGGCAGCAGCTAACGGTGTGCTGACACCCCCAGCCACACCGCCTTACTATCCGTTAGACAATACCAACGTTGACATCGTGGCCTATAGTCCCTCAACAGCCTCTTCTACGTTTGCGGTGCTGACCGACCAAACCACCAATGACAGCTATATGGCTAGTGACTTGGTGTATGCCAGTGCTACAAACAAGGCGAAGAGCACGACTGCCGTTCCCCTGCAGTTCGAGCATAAGATGGCCAAGATTGTGGTCAACGTAACAGCAGGCGACGGAGTGGGTGTAATACAATCCGTTAGACTGGCAAGCGTCTATACTCAAGTGCCATTCGACCCCTCTACGGGTGTTATCGGATCGGCTACAGGTTCCCAGACTCCTATTACCATCGTTAATAACAACACCACGGCTACAGCCAGTGGTGCTGCAGTTATTCCTGGACAGACGGTCGTTGGTGACCTGCTGACAGTTGTGACGAATATTGGTACTGCTACCTATGCCGTCGAAAGCAAGACCTTTACGGCAGGTAATGTCTATATATTGAACATCCGCGTGGGACGCACTTCGATTGGCGCAACCACCTCGATTACGAACTGGACTGGCAGTGGTACCGTCAATGTGTGGCCGTCAGATGATACCACACGTACCTTTACTGTTAGAGACGATGTGGGCCTTTACACCTTCACAATGATTAAAGTGGAGGGGGGACCATTCTATACTTTGGGCGGCAAGACGGTGTCAGGCGAGGTATCGGACTTCTACATCGGACAATTAGAGGTATGCTGGGGCTTCTGGTGGGTTGTCATGCATACAACCCCATCACTCATGCCTGAAGTAGCGCGATCATCCTCTGTATATCCTGTCATGGGAATGGCCTACAGTGAAATAGTTGGCACAAACGGTTTCTTGGAAAAACTAAATGAACAACTCGCTGACCAGACGGATGGCATGACGTTCAAGTTGCCTACAGACATTCAATGGGAATATGCTGCCCGTGGAGGAAAGAATCACGAGAACTATAGATATTCAGGATGTAATGATGACAGAGTAGACAACTTTGTTGTTTACCGAAAGGAAAAAACTGGCAATGGAACCCCAAGACCTTGTGCCTCCATCTATGCTAACAGTTTAGGCATCTCCGATATGTCGGGCAATGCATGGGAATGGGTGTCTGACCACGAGTGGACGATTAGTGACAATATGGTGATTCCTAAAGATTATTGTGGCCCTACGGATGTTTCGGCAGTGGGTCGAATATGTCGTGGTGGTGGATATAATGTGGATTTATCTCAAGTAAACTCTAGGGATGGTTATACGTGGTTAGATCTCCGTTCTCGCCATTTCTATGGTGAGACTGCACATGTGGCCGTCGGCTTCCGCCTTGTATTGCAATAAATAAAAGAAAAAGACTAAAATCGAACTATATGATGAAGACGAAGGATATGTTAGCGATGGCCCTGCTGCCGGCACTTGGTGTACTGACAGCATGTTCAAGTGACGACGCGCAGACCGCAGACCGTGTGCCCATCACCCTGACTGGGACGACACTGACCGTCGAGGAGACACGTGCAGCGGCTGGCAGCGACTTGAACGATGGATACATCGAGGCTGGACAGACCGTCAAGGTGCTCGTTCGGAATACGAATGGTACAGATGATGACTGGAAGGATTATATCTACACATCAGCAGCCAACGGTGTGCTGACACCACCGTCAACACCACCGTTCTATCCGCTTGACAATACGAACGTCGATATCGTGGCCTTTAGTCCCTCCTTTGCCTCTTCCATGTTCTCAGTACTGTCTGATCAGACCACCAATGACAGCTACCTAGCCAGCGACCTGGTGTATGCCAGTGCTACAAACAAGGAAAAGAGCGTGACTGCTGTTCCTTTGCAGTTTGAGCATAAAATGGCGAAGATTGTTGTCAACGTTACAGCTGGTAAGGGCGTGAGTGAGATACGCTCGGTGACACTGGCCAGCATCTATCCGCAAGTGTCGTTCAATGCCTCCACGGGTGTCGTCGGATCGGCTACAGGCATCAAAACGCCTGTCACCATCGTCAACAATAATACAACGGCAACTGTCTCCGGTACTGCCGTCATTCCTGGCCAGACGGTCGTAGGCGATCTGCTTACCATCGTCACCGACCAAGGCACTGCCACCTATAGTGTTAGTAGCAAAACCTTTACAGCTGGAGATGTTTATACGCTGAACATCCGCGTCAAGCTGACGGACATCAACGCCGAAACCTCTATTACAGAATGGACGGACAACAGTACCGTATATATTGGTACAGGCGAAGCAACGGGCAGTCCCTTCCTGACCTTCACTGTGGGTGGTGTCAAATTTGAGATGCTGTTTGTTGAAGGTACAGACGATAATATCTCTATGGTATGGGGTAATTATAACTATGCCAATACAGACTCGCCTAACCAACGTACGATAACCGTACAAGGACTTAGCGACTTCTATATTGGGCAAACAGAGGTGACCAACGGATTATGGAACGCCGTAATGGGAAGCAAACCGTCGGGCCAGAAGAACTCCAACAACAGTTATCCTGTGGCTATGGTGTCGTGGAATGACATTTGTAATGTCTCAACAGGTTTCCTTGCCAGATTGAACGCCGAAGCAGCAGACCAGTTGCCTGTGGGGATGAAGTTCCAGCTAATATCAGAGGCACAGTGGTATTATGCGGCAAAGGGCGGTAAACATAGTAGAGGTTATACCTACGCTGGTAGCAATACTATAGGTGATGTGGCATGGTATAAGGACAATAGCAGTACAACAACTCATCCTGTAGCCACGAAACCTGCTAACGAACTGGGCCTGTATGATATGTCAGGCAGTGTGTGGGAGTGGTGTATGGACTGGTATGCTGACGTGTCAGCCAATCAAGTTTTCCCCAAAGACTATGTAAATACAACGACAGCGACCTATTTCGTGTGTCATGGCGGTACATGGAGTGGAAATGCTACGCGATGCACATTTTATTTCCGAGGCTACTGTTCTCCGGACGAAGGTAGAAACGACATCGGCTTCCGGCTGGTGCTGCAATAAATAAAAGAAAAAGACTAAAATCGAACTATATGATGAAGGCGAAGGATATATTAGCGATGGCACTGCTGCCGATACTTGGTGTACTGACAGCATGTTCCAATGATGAAACACAGACGGTTGACAACCGCGTGCCCATCACCCTGTCGGCTACGACGCTGACCATAGAGGAGACACGTGCTGCGGCCGATACTGCCCTTAACAAGGAGTATCTGGAAGTGGGACAGACGGTGAAGGTGCGCGTTAGCAATACTGGAGCTAACACATGGTCGGATTATTCCTTCGATGCGGGTGCTAATGGTGTGATGACTACTACCGACATTCCGCCCTTCTATCCGATGGACAACACCCACGTTGATATTGCCGCCTTCAGCCCATCGTCAGCGGGAGCAACCTTCTCTGTGCAGTCCGACCAAACCAGTCGGGAGAGCTATCTGGCCAGCGACCTGCTGTTTGCCTCCAAGAGCAATCAGGGGAAAACTACGGCTGCTGTGCCCCTGCAGTTTGAACACAAGATGGCGAAGGTGATTGTCAACGTCATAGCTGGCGCCGGTGTCAGCACCATTGAGGATGTTACCTTACTCAATGTGTTACCACAGGTAACGTTTAACTCCGTCACTGGAGCCGTGGGTTCTGCCCAGGGCACAGCTACCAGTATTAAAGTTGTCAAAGGCAACACCACCGGTGCCGCTACCGGCGCTGCCGTTTTCCCGGCACAGGTTATCGACAATAACCTGCTGACCATCAAGACGAACTTAGGTACCGCCACCTACTCCGTCAGCAGTAAGGTGTTTACGGCGGGAAAGGTATATAAGTTGACCATTTCGGTAAGCAAGACGTCGGTGAATACCACCACCGCTATCACGAACTGGACGGACACCGAAGGTGTCGTCATCAAAACGGGTGACGATAAAGTGAAGATATTCATGTTTGATGACCCCACGAATCAAGGTTTTTATACCACCATCACAATGATTAAGGTAGAGGGTGGCACATATAACACGTTTGGCGGTACAACAGTGAACGGCACCATCTCTGACTTCTACATTTCACAGACGGAGATAACAAATTTCCAATGGTTCCTTGTGACGGGTGCTGCGCCAGCGAATACGGATAAGTACATGCGTGCCCGCCCTGTGGCGAATATTTCTTATAATGATATCACAGGTGCTAATGGGTTCATAGAAAAGATCAACAGCAAGCTGAGTGGACAGACGGACGGCATGACGTTCAAACTAATCAGCGAGGCACAGTGGGAGTATGCTGCCCGAGGAGGTAAGAACCACGATACCTATGAATATTCGGGAACCAATAATGAGCAATGGGCAGGATGGGGTGGCAGTAATAGCAACAGTCAGACCTGGCCGGTTGCTACCCGAGGTGCCAATAGCTTAGGAATCTATGACATGACGGGCAACGTATGGGAGATCTGCCGTGACTTGTATCAAGCCTCTATCCCCACGACACAGAACAACTATGTCAGTACTTCTGGCAGTAGTCGCCCCACTCGTGGTGGTGGCTATAATAATACAGGCGACAAGTTAAAGGTGTGGTATCGGAATACTCGAACAGATAGTCAAGTAAGCGATAACACGGGCTTCCGCATCGTGCTGGAGTAAATGGATCAGAACGAAGAAGAACTTAAAACGAGATATATGATGAAGACGAAAAATATACTGACTTTAGCCCTACTGCCTATGATAGGCATGCTGGCGGCATGCTCTAACGATGATGTACAAACGGCAGACCGCGTGCCCATCACCTTGACGGGTACAACGCTGACCGTGGAGGAGACACGTGCTGCGGCCGACACCGCCCTGAACAAGGGATACCTTGAGAGTGGACAGGCTGTGCGAGTACGTGTCAAGAATACGAATGCCAGCACATGGGCAAATTATATTTATACGTCAGGTACCAATGGCGAACTGACAGCTCCGGGAACACCGCCCTTCTATCCGTTGGACGGCACCCATGTGGATATCGTAGCCTATAGTCCTTCTTCTGCTGGCGAGACTTTCACCATCCATTCAAACCAGACCAGTCTGGAAGGCTATCTGGCCAGCGACCTGGTGTTTGCCAGTGCTGCAGACAAGGCGAAGAGCAGTACCGCTGTACCCTTGCAGTTCGAGCATAAGATGGCGAAGATCATTATTACGGCTACGGCTGGTGCCGGTGTCAGCACCATCGAGGATGTTACTTTACAGAATGTATTGCCGGAAGTGGCATTTAACCAAAGTACGGGTGTGGTCAGTTCTGCTACAGGAACGGCAATGTCTGTTGCTGTGGTTCAGAACAACACGACATCGAAGGGCGTCGGTGCTGCTGCTATCCCGGCACAGGCCATCGATGGCAATCTGCTGACCGTCAAGACGAACCTCGGCACCGCCACCTACGCTGTCAATAGTAAGGTCTTTAATGCGGGTAGGGTGTATAAACTGAATATTACTGTTAACCGAGCCGCCGTCAATGCTACTACGCAGATTACCGGCTGGACGGACACTGCCAGTGCCTCTGTCAATAAAGATGAGGATATCAAGACGTTCACGCTGTATAATAATGAATACCCCAATTACTATTACACATTCAACATGATTAGAGTGGAGGGCGGCCCCTATAGCACTTTGGCAGGCAAAAACGTGTCGGGCACTCTGTCAACATTCTATATCGGTCAGTTTGAAGTTACTAATTTCCTCTGGTGGACGCTCTATACAGGTTATCCTGAGAATGAGAAGACTAATGCATTAACACATCCAGTTGACCGTGTTAGTTACAATGACATCATGGGAGCCAACGGTTTTATTGATAGGCTGAATGCCAAACTGGCCGATCAGTTGGATGGTATGCACTTCACACTGCCCACCGATGCGCAATGGGAATATGCTGCTCACAGCGGCTTGAAACGAGAAACCTACCCCTATTCGGGTGGCTCTGAGTTAACATGGCTGGCCGTAATTTGTACTGACACCAAGAATGCCTATCCCCAAGCATGTGGTGGCAAATTCTCCAATAGCCTCGGACTCTTTGACATGACCGGAAATGTGTGGGAGTGGTGTCTGGACTATTATCAGGCACCTGGAAACATTCCAACCAATTTGGGACAAGACTACGGCGGACCCTCGTCTGGAAGCCACTATGTGGTTCGTGGTGGTGGCTATACGAATACAGCCAGCGGCGGTAAAAACTTTGAAAATACCGCTAATGTCGATTATTTCAATATACCTACCGCCAGATGGGGTTGTGTTGCTACAGAAAGAGCCGATGCCGTCGGCTTCCGCCTAGTACTGCAATAAAACAAAAAGAACTTAAACACGATATACGATGAAGACGAAGAATATAATGGCTTTAGCCCTGCTGCCCCTGATGGGTGCGCTGACGGCTTGCTCCAATGATGACGCACAGTTGACAGGCGACCGTGTGCCTATCAGCCTGTTGGCCTCGACGCTGACCGCTGAGGAGACACGAACAGCGGCTGACACTACCCTCAACAAGGACTTTTTGGAGGCTGGACAGACGGTGAAGGTGCGCGTCAGTAATACAGGAGCCAACACGTGGACGGACTATGTGTTTGATGCCGGAAATAATGGCGTGATGACTGCCTCTGGTATTCCGCCCTTCTACCCGTTGGACGGCACCAACGTCGATATCGTGGCTTACAGTCCTGCTGCGGCCGGCACGTTGTTCTCCATCCATTCTGACCAGACCAGTCCGGAGAGCTATCTGGCCAGCGATCTGATGTTTGCCAGTGCCACCAACAAGGCGAAGAGCAACACTGCCGTGCCCTTGCTCTTTGAACACAAGATGGCCAAGATTATTATTACTGCTACGGCAGGTGCTGGTGTCAGTACCATTGAGGATGTTACCTTGCACAATGTATTGCCACAGGTGACCTTCAACCCCGCTACGGGAGCTGTCGGTACGGCATTGGGTACTATCACCAGTGTTGCCATCGTCAAGAACAACACGACATCAAAGGCTGTCGGTGCTGCCGTCATTCCGGCACAGGCCATCGACAACGAGCTGCTGACCATCAAGACGAACCTGGGTACTGCCACTTACACTGTCAATAGTAAAGTCTTTAATGCGGGTAAGGTGTATAAACTAAATATATCTGTCAATCGCGCCGCCGTCAATGCTACTACGCAGATTACCGGCTGGACGGACACTGCCAGTGCCTCTGTCAATAAAGAGGAAGACTGCAAGATCTTTACGCTGGATGATGGTACTGGACATGTATCGTTCACTATGGTTAGAGTAGAAGGTGGCCCCTATACCACTTTGGCAGGGAAGACAGTATCGGGTACTTTGTCTTCGTTCTACATCGGACAATTGGAAGTGACAAATCTTCTTTGGTGGATGGTGATGAGGTCAAATCCTTCAGGTATGGCGAACGATGGTTGGACATATCCTGTTGCTAATATGACATGGGACGACATCATGTCGAGTAATGGATTTATGGCCAAGCTGAATGAACAACTGGCTGACCAGTTAGACGGCATGCAGTTTAGGTTGCCAACCGATGCCCAGTGGGAATATGCTGCTCGCGGTGGTGTCAATCAGGAGCGGTTTACCTTTGCAGGGGGTAATACATTAACCTATGTGGCAGTTTGCAAAGAATATAATGGCGGGCAGACACCATTACCTTGCGGTTATCGGTATGCCAACAGCCTTGGCCTTTATGACATGACAGGAAACGTATGGGAGTGGTGTTCTGATTATTATCTGCCCGTCGCCTCGATACCGACAGATCAGGGGCTCGACTATGCCGGTCCTGCTACAGGCAGTGCACATGTGCTACGTGGGGGCGGATACCTTAATGATAATAACGCGTCTCTGGATTATGACAAAACGACGAATGTAAGTTGCCTTCCTATATCAACGTCCAGATGGGGTGATGCATATGAAAAGAAATGGATACATGTAGGTCTTCGTTTGGCTCTACAATAAAGAAAACATAAAACGCGATATACGATGAGGATGAAGAATATAATAATTGTAGGTTTGTTGCCTGTGCTGGGAGCACTGACGGCCTGCTCTGTTGACGATGAGCAGACGGCTGAGCGTGTGCCCATCACCCTGACGGGAACAACACAGACTATCACTGAGACACGAGCAGCGGCCGCCAGCGACCTGAACAATGACTATATAGAGTCAGGACAGACGGTGATGGTGCGTGTAAGAAACACAGGCAGCACCGGTAACTGGACAGACTACGCCTATACCACGGGAACTAATGGTGTATTGACGCCACCGACAATACCGCCATTCTATCCGTTGGACGGTACCCATGTTGATGTTGTGGCCTATTGCCCTGCTGCTGTAGGGACAACGTTCTCCGTACAGTCTGACCAGACCACTCCAGAGAGCTATCTGGCCAGCGACCTGCTATATGCCAGCGTATCGAATCAGGCAAAGAGCACAACAGCCGTGCCCCTGCAGTTTGAACACAAGATGGCCAAGGTTGTGGTCAGTGTCACGGCAGGTGCCGGTGTCAGCACCATTGAGGAAGTGACCTTGCATCAGGTGTTGCCCAGCGTTCCCTTCAACTTCACAACAGGAGATATTGGCACTGCACTGGGTTCTCCCACCAGCATTGCCGTTGTGAAGGCGAACACAACAACAACAGCAATAGGTACAGCGGTCTTCCCAGGACAGGTCATTGATGGTGACCTGCTAACCGTTAAGACGAACCTCGGCACTGCCACCTATTCTGTCAACAGTAAGGTGTTCTCGTCAGGAAAGGTCTATAACCTGAGTGTTTCTGTCAACCGCGCTGCTGTCGGTGCCATCACCCAGATTACCGGCTGGACGGACACTGCTAGTGCCTCTGTCAATAAAGAGGAAGACTGCAAGATATTTACACTGGTAGATGAAAATGGTGGGCATGTATCGTTTACCATGATCAGAGTGGAGGGCGGCCCCTATACCACACTGGCGGGCAAAACCGTTTCAGGCACCTTGTCGTCTTTCTATATCGGCAAGTTTGAGGTGACTAATCTTTTGTGGTGGATGGTGATGAGATCAAAACCTGCGAACCAAACAAATGCAGGAAGCGCTTACCCTGTAACAATGGTTACTTACAACGACATCATGTCAAACAATGGGTTTATAGCCAAGCTGAATGCTCAACTGGCTGACCAGTTAGACGGTATGAGATTTAAACTGCCTACAGAGGCTCAGTGGGAGTATGCGGCTCGTGGCGGCACCAATCAAGAACGATATACCTATTCGGGAGGAAATACGTTAGACTGGTATGCGGTTAGCAAAACATATAATAACGGGAACCCGATGCCTTGCGGCTCCTTGTATGCCAACAGCCTTGGCATATATGATATGAGCGGAAACGCATGGGAGTTTTGTAGTGACTACTACCAAACCGTTGCCAGCATACCTACCAATCTAGGGCTTGACTATGCAGGCCCCTCTTCTGGAAGTCTGTATCAGCTTCGTGGAGGAGGATTCGCTAATGACGTTAATCTTGCAAATTTTGAAGGGCAGAATGTCAATTTACAATCCATATCTGGAACCAGATGGGGTTGGACTGCAACAGAAACCAATGTTCATACTGGCCTCCGCCTTGCACTGCAATAAACAGAAAGAACTTAAACACGATATACGATGAAGACGAAGAATATAATGGCTTTAGCCCTGCTGCCCCTGATGGGTGCGCTGACGGCATGCTCCAACGATGATGTACAGATTGCTGACCGCGTGCCCATCACCCTATCGGCCTACACGCAAGTCATCACCGAGACGCGTGCTGCTGCCGACACCGCCCTGAACAAGGGACATATAGAAAGTGGACAGACCATTAAAGTGCGTGTTAGTAATACTGGGGCCAACACATGGTCGGACTATTCGTTCGATGCTGGCGCAAATGGTGTGATGACGGCCTCTGGTTCCACACCTTACTATCCGTTGGATGATACCCATGTCGATATCGTCGCTTATTATCCTTCGTTTGCAGAGAGTCCTTTTACGGTACGCTCTGACCAAACCACTGACGGAGGTTATTTAGCGAGCGACCTGATGTTTGCTAATAACATCACCAATCAGGAAAAGACCAGTTCGCCGGTGACTCTGCAGTTCGCGCATAAGATGGCCAAGGTGATTGTCGATGTTTCGGCTGGCTCTGGCGTCAGCACCATTGAGGAAGTGACGCTGCACAAGGTATATCCGGAAGTGACCTTCAATAGGGAGACGGGAGCCGTGGGCTCGGCACAGGGTTCTGTTACGAGCATCAAAATGGTCAAGGAAGGAACTGCAAGCAAGGCTACCGGCACTGCTGCTATTCCTGCACAGACCATCGAGGGCGAACTGCTGACCGTCAAGACCAATCTGGGAACGGCCACCTATAAGGTGGATAGCAAAGAATTCTTAGCCGGAAAGGTGTATAAGCTAAAGATTTCCGTTAATCGTGCTGCCGTAGGTGCTATCACAGAAGTTAATGGATGGACGGACACCGAAGGTGTCAACATCGGTGTTGGCAGCGGTAGTCCCTTCCTGACCTTCACTGTAGGCAGTGTCAAGTTCAAGATGGTATTCGTCGAAGGTACAGACGATGATATCGCATTGAACTTTGATGATCAAACTACAAATTCCGGTTATAACAGGCATCCTGTGACGTTGAAGGGTATCTCAGACTACTACATCGGACAAACGGAGGTGACTAACGCCTTGTGGTATGCGGTGATGGGGTCAAGGCCTTCCCTTTGGAGTAAAGCGAATACGAACGACGGACAGCCCAATAACGGTAACAACTACCCAGTAGTTTACATGTCGTGGAATGAAATCTGTCAGACCAATGGTTTCATTGACAAATTGAACGATGCTCTTTCTGAACAGCTGCCTTTAGGCATGAAGTTCGCTCTTCCAAGCGAGGTTCAGTGGCAGTATGCTGCCATCGGTGGCAAACAGAGCAATGGTTACATCTATGCAGGCAGTAGCATTTGGGGCGATTCGAGTTGGACTAGCGATAATTCTGGTAGAACAACTCACCCTGTAGCCACAAAGCCTGCCAACGAACTGGGGCTGTACGATATGTCGGGTAATGCGTGGGAATTATGTCGTGACGATTATATAGCCGTTTCCAGCAATCAGATCTTGGCTAAAGACTATGAGGGTAATACCGGTGGCGTTAACCATGCTATTCGCGGTGGAAGTTGGTGCGATGCAGAAGCAAACGGTGCGTACCTATACCCCTCATTCCGCTATATATGGAATAAAACGAATAAGAACTACAACGTCGGTCTCCGCGTTGTCCTTCAGAACGAATAGACTGGTAATAGATTGATGAAACACTTAACAGATAAGATTCTATGAATGCGAAGAATATAATGGCATTAGTCCTGCTGCCCCTGATGGGCATGCTGACGGCTTGCTCGAGTGATAACGAGCAGACGGCTGGCAACCGAGTTCCCATCACGCTGACAGCCTCGACACTGAACGTTGTGGAGACACGTGCCGCTGCCGACACAGCCCTCAATAAAGGCTATATGGAGACGGGACAGACCATTAAGGTGCGTGTCAGCAAGGCAGGAGCCGATACGTGGACGGGTTATAACTACACGACTGGGGCCAATGGCGTTCTTACGGCACCGGTCACACCGCCATTCTATCCTATAGACGGCTCGAACGTTGATATCGTAGCTTTTTATCCGGCTTTGGATGGAAATGACTTCTCGGTATCGGCCGACCAGACCACCGATGATGGTTATTTGGACAGCGACCTGATGTTTGCCAGCGTGTCTGGTCAGGCCAAGAGCTCCACTGCCGTTCCATTGCAGTTTGAGCATAAGATGGCGAAAATCATTGTCAATGCTACGGCGGGCAGTGGTGTTACGCAGATACAGAGCATCACTCTGCAAGGTATCTACCGTCAGGTGTCGTTTGACCTGACAACGGGTGACGTTAGCTTGGTGAAGAACACGCGTTCAACAGTCACCCTTGCCAACAATAACACGACGAACAAAGTCTGCGGTGCAGCCCTTATTCCTGCACAAACCCTCTCGGGTGAACTGCTGACAATCGTGACCGACCAAGGTACAGCAACCTATACTATCGATGGCAAGAACTTCGCTGCAGGCAATGCCTATACGCTGAACATCCGTGTTGGCAGGACTGCCATCAATGCCGAGAATGCGATCACCGACTGGGCGGACAACAGCACGGTCAGCGTCGGTAGCGGTTATGTTGACGGCGATGCCAAGGTGTTTAAGGTGACAAAAAACGGTATTACGCTATCATTCACCATGATTTACGTGGAGGGAGGTCCTTATACGACATTGGGCGGCCAAACCGTTACGGGTTCGCTGACCGACTATTTCATTGCTCAGACAGAGGTAACCAATGCACTCTATAGCCTGATTGTCGGTAGCGTTCCTTCACAACATACAAATAAAACAGGTACTTATCCTGTTGATAATGTAACCTATGCAGCAGCGAAGAGCTTTGCCACATCGCTGACTACCCAGCTTAGCGACCAATTGGATGGTATGGTGTTTAAACTGCCTTCTGATGCTCAGTTTGAGTATGCTGCCCGTGGAGGAAAACGGCGTGAGAACTATACCTATGCAGGCAGTAATACCATTGGAAATATTGCTTGGTATAAGGATAATAGTTCTGTTCCGCAGCCAGTGGCACAGAAGAATCCAAACAGTTTGGGACTCTATGATATGACGGGTAACCTTTGGGAGTGGTGTCTGGATAACTACAGCACCATTGCAGCCAATGCCAATTTGGGTGTGGATTATGTTTATAATTCTGGCTCTGACAATTTGTTACGTTGTGGAGCTTATTCGATGGAGGCTAGTAGAACAACTGTGACAGAACGACTTCTTTTCTCTTCTACAAATGCTTCCGTCGGTTTCCGCATCGTATTACAATAGCAAGGAACGAATAATTATAATATGTAAGCGTATGAAGACAAAGAATATAATGGCTTTAGCCCTGCTGCCCATGATGGGCATGCTGACGGCTTGCTCGAGTGATAACGAGCAGACGGCAGAGCGTGTGCCCATCAGCTTGACAGCCAGTACAGTGACAATTACGACACGCGCCGCTGCCGACACCACCCTGAACAATGGCTATATGGAGGCGGAACAGGCCGTGAAGGTGCGCATCAGGAATACGGGCGGTACCAGTGACGATTGGACGGACTACGCTTTTACATCAAAAGCTGGCGGTACGCTGAAGGCACCGACTCCTCCGCCCTTCTATCCGTTAGATAATACAAATGTTGACATTGTGGCCTACAGCCCCTATGAGGCAGGTAGTACCTTTGTCGTACAGGAAGACCAGTCCAACAATGACAACTATATGGCGAGCGATCTACTGTTTGCCTCCAAGAGTAATCAGGAGAAGACGACAGACGCTGTGCCCCTGCAGTTTGAGCATAAGATGGCGAAGGTGATTGTCAATGCCATTGCCAGTGCAGCATCGGGGGTCAGTAGAATCCAGGCGATTCGTTTGCAGAACGTGAAGCGACAGGTGAATTTCGATACAGAGACAGGCTCTGTCAGCAATGCTATTACCTATGGATCTACTACTGTCAACATCGTTAATGACGGCAACACCACAATTGCAGCCGGAGCAGCTGTCATTCCCGCACAGACCATCAGCGGTACACTGCTGACAGTTGTAACCGATATCGGCACGGCAACCTACACCATTGACAGTAAGACCTTCTCTGCCGGTAAGGTCTATCGGTTGGACATCCGTGTTGGACGCACCTCTATCGGTGGTACCACCGCGATAACGAACTGGACGGACACACAGGGAGCTGTCGTCAGCACTGGTGATGATGAAGTGAAGATCTTTATCCTTTCAAGTTACTTGTGGCCGACATGGCGTGTCCCGCTTATTATGATCAGGGTAGAGGGCGGTAGCTATAATACGTTGGGCGGCCAGAGCGTTACGGGCACCTTGTCAGACTATTATATCAGCCAGACAGAGATGACCAACGACATGTGGCAGGTAGTCATGGATGTAAACGATTTGCCAACAGGAGAAAAGAATACAAGTAATGTGGCACCCGTAGCAAATATTACATATAACGACGTAACGGCTGCCAGCACAGGATTCTTAGCAAAACTAAACAGCAAACTGTCAGGCCAGTTAGATGGCAGATCATTTAACCTGCCTTCAGAGGCCCAATGGGAATATGCTGCCCGTGGCGGAAAGTATAAGGAGAACTACACCTACGCCGGAAGCGACGACATTAACTGGGTGGCATGGTATAAGAAAGATAACAGCGTAACCGCCCCCAAAGCTGTTGGTGTTGACCGCGCCTGCAACCGCTTAGGCATCTTCGATATGAGTGGTAATATATGGGAATTTTGCCGAGATTTTTGGCAGGACAATCTCCCTACTTCGTTAGGTAAGGATTATGTCTCCACATCAAATGGCAAACTTATTTGGCGTGGGGGAGGCTATAATGCAGAGGCAGCGCAATGTGCTGTATCATATCGTTTGGGGGATGGGACGGTCACTGATAAAATAGGACCTGACGGTGGCTTCCGCATCGTATTACAATAAAAAATAATCATGATTCTGCATATATGAAGACGACAAACATACTGGCTTTAGCCCTGCTACCCATCATTGGCATGCTGACGGCTTGCTCTAATGACGATGCACAGATAGCCGACCGTATGCCCATCACTTTGACGGGTACGACGCTGACGCTTACGGAAACTCGTACGAGTGCCAATACGGACCTGAATAACGGTTATCTGGAAAATGGACAGGGGGTGAAAGTGCTCATTCGGAACACGGGCAGCAACGGTGACTGGGCAGGTTGTATCTATACTGCAGGAGCTGGCGGCACATTGACACCACCAACAATACCGCCCTATTATCCTTTGGACGAGACCAACGTGGATATCGTGGCCTATTGTCCATTTGATGCAAGCAGTACCTTCACTGTGCAGGAAGATCAGACTAACAATGATAATTACATGGCCAGCGACCTGCTGTTTGCCTCCAAGAGCAATCAGGAGAAAACGCCCGACGCTGTGCCCTTACAGTTTGAACATAAGATGGCCAAGGTTGTGGTCAATGTGACTGCGGCCTCGGCCTCTGGCATAACCGAAATACAGACGGTGACGCTACAGAACGTGAAGCGTCAGGTGACCTTTAATCAGACCTCTGGCGTGGTGAGTAATGCCGGTACCTACGGCAACACCACCGTCCGCCTTGTTAAAGATGGCAATACAACCACTGTTACCGGAGCAGCTGTCATTCCTGCTCAAACCATTAGTGGCACGTTGCTGACAGTCGTGACCGACATCGGCACCGCTACCTATTCCGTTGAATCCAAGGAATTTAATGCCGGCAAGGTGTATGTGCTGAATATCTATGTGGGACGCACCTCCATTGATGCCACCACCCAAATAACGGGCTGGACAGACACCGAAGGAGCTATCGTCGGCAATGCGACCTCCACAGGCGATCCTTTTCTGACCTTTACCGTGAATGGTGCGACGTTCCGTATGGTGTTTGTGAAGGGTACCGATGATAATATTGCGATGAACTGGGGCAACTATAACACTTCAAATGCAGAGTCGCCTATTATTCGTTCGGTAACTATTCAAGGATTGAGCGATTACTATATCGGACAGACAGAGGTGACAAATAAACTATGGAACGCCATAATGGGAAGCAAGCCTTCGGGGCAATCGAACAATGGCGACAACTATCCTGTGGCCATGGTGTCATGGGATAATATCTGTACGGCAACGACTGGCTTTCTTGACAAGCTGAATAACAATAACGAAGTTGCTGAGCAATTGCCTGCAGGAATGAAGTTCACGTTGCCTTCTGAGGCTCAGTGGCAGTTTGCTGCTATGGGTGGCAAACATAGTAGGGGCTATACCTATGCCGGTAGTAGCATCGCTGTCGCCGACGTGGCTTGGCACTCTGGAAATAGTACTACTACCCATGAAGTTGCCTCGAAGCCCGCCAACGAGTTAGGTCTATATGACATGTCGGGCAATTTATGGGAGTGGTGTCAGGATTGGTATGCCGATGTGTCGGCCAATCAAGTTTTCCCTAAAGACTATGTAAATAATACGACTGCTTCTAAACGCGTGCGTCGTGGTGGCAGCTTTAATTTCTCCGCTGTTGGCTGTGCAGTATCTTCCCGCTTTAATATCGCGCAGACAACTAACGCCATCAACGTCGGTTTCCGACTGGTATTACAAAACGTGCCGGCTCAATAAGAAGAGATATTCAGATTATTAAAACGCGATATATGATGAAGACGAAAAAGATATTGACATTGGCCTTGTTGCCCATCATCGGCATGCTGACGGCTTGCTCCAATGATGACGCGCAGTTGGCTGGCGAGCGTGTGCCCATCAGCCTGTCGGCCTCGACACTGACCGCCGAGGAGACACGAACAGCTGCTGGTCCCAACCTGAATTCGGGCTATATAGAGTCTGGACAGGCTGTAAGAGTACGCATTAGAAACACGGGAAGTAGTGGTAACTGGTCTGACTACGCCTACACCACAGGAGCTGGCGGTATATTGACACTACCATCTATTCCGCCATACTATCCGCTTGACAATACGAACGTCGATATCGTGGCCTACACTCCTTACGATGCTATCGGTACGTTTACTGTGCAGGATGACCAGACGAATAATGATAACTACGTTGCCAGCGACCTGCTGTTTGCCAGTGCCACAAACAAGGAGAAGAGCACGACAGCAGTGCCCTTGCAGTTTGAACATAAAATGGCGAAGATTGTCATCAATGTGACGGCAAGTTCGGTCTCTGGCGTTAGCCAGATACAGTCGGTGACGCTGCAGAGCGTGAAGCGGCAGGTGACCTTCAACGAAGTCAATGGCACGGTGAGTAATGCTGTTACGAATGGTAGTACTGCCGTCCGCCTTGTCAAAGAGGGCACTACGAATACTGCTACCGGAGCAGCTGTCATTCCCGCCCAGACAATCAGTGGTACGTTAGTGACTGTTGTTACCAATATCGGTACTGCCACCTATTCCGTTGAGAGCAAAGCGTTTAATGCTGGCAAGGTGTATGTGTTGAACATCTACGTGGGACGTACTGCCATTGGTGCCACTACACAGATTACAGGCTGGACGGACACGCAGAGCGCCACCGTCAGCTCGCAGGACGACAGTTTCCGTACGTTTGTCATACATGATACAACAGGTCCCTACTCCTTTACAATGGTGAAGGTAAAGGGCGGCACGTTTAATACTTTTGGTGGTCAGACGGTATCTGGTCAAGTGTCTGATTTTTACATTGGACAGACTGAGGTTACTGGTGGCCTTTGGTACCTATTGATGGGAGGCTCAGGATGTTGGCCAACCTTGATGAAACAGAGATTAGCGGCTTATCCTGTTGTGGGAATGACTTACGATGAGATTACCAATAACACGAATGGCTTCCTGAAAAGACTGAACAACCAACTGGCCAGCCAAACGGACGGCATGACATTTAAATTGCCTACCGACATCCAGTGGGAGTATGCTGCTCGTGGCGGAATAAACAAGAACAGTTATATCTATTCAGGCAGTAATTCAGTAGGAGATGTTGCTACATATAACACTGATGAACAACCTGATTCTAAACTTGCTGGTGCCAGTGCTTGTTGCAATCATTATGCCAATAGTTTGGGTATCTATGATATGTCGGGCAATGCCTGGGAATGGTGTTCGGACTATGAGTGGACTGTTAGTGCTAACATGGTTATTTCCAAGGACTATAGCGGCCCCGCCTCAGGGACAAAGAGAATAGTTCGTGGTGGTGGATATAATAGCTACGGAACGAGCGATTACCTGAAAGTGTCCTATCGTTTGCCTTGGAGTCCTAGTACTGCACATGAGGCTCTTGGCTTCCGCCTTGTACTACAATAAATAGAAAAGACAAAACGAGAATGTGTGGGAATATTGGCTATAGCTTTGCTTTCAGCATATACAATGCTGATGGCAGCATCTTCTAATTGTGACAAAACTCTTCTTTTTTAACGTGTTGGCAGTTCGCTTAGCGTGGTGAGGAGTTTTGTCGCTATTTTTTTTACAAGCGTTCCGCCATTTGTCTGTTTTGTATTGTTCTCGCTTATTCGTATCTTTGACAAAGTCGAAGATGCTTTGTCTCGGCATAAAAAAGATTAAAATCTTTTGTTCTGCTCTCAACTTTTCGTATCTTTGCATCCCAAACTTGAAAGAATATGAAGAAATTATTGCTGCTTATCGTTGCGGTTATGGCCTGTACA